>OJKC01000363.1_pt1 | contig 41319 bp, 54 predicted proteins | sample 1596401 | NCBI WGS metagenome assembly OJKC01 (sample SAMEA4350162, study PRJEB24818) | metagenome | biome: human; feature: gut; material: faeces | place: Denmark | collected 2013-09 | reverse complement strand
AAACTAGAAAATAGTTTTGCGATAATGGCCAGTGGCGCACACCTGCGCGACGGCTCCTGCTGCGGCTCCGGCGCCCGCCACTGCCCGTCGGAGGCCCTCACGATGGTTCCGTCCGACACCGCCGATCCCGACTCGCCGAAGATTCCGGTCGTCAACACCGAGCGCTGCATCGGCTGCGGCGCCTGCGAAAACCTCTGTCCGGCACGCCCGTTCAGCGCGATCTATGTCGAAGGGCACGAACGCCACCGAACCATTTAACCCCCGAAACCCATGGAGACCAACGATAAGAAAGGCATGGCCCGCCGCGAATTCCTCAAACGGCTGGGCGTCGGCACGGCCGCCACGGCCGCCGCACTGACCGGATGCGATTCGCGCCGCAACGCCGCAACGGGCGACCGCACGGCGCAGGGCGAGATTCCGACCGACCGGATGACCTACCGCACCAACCCCAAGACGGGCGAGCAGGTATCGCTGCTGGGCTACGGGTGCATGCGCTGGCCGACCCTCAGCGGCGGCAGCGCACGCGACGGCGCCGACGAGATCGACCAGGAGGAGGTCAACCGGCTGGTCGACTTCGCCATCGCCCACGGCGTGAATTACTTCGACACCTCGCCCGCCTACTGCAAGGGACGCTCGGAGCGCGCCACGGGCATCGCTCTCAAACGCCATCCGCGCGACAGCTACTACATCGCCACCAAGCTCTCGAACTTCGCCCCCTCCACGTGGAGCCGCGAAGCGTCGATGGCCATGTACCGCAACTCCATAATTTTCATAACAAACGGGTGTAACAGTATCAGAGCGTGATTTGATATTCAGCAAGTTAGAAAAGAGACGAAAAAACGAACGGGTGAATTTCCTCGAATTTCGTCGATTTTTTCAGAAGGAAAACCGAATTTCGGATACTCAAAGATACGAATAAAACCGAAGATTTCAAAGTCGAGGTAAAAAGTTCGGGATAATTCGGCGAGAAGCGCCCAGAAAAGCGACAGAAGCGGCTCAAAAACGGCCGCTTTTTTCGTGCGCAATATCTATGCAACTCATTGAAAAGATGCAGGAAAAGCGCAGGAATAGGAGCAATTCAACGGGATCGAAACGAGTTCGACCGAGGCCGGGACAAAAGCGTGACAAAACGGGCGCAGATCACATCGAAACACTGGAAAAACGGCTTGAAAACGACATAAAAACGGAGGTCGTACAGCCTCCGTTTTTAAATGCTCGAAAAGGTGCATTTTTGCAATGGTGTCACCAATGGTGTCACAAAATATTTTTAATGGTGTCACAAAATCGTGTAAAAAAGGTGCATGAAAACAGGGGGTAAATGTATAAAATACCCTTGTTTTTGCGGATTTTGGTACGCTTTGGGGGGGGGTAAATGCAGGAAAAATGTGATATTATTGGCATTTTGTACGCATTACTATCTAAATATCAACTATTTACGCGCAACGAATCGAATAATAACCTGCTGTAACTCAAAAAAATAACCCGTTCGTCTTACTTGAACGGGTTATTTATACTCTTAATATAATATAGCTTATCTTATTTCTTATTTTGTTCGTAGCACGATAGGCGTTCTTTGAGTCGTCCGATTTCCTCCGCTTGTATTAATGATTCTGCATGTAGAGATTGTATAATACTGGTTAGGTCATTAGTTGTACATGGTAATTCATTGATAGAATCATCAATAGGATCTTTACACATATTTCCGATCCCCCTGAGTAGCCACTCAGCAGATAAGTCAGGGCATTCGGCCAATATTTTGGCTATTTTATCACCTCCCAATTCACTTTGTAGAGCCTCACCCTTAAAATTTGATGATGCAATACCTACTTTATCAAAAAAAGGTGCTTTTTTAACCTTCTTCTGAGTTAAGTACGCCAATATTTTCTCTTTTATGGTCATATTTTTGGCCTTAAAATTTTGAAAGGTCATAATTTTGACCTATATTTGCATCATGTTAACAGATGTTAACCGGACAAATATACGAAAAAGTTGCAAAAATGTCGAAGGTGTTAGTAGAGTCAGGGGAGAAGACGAAATTAGCGAAGTTGTTCGGCGTCTCACGCTTGACGGTTCTCCGTGCACTGAACGGTAAAACACAATCCGACCTTGCCAAGCAGATCCGCGCAACAGCGGTTCTTCGCGGCGGCGTAGAAAAAACCAATAAATAAGGATGCAATATGGAAATCAAAAAGCTTCGCAAAGATTACGGTCTTCGTCACGAGCCTATCCGCACGGGTAGCCGGGCCGCAGCCATCAACCTCGTCGCCCATGGAGTGAAACCGCATCGTGTGATGCTGGGTTTCGACGGGATGTTCTGGGTCGTGTGTCCGGCCGATGCCACCAAGCTGGCAGAGATGGGATGTGAATATGCCGATTAAAAAAGGATAACAATGAAAGATCAAAGTAAAATCGAGGCGATAATCGCCGACCAGAAACGCATTCTCGTGCGGAACCGGCAAAGTCTGTTCCAGTACGCACGTCAGGCCGTCGAAAAAGATAATCCCGCCGCCGAGTCGATGATGGCCGATCTTCTGGCGGACAATGTACGAGCCCGTAACCGCATTGAGATGCTTCGGGATCTTCAAGGTAAATAATCAATAACAGGTGAGCTATGGAAAACGATTTTCTGATTTGCGCGAGCGATGTGCGTCTCGGCGCGTGGACTCGAATCAAGTATGCCGTCTGGCGATTTCAATACCGCACGCGGCGCGCCGTCTCTCGCCGGCTGCATCTTGCGGGCCGACGGATTCGCAAGCGGATGACCCCCGGCGTAGTCTGTCGGACGTACATTCTGAGATAACACAGTCGGGAGACTGCGGACGGCGGGCAGCAGCGTGGGCGCACGCATCATTTCTCATCGGTTTAGTTCTTTTCGGAGTTTAGGTTTGTTGTTACGGGGGTTCGAATCCCCCGCCCGCCGCAAACTCATCGGCATAGCCAAGAGAAGCAGACAGCAGGAAGAGACTGCGGTTCGCGAGGGGTGCTCCCTGCGAGCGACGGAGCCGGCAGGGCGACGGTTTTTTAAAGAGTTTTCCGTCGGGGGTTCGAGTCCTCCACCGGCACGAAGTTTCAACGCAATTTAACGAACGATAAAACGACCCGAACATGAAAATCGAGAAACTGACGCTTCCGGCCGCATCCGACCGCAGGGCGTATGACATTGCCGACATGATCGACATCCGCTACCATCCGAGCGTGGCGCACGTCCGAATTCTGGATGATCTTCACGCGGAGGTCTCTACGGCCGACGACTGGATGGAGATCGTGAGAATGGACATCGAAACGTTTTGTCCGGACGCAACCTTCGAAAAAGTCGACAGATGGCAGGAAAATTGAGAACAATCGAACAGCAAACCGAAACATTATGAACTCCCAAAAAATGAACCCGATCGATCGCGCGATCCTTGCAATCGATCACACCATCCGCAAACACATCGACGTCGAAATCTGCGACGCCTATGCTTCGACTATCCGAGACATATATGACGATTGCGTCCGCATGAAGGGCCGTGCGGTATTACCAGACGGCACGACTTTCGATTCGAGCAGGCTGCCGCATCAGGTGTCGCTACCATACATCTGCAAGGTGTTGCGAGACAGTTCCCGCACACGGGGAATCAGTGAAACAGCTGCCGAACCTCTGGGTCGTCGGGATGTGCGGCGGCGTAAGCGCGCACAGCTTCGAGGAGCGATTCTTGATACGGTTCGTTGTACGGGATCATCTTCGCAATCCGATGCGCGATACCGTATGTCGACTGCGTTTCACCAACTTCTTGCAGGCGTCCCCTTACGAATGATACAGAACACGCCAAATCAATTTCTGCTCGTAATCGATCGGCGCGATCTCTGTCGGGAGAAAGCGATAGATTTCGACATAGCGTGGCCAACTCTGAGTGATAGATTTTCAGATAGTGATGAAGATTGGCCCACTTTTGCTGAATAGACTTCGCCTGGCCATTGAACATACCACGTGTGAAGAGTTCGAGCGTTTCGACGCGCGTCTTCAAAAGCAGGAAATCGAATTCAGAAACCATATCTAATGAATTTTTATAAAAAGAATCGCGATGCGACGATCAATCCTAACCCGACAAAAAGGAACCCGAATCCAGCGATTTCGGCGCCTGCTTCGAAAGGTGTCATCAGCTCTTTTGGTTCTGTATCTTGGGTTCGTTTACATACTTCTCGACGTGAACGCATCAGAAGACGATTTAATCGCAGCACTTGACAGAATAAAGCGGTTGCGATGGCGACGATACCGAGTGCAATTGATATGGATGCCGATAACGCCAGAATCCGAGCTATGTTCATCGTTCTGTCAGGTATGCCAAGCGACCCAACAATGCCGAGAAGCGCACATCCGCCGACTATCAATTGTTGGAGAAATCCTTGATGCAGCGTATCTCGACTACTCTGAATTTCTCGCAAAATACGGGCCTGCTCCGGATTGGGTATTCGATTAGATGCAGACGCTTGTAACGGCGATAGAAACGGAACCTTCATAATCGCTAAAATTTGGTTATTACACGGACAAAGATAGCGATTTTTTGCGGGCACGGCCCGTACCTGTGCAGCTCAACGGCAGAGCCGCCGCCGAGGCGAGATCGGGGTTCGACTCCCCGCACAGGACACGACATATCATGGAAATCTATAAAGGCATACTGTGCATCAGCGGTACGGAGCTGACAGCACCCTCTGAAAATTCGGAGGGGGGGGGGGAAACTGCTTAGTATCAGCCACCTACAAAATTTAGTTTCTGAAAAGAAAGTCAATCGGTTGCGCCGAGCATCGAAGGGCTGCTCCGCACTGTATGAATACGCGAGTCTTCCGCTGCGCATCCGCCGCGCCTGGGAGGAGCTGCACGGCGATCCGACGAAGCAGCCGATCAAGACGAAAGTCATCGATTTCATTCACTACGACGATAAGGCGCGTTCGTTCTACTCCGAGATGGTTCTGCCTTCCGGCGACACGCTGACGGCCTCCGACGTACAGAAGTACACGCTCAACGCTTCGGTGTTGGGCGGCGTGCGGGAGTACATCTCGTCGAAGCTGGCCGCACGGAGTTTCTCAGGCCGGAAGACCACGAAGAAGGAGTTGTGGTCGGCCATCAGCGCATCGATCGACGACGGCGAGTTCCGCAAGGCGTGGGAGCATACGCTTCCGACGTTCCCGGCGAAGCTGCGTGCCAAGTACGAGAAGTTCATCGCCGACGGATACGCCTCGCTCGTGCATCTCGGCTTCGGCAACAACAACTCGCGCAAGGTGACGCAGCAGATCGAGCGGCTGCTGTGGGCGCTCTACACGATGCCGAACAAACCCTTCGGGCTGGAAACGCACGACTACTACAAGATGTTCATGTGCGGTGCCATCGCCGTCTACGACAAGCAGAGCGGGGAGCTGTTCGACCGCGACGCCTTCATCCGTCAGGGTGCGCCGATGGAACTGTCGGCAGCCACCGTCCACAACTATCTCAACCAGGCCCGCGCCCGCGCTGCCGTCGACAAGCGCCGCAACGACTCGCTCTGGTACTCCGACCATCACATGCCCTACGTTCACCGCAAGCGGCCGCAGTTCTCGCTGTCGCGCCTGTCGGCCGACGACCGCGACCTGCCGCGCAAGGATCGCAGCGGCGTCGCCCCCTTGGCCTATTACATCTACGACATCGCCTCGACGGCCGTCGTGGGTGTGGCCTATTCCAGAAAGAAAGACAAGGCGCTGTTTCTCGAATGTTTCCGCGACATGTTCCGCACCCTTGTCAGGAAAGGTCTCCCCATGCCTGCGGAGATCGAGTTGGAACATCACCTCGCGTCGGATTTCCGCGACGAGATGTCGACGATGTTCCCCTTCGTCCGTTGGTGCCGGCCGGGCAACGCCCGCGAGAAGTACGCCGAGCCGATGAACCGCTCGAAGAAGATGACCGTCGAACACCGCAACCACCCCAACGTGGGGCGCTGGTGGGCACGCGGCGAATGGTACACGCAGCGTTCGGCGAAGGTCGACAATCAATACGTGGAGAAGCTCTACGATTATTCGCAGCTCGTACAGGAGGATCGCATGGACATCCTCGAATACAACATGGCGCCGCACCCCAATCAGAAAAAGTATCGGGGCATGACGCGCTGGCAGGTGCTGCTCGAACAGTTCAACCCGAACCTCGAAAACGTGAACCGCGCCCTTGTGACCTACTGCATCGGCGACAAGATCCGCACGAGCGTGCGCGCCAACCAGTTCGTCATGGCCGCCTGCCGGGAGTTCGTGCTTCCGTCGCCCGAGATACTCGGACGGTTGGAACCCGGCAATTATAAAGTGGACGCCTACTGCCTGCCCGAAGAGGACGGCACGGTCAACGAAGTATTCCTGTACCAAGGCAGCCGCTTCCTGTGCCGTTGCGAGCCGTTGGAGGCATATCAGACGGCGACGGTCGAACAGACGGATCGCGATCTGGAAATCCGCGAGCAGCAGTTCCGCTACATCGAGGCGTTCAAGTCGCAGGTTAAGAACGATCTGGCGGATGTGCCGCATGTGGGCATCCTCAAACACGACGACCTGCGGGCCGTCGACGAGGTGCAGGATGTCGAGGAGGTGTCCATCCCGACCGCAGCGGACGACCTGGCACCGTTCGACGTCGACACGGAGATCGATTTCGACGCTGTACGCCGTCAGGCCAAGAAGAATCTATCCAAAACCCAACAGAAATATGGAACAGCATCTTAAAGACCGTGTGCTTGCGGCCTTACGCGAGCAGCGGCAGAACTTCGGCGGCAGCGCTGCGCAGTTCGCCGTATCGTTGGACATCAATCCCGCACAGTTGTCGCGTCTGATGAAGGGCGACACGGAGGGCGTCGTGAGCGCCCAGAAATGGGAACATCTGGCGCATGTGCTGGGCGTGGAGCGCGACAACACATGGCGCGCGGCCCGCACGCAGGTCTACGAGTACGTCACGCAGCAGCTCGAAGAGTGCCAGCGCAGCAGCATGTGCGCGATTCTGGTCGACCGCGCGGGCGTGGGCAAGACTTTCGCCGCGACGATCTACAAACGTTCGCACCGCAACGTCGTCTATGTCGACTGTTCGCAGGCCAAGACACGGCGCAAGCTTCTGCGCACGATCGCCCGGCAGCTGGGCATCGATACGGCCAAGACCTACGACATGCTCTACGACGCTGTGGTCTACGCGCTCAACACGGCCTTCGAACGGCCGCTGGTGATCCTCGACGAGATGGGCGATCTCAAACGCGAATCGATTCTGGAAGTGAAGGCGTTGTGGAACGCCACGCAGTACCGCTGCGCGTGGTACGCCATGGGTGCCGACGGGTTGAAGAAACGCATCGACACGGCCATCAGCAACGAAGTCGTAGGCTTCGTGGAGCTGTTCAGCCGCTTCGGCGGACAGTACAACCACGCTACGCCGGAGGACGACGCCTCGGCGATGCAGTATCTTTCGAAAGACTGCGCGGCGATCGTCAAGCTCAACGCCGACACTTCGGTCAACGCCGCACAGCTCATCCGTCGCTGCAAGGCGAACCCCCGTATGATCTACAACGAACTGCAATTTGCGCAATGAGAAAGCGAAAATACATAAGCGTCAAGGAGCTTACCTCTCGAACGTTCCGCACATTCAACCTCAGCCGGCAGTGGACGGATCATCTGGGCGAGGTCGAGGTCGGCGCGACGATTCTCATCTGGGGAGAATCACGGCAAGGCAAAACCTCCTATGCCGTACAAATGGCCAAGGCATTTGCAATGGGTGACGCACGCACGCTTTACATGCCGTTGGAGGAAGGGCCGAGTCTGTCGTTCCTGCGAGCACTGAAAAACGCCCATGCCGAAGATGCACGGCGTCTGATGATCGCACCGATCGAAATGCGCTTCGAGGATCTCGATGCCGTGATGGCCGAACGCACGGCACCCGATGTCGTGGTGATCGATTCGATCCAGTATTCGGGAATCAACTACGACGACTATCGTTCCTTCCGAAACGCGCACCCCAAGAAAACGCTGATCTTCACCAGCCACGCCGACGGGCGCGATCCACGAGGCACGACAGCGTCGTCGATCAAGTACGACGCCGGCGTCAAGGTTTTCGTCAAGGACTACGTCGCCAATGCCGGCAGCCGCTACGGCGGCGGAAAGCCCTTCGAGATCTGGCCGGAGAAGGTCGCGGAAATGGAACTCGAATAATCTTTCAATCACATTTAAAACTTACGGATATGGCACGACAAAAGAAACAGATCATCGCGGGCGTCACCCGTGAACGGATGGAAGATGCGTTCGGCGAGTACGCTGTGGCCGACGCACGCATTGCGAAGATTCAAGCGGACATGGATGTCCAGTTCACGAAGATCCGCGAGAAATACGCCGACGAGCTGGCCGAATTACAGCAGACCAAAACCGATTCGTTCGAGGTGATGCAGGTCTTCGCAACGGAGCATCGTGAGGAGCTCTTCTCCAAACGTCGCAGCATGGAGACGACGCACGGCATCATCGGATTCCGCACGGGAAATCCCAAACTGAAAAATCGCAAAGGCTTCACTTGGGCATCCGTACTCGAACTGGCGAAAACATTCATGCCCGCTTATGTGCGAACGGAGTTTGCACTGGCGAAGGACTTGATTCTGGCCGACCGCGACGAAGAGGGTATGGCGGAACAATTGACCAAGTGCGGCGTCTACGTGGATCAGGATGAGACCTTCTATGTCGAACCCAAGAAGGAGCAGGAGACGGCATAATCATGGATCGGTCGGCAATATACAGGGAGATCTACGGCTATCTTGCGCGGCTGGGTGCCACGGATCGTAAGGAGGACATTCTGGAACCGTTCGGGAAATCGCGTCTGCGCGATCTGACGGATGCCCAACTCCTTCGCGTGCGGAACGACCTTTGGCTCGAAGCCGACAGGGCGATCAAGGCCAGCCGCAGCGAAGTGCTCTGCCTGCTCAGAGATCTCGGACTCTACCAGAAACCCTATTCGGAGACGTCGCGCGAGTTCTTCGCTCGCGTCGACGCCTTCGTCTCGCAGCCGCGCATCGCAGGGAAACCGTTCCGGTTCCTGACGATTGCCGAGCTGCGCGAGCTTTACGTCAAACTTCGGGCCTTGCAGCGCAAGGGGGTGAAGGTCGCCGAACGGTCTCGTATATTATCCAACTTAAAACCATCGTAACTATGCCGAAGCCGAATTTAGTCTACTTGGAACGCGTTGCCGAGGTGCAGCGTATCACCAAAGAAGAACAGACCAGAACGGGAGCGCCGCTGTCCAAGATATTCCATAGGACGATCGAACCGCGCTTCCGCATATCGATTCACACATTCAGAAAATACATCGCCGAACCGCGGATTCTCGGACGGATCGAGGCGTTGAAAAAAGAGAAAAGCCATGAGTAAAATCTTCATACCCGACAAAGATCGCCGTCTCTTTACGCTCGAAGATGCTATTGCTGCCGCAAATCAATACATGAATCCGGATAAACAAATTTACCACAATGGAATCAACGAAACAGATTAAAATCGAAATCCGCAACCGTTGGACGGGCTCGGTCGTATTTGAATACACGAAAGAGGGAAACACAATCACCGAAACGGTTTTGGACGCTATTAGGCGCGGTGCCAACCTGCGCGATGCCGACCTGCGCGATGCCGACCTGCGCGATGCCAACCTGTGCGATGCCAACCTGTGCGATGCCAACCTGTGCGGTGCCAACCTGTGCGATGCCGACCTGTGCGATGCCAACCTGTGCGGTGCCAACCTGTGCGGTGCCGACCTGTACGGTGCCGACCTGTGCGATGCCAACCTGCGCGATGCCAACCTGCGCGATGCCAACCTGCGCGGTGCCAACCTGTGCGATGCCAACCTGCGCGGTGCCAACCTGTACGGCGCCGACCTGCGCGGTACCGACCTGCGCGGTGCCAACCTGCGCGATGCCAAAGGATGTTATCTATCATGCCCGACCGAGGGTAGTTTCATCGGTTGGAAAAAAGCCTCTGGGCATATCGTAAAGTTACGGATTCCGGAAGATGCGCGACGCAGTTCGGCAACGGGACACAAATGCCGTTGCGATAAAGCATACGTCATGGAGATTCAGAACATGGACGGCACCAAGGCAACTGAGGATACCGTTCGTTCCGACCATGACAAAAACTTCGTCTACACCGTCGGTGCCACAGTCGAAGTTCCGGATTTCGACGATAACAGGTGGAACGAATGCGCACCGGGTATTCATTTCTTCATCGATCGCAGGGAAGCGGTGGAGTACTAATGACGCACGGTTCTCTATTCAGCGGCATCGGCGGCTTCGACCTGGCGGCCGCGTGGGCCGGCTGGACGAACGTCTTCAACTGCGAGATCGACCCGTTCTGCCGGCGCGTATTGAAGTATCATTTTCCCGAATCGGAACAATATGAAGACATACGAACAACAGACTTTACCGTTTGGCGCGACCGCGTCGACGTGCTCACCGGCGGTTTCCCGTGCCAGCCGTTCAGCCTCGCGGGCAAACGCAAGGGTACGGCCGACGACCGCTACCTCTGGCCCGCAATGCTCGGAGTTGTTCGGACTGTTCGACCGCGCTGGGTCGTGGGCGAGAACGTTCTCGGAATCGTTAATTGGTCGCAGGGAATGGTTTTCGAGCAGGTGTGTGCTGATTTGGAGGCGGCAGGATATGAGGTGCAAGCGTACCTTATACCAGCTGCGGGCGTCGGTGCTCCCCATCTGCGATACAGAACATGGTTTGTTGCCCACCGTGGTGAAGCAAGGGCTGAAAGTTCATGGCAAGAGCGGTTCGGAGCCATTGCCGCCGGCTCTACTGCCGACACCGGTCGCGTCGGATTGCGGGAGCGGGCGTGTGAACAGGAGCTTGTCGAAGGGTGCATCCGAGCGGCCGACGCTCGCGCTTGCAGCGCGGATGGGGCTGTTGTCGATGCCGACGGCCTGCGATGCGAAAAACAATTCGTTTCCTCTCAGTCATGCGAAGCGGAAGAGCGGAGCCGTCCACGACGTCATGATTTCGCATCCGTCCCGAACTGGGAAGGGTTCCCGACTGAGTCCCCGATATGTGGCCCAGATGATGGGCTTTCCGCCGGACTGGACGGAATTACCTTTCCGGCATGGTGCCGCGAGTCGATCAAAGCCTACGGCAACACCATAGTCCCGCAGGTGGCGCTGCGGATTTTCGAAACGATAAATGAATACAAACGATTATGAAAAACGATCAGGTAAAAATCACTTTTCAAGACGATAAGCAGAAGGCTGTCGTCCAGATCACCCAGAATGGGAATGAAGTCTCTGTCTCCACCAAATTCACGCCGGAACTCGATATGGCCGGCCCGACCGATACTCCTGCTTTGAATTGGACTGCCGTATTTCTGGAAGCCGTTAAGAAATTGGGAGAGTAATATGAAAAAGATTATGTTCAACGACCGCTACGGCTTGACGCAGGCGGTCATCGAGGGGCGAAAGACCATGACGAGGCGGCTGGTTCCGTGGGCCCTTACAGAGCAATGGATGGAGTTTGTTTCTGATGCTCCGAGCGTGGGCGGCGTATATGTCTATGAAAGCGAAAAAGAATTTTACGAGAGGGAAGCACCCCGCTACAAGGTCGGCGAGGTCGTGGCCGTGGCGCAGAGCTACAAGAGTTGCGGCAATTACCACGTTCCAAAGGAACATGCAGGATGGGGCAATAAGCTATTTGTAAACCCTGCACTGATGCCGTACCGAATCCGCATCACCGGAATCAAGTGCGAGCGGTTGCAGGATATTTCGGACGCGGAGTGCATGAAAGAGGGAGTAGTAGGCGGGATAATTGGGTATTATGTTCCAGGCATAAAATGCAAGGATTGGAGCAAAGAATCGTATGTAGATACCGAGGACGGCAGAACTTGGAAATTATTCCCTACTCCCCGCGAAGCCTTCGCTTCGCTGATCGACAAGGTGTCGGGACGGGGAATGTGGGAGCGTAATCCGTGGGTCGTGGCTTATGAGTTCGAACTGGTGAAATAGTTACAAATTATGGAAATATTTAAAGTTGAATTCTCTTGGGTAGAGGAAAGCCCCAGCGGAGGCCCGTGGATGGCTAAATCCGAAATAAAAGTATATGATGCTGAAACCGCAAAAGAACTGACGACAAAGATCGATGCGTTTTTGAATGACGATCGAAACGGATACCGAAAGCATATAAAGGTCGATAATATCGAAAGGCTGTAAATATTTTTTCGCAAATCGATCGCCTGCGACCGCCAAAACGAATTTTTTAACCAATATAATTATTATGATTACGATAACTTTCGGTAAATGGGTGTTAGCGCTGGGATTTAATTATTCGTATAATGGCTCATGCTTCTATTCTTCGTTTGCATTCTTACCAACCGTTAGATTTATATGGGTGAGAGTTCTCGACCGAAATCTTTACGAGTTTCGAATCGAGTTCCTGAATTTGTTTTATTCCATTTCCTTTAAGGAAGCCGCGAAACCTGAGAATTGAGCGAAATACGAACGAGCAGATACTTACGGTCTGCTCGTTCGTCATTTTGTCGATATTTTGCGAGAATCTCGCTATTTTATCGATACGTCTCCGATCTCGACGCTGACGGATACGCGTCGGGTTTGCGGTTCGGCCGATGTGTCGATAACCGTCACGGCATACTGTTCGAGGTTGACGATGGTGCTGTCGTGGTCGTGATCCGTGACGGATCGCATTCGGGTGAATGTCCCGGCATAATCGAGCCTCAGATCGCGCAGCACGATGCGCAGGGCGCCGAGCAATTCGAAATCCTCTACGGCAGGATCGGCGGTTCGTCCCACGGCGGACGTCCGTCCGCGTACCTTCGTCGCGACGTAGATGTTTACGAGCACCGTTCCGCGCTGTACGTGCCGTCCTACCTGCTGCCACTGTATATCCGAGAATTCGATCAACGCGCAGGGATAGCGCAGCACCTTCTCCTCTTCGAGGTGTGCGAACTGGTTGTTGTAACGGTCAACGTATGCGACGAGTTTCGAATCCAATAGTGCATGTGCGATGTCCGTGTAGAGTTTCGCGCGAACGTCTTGGGATTGTCTTTCATCCATGATTCAATGCTATTTAATCGATGTTTCAAATGTCGAATATCTCTTCCACGGCGCGTTCGACGATGCGATCGAGCTTTTGGTCGAGCATCTGGCTGTCGCCCATGAACTGCCGCTGCGGCAGCTGCATGTGGCGTGTGTGGCTGCGCACGGTGAGGCTTCCGGTCTCTACGCGCTTCGTGCGTGTCCGCTCCTTTCCGGAGCTCGTGGTGTACTTTTCTTGTACACGTCCGTAGGTGCGGCGCGTGTGGGCACGCACGGTGACGGTCTCGTCGACGCCGAAGTTATGCGCGGCGGCATAGGGTGCTTCGGCGGCGATGGTGATGCGGCGGAATGTCGCACGACGGATGCGGATCGATTTACGGAGTCTGCCCGTTTTGACGAGGATCGCACGACGACGGCGGCCGTCCGACTTTTTGCGTGGTTTCCATTTCTTGATACCGTGTCCTGTATCCCAGCCTTGTTTCGTAAATGAGTCGACGAAAAAGTTACGGGCCGCATCGGCCATGGCCTGCGGGAGTCGAATGCGCACGCGGTCGAGTCGATGCCGAAGGTCGCGCCAGGAGTAGGCGTATCCGTTGACAATGATTTTCTTTGCCATTACAATAGTGTCGTTTGGATGAATTTTTCAGTGCGACGTGCCGCTGTTCGTGCATGTTTCGGATCGATCTCATACCCCACGAATCGGCGTCCCAGTTTGGCAGCCATTGCACACTCCGTTCCGCTTCCGGCGAAGGGTACCACCACGAGTGCACCGGGACGTGTCGTGACCTGAATCAGATAACTGGTGATCGCCTCGCCTTTGACTGTGTCGTGCCCGTAGCGTTTCGATGCGCCGGAATCTTGCGGAAACTGCAATACGTCGGTTGACCGTTCGGGAAGATTGAACGGCCTCCGCAACTCCTCGTAGTCCTTGCGCAACTCCTCGTAGTCCTTGCGCAGATACTCGCTGTTGGGCCGATCGCCGTTGAAGAGGTTGCGAAGACGTTCATAATTCTCTCGGGTCGGCAATTCCCATTGTGAGCCGCGCGTGAACCAATGTCCGGCCATGCAGGTATGCAGGGCTTCGTTGACACGCTTCGGTGTGAAGCCTGCCCGTTCCATTTCCGAAATCATGTAATCTACCAGAGGCTTCATGCACCGTGTCCGGCACATCCCCTGTTCGTATTCGAATACACGCAGAATTTTCCGAGCCTCACCTTCCCGAATCTCAGGCCTCGACTCATAAAGTATGAATCGTTCTGCATTAGGAATGAATTTACGCGATATTTCTGCGTTTTGCACTTTACCCCAACCGTTCGATTTATTCCATGTGCAGCTATTTAAAAACAGAAACATAGTGTCAAGGATCACCTGCGTATATGCGATTCGATTATCGGAGCCCCACCATATCAGTGTACCGTTATCTTTCAATAAGCGCCGGCACTCTTCACCCCAGCGGCGTACATCGTTCAGGTAATCGTCGAACGTCGGCCATACGAAATCGAAATCGCCTTTGTACTGGAAATAGGGCGGGTCGGCGATAATCAAGTCGGCGCAATGATCGGGCAACCGATTTTTCATAAAATCGCAGTTGTATACGACATTTTCGGGGATTTCCGTCATAATTTTTTGGAATTAAGAATTTGTTGATATATATTTGCATTGCATCTTTATGGCAGTCGTTGGACTGCAAGTCCTGCCTGCGGACAGGGCCACCCAAGCGAGCCTCTTCGGAGGCTCGTGTTTTTTAGAATCTTTCGACCTCTCCATCGGGAAATATGACGATGAGCTCATCGAGTCGGTTGTCGCGCTTGGCGGCCGTGGCGCGTTCACGTATGCGGTAGTTTTGATTTTTGCCGCCCGTTGTCAACCGCACTACCACTCGGCGCGCCTGCTGCGCCGCCTTGTTGATGTTGCGCACCATGTTGTTGGGGGTCGTCTGCTTGATCTCGAAGACGTGTCCGTCGAAAATCGCGTCGGCATTTTTGAGCGGATCGGGCGGCAACTCGCCGGCAGGATAGAAGCGTCGTTTCACCGCTACATCGTCCTTGTGAATATCCGGCAGCAGGGTCGCCTTGCGGACGATTCCTTTCCCGAGCAGGATGTCCGTCGCGGCGACGTTCTGCGCCTGCTCGTGGTCTCGATGCAGGCAGCTTACTTCTACGACATGCCCTCCGGGGGTCTTCGCGTCGAAATAGGTGTTCTCGACCGGGATGTATTCGAGAGCCCTTGCGAACGTTTTACTGCTTATGCCATTGAAATAGGGGTGATTCCTGGGAAACAGCAGTCCGGCCTTCGCCAGATTGGTCTTGAACATATCCGGTAGGTCGTCGGGCATCCGTATGAGCTTCTGCGGTGTCGCAGCACCCGATACGACCCGCACCAGACATCGGCAGTTCCACCCGTTCGGCGGGTAGATCGTATTCCATATCGGGTCGCTCATGGGGCGTTGCAGGCCGTTGAGTGCAGCATGCGAGGCGCGCACGCGGTCGTCGCCGACAGTCACGTAGCGTAACATGGGATCCCCGCCGCGCGCTTCGAGCGACGCCCACTCGGAAGCCGTCTCAGCCGCGCCGATGGCCGTGTCGTATTCGGTACGGAGGTAGTCGACATTGTAGCGGCTGTCGATCTTGCGTGCCTCGGTTTGGAACTCCGAGAAGCTGCGCACGCGCCCCTCGTCGTCGATAAGCGTATCGGTGAGGGTTCGCAGCTGGTGGTGGTTCTTGGCTACGGAGAACTGGTAAACATTGCGACGGAGGTTCTCGACCATTCCGAAGTCTGGCGTGCCGTACTCGGGTGTTATGGCGCGACGTCCGTATCCGTCGAGGAGCGCTTTGCGCAGCTCGTCGTCGGTGAAGGTCATCGACGCTTCGTCGAAGTCGATCTCCTCACCCTCGAAGATGCGGCGCAATGTTTCGGCAGCGACATGCCCTTCGTCTACCTCTGCCCGTACATCCGATCCAGTTCGGCTATGGCCGGGCTTTTTTTTTTGAGTTCAGCCGTTGCGAACAACCCCGCAGCCTGCTGTTTCACGCCCGTAATTTCGATGTTGTATTTTTCTTTAAAGTAGGCAGGGTCGACCTCGTAGTTGGCCAGTATCATCTGCTCGATCTGCAACTGTTGTTCGGGCGTGTAGCTCACGGCTTCGTCCCACACGAACACGTCGTCGTCGGTGAAGGGCAGCCCCATTTCCTGCAACTTGGGCAACAGCTGCCAGTTGACCATCGAGGCGATCATCGCCATGCGGGAGTGTACGACACGATTGAAGATGTCGAGGTGCGTTTCGGACTGCGAGAGCGACGACCCGTCGTCGATGGTCATCGTCTGGTTGAGAATGGCCTTCGAGATGTTGGTTTGCGCCCGTGCGATACGCTGGTCGAAGACCTGAAAGGCATCTCCGCGCTGCGTTTCGAGAAACTTGATCTCGGTACCTTCGGGGAAAAGGCCGAATGCCGCGGCGCCCATCTGCCGCAGCGCCGACATGATCGTGGCCTTGTCGCTGTCGTCCGTGGAGGTCGTCGTCGCCCACCGCACGGGAATACCGAACAGTTCGCCGAACGAGTCCCAGAATCCCGACATGTTTTTGATGGATATGGCTTCGGGCGCCACTTTGAGCAGGAATCCCAGCGGTTCGTCAGCATTTATGTCGATGAGGAACCGGTTCAGGCGGGGGTTGTTGCGGTAGTCGATACCCATCGACAGGTCGTCGTTGATGTCTTTCAACACCAGCCCGTACTCCGGCACGACGTGCTCGCGCGGAATAAGGTGTACGCTGTCGATCGTCCGGCGTCCGCGCATTTCGACGACATTTCCCAGCTCCACGAGTGAATTCCCCCACGCCTCGGCATCGAGGGCGTGGTGCATCAGGTCGCGGAACCACGGGCAGGAGATGATCGAGGTCTTCTCCGGCAGCTCCTTCGACGTTTTCTCCGAACGAATGTAGAAGCGTCGCTGCATGACGGCCGTCTCGATCTGCCGCATACAACCTTCGACCTGCGTGTTGAGTACGACGTCGGCGTAGACGTTGTAGAGATCCGCCCGACGGGGATTCTCGACGTCAGCGGCCGCCTCATGCGCCCGCCGCCAGCGTCCGATGTCTTGGCGGTAGAATGCACGTGACTGCTCGTCGATCTCGATCAGCGCGCGGCTATGTTTGAGGATCTCGTGCGTCACGGCCTCCACACGCGTCTGCGGCTTCGGCCTCCGGAAAATATTGAGCAAATCCATATCAATATTCATTTTGCAGTTTCTCTTCGCTTTCGAAGCGTATGCTCGAATAGTATTCGGGGTTCTTTTCGGGATCCGTTCCATCCTCCTCGGGGTCTGTCAGCGACGGTATTCCCGCGCCGACTTTCCCCGCTGCGACCTGTTCGAGCCAGCGTATTGCAGCCTTGTAGCGGACGTAGCGGATGTCGTCGTCCGTCAGACGTCCCGGCAGCGACGAGAAGAGCAGGTAGAGCGTGATGTCGCAGGCGATCATCACCAGGTAGGGATTGCGAGCTTCGCCCGCTTTGTTGAATTCGGAGCCGATGCGATACCGTTGGTAGAGGTAGTTGCGCATCGTCGAACAGGCAGTGCGTGTGAGTGCCTCCATCGACGTGAAGCCTTCGGCCAGTGCGGCGTCGAAGTCGTCTTTGGCGATGATGTTCAGTATGTCTTCTTCGGTGATATACATCTTGCTATGCTGTTTTATACAATGCCTTTCTCTTCAAGTCGTCGGTCGTGACGCCTGCACGCAGCAGACGTTTGCGACGCAGGTATTTGACGTCGAGCGTCGTCCAGACCTTCAACCTGCCGCCGACGTTGAACACGTAGCAGCGTTTTCCCGTTCGTGCGTGCAGCGCCTCGGCCTCGGCGATGGCGCGCATCAGGCGCCAGCGCGCCCACTTGTTGCGGATAAGTTCGAAAAGTGTCATGTCAGTATCTTGAATTTGAATCGCCACGGCTCATCTGTCCGATCATCGGGGAGAATGCGAATGCACGGTCGAATGCCGCCAGATCGGAGATCGCCCGCTCGTCGGCATCGGGGGAGTCGTCATGCGTGCGGTATCCGGGTTCTATACCCAGCAGTTGACGTGTCCCTTCGATGAAGTCGGCGTTGTTCCGCTCACGCTCGTTGTAGCGTATGCGCCCGTTTTCGTAGTAGGGGTAGACCGACAGCAGGCGATCTATCTTCTTGGTCTTGGGCGACGGCACGACCGAGATATTGAGCTGACGCCCTGCGCGGGCATTGCTCTCGTCGATAGCGCGTCGCAGCGGCTCGTTCCAGAATTGCGATTCGACGCGCCAATGCACGACGACGCCTTGCGGCAGCCGGCTGTCGTAATCCTGGATCCAGTCGAGCGTGCTGTTCATCGTGCGCTGCCGCACGTAGGATGCTATCAGGTACATGCGATGATCGTACAGCCCCCAGATGCGCACGGCGTTGAAATCGTTTTTACCCGAATAGGCCGGATCCCACCGCCCTGTGATGTGCCGGAATTTCGACAGCGGCGGCAGCGGCGCCCATACCCTGTCGATCATCTCCTGCGTGAAGACCTTCCCTTCGACCCACGGCCGGTTGTTGTATTCTGCTTCGAAGGCGATCGTACCCAAATCGTGCTCTATCTGTACGAAATAGTCGTCGGGGTATTTACTTTCCCAGCGCGGCTTCCGTTCCGGCCCGACGGTCGCATCGACACGGTGTACTATCCATTTGGGATTCCGACGTTCGAGTTCTCCCTGAATCGTCCTGGGTGCGAAGTTGTTGTTCGGTACCAGCAGACGCCGCATGGGGCCGTCCATCGTCGGGATCAGAGCCGTGAGAATCCAGTTCGCCATCTCTTCCTGCCGCTTCGGATTCTTGACCGTGTCCTTGTCTTCGAGGTCGTCGCAGATGCAGAGGGTAGGCCGTCGCGCACCTTTTCGCAGACCGCGCACCTCTTGGCCCATGCCGAGTGCCGCGCCGATGAATCGCTCGCGGCAGACGAAGTAGTTGTCCGACCATTGGGATGTTTTCTGTGCGCCGAAATCGGCGATCAGACGCTCGTTGTCCGCGAATTCATCGGCTATGTCCCCCAACAGTTTCTTAGCTTTGTCTTCGGTGTTGCCTACCAGTACGAGGTAAATGTCCTCGCCGTTGATCCAGAGCCATAACGGGATCAACACGTCGCAGACGATCGACTTGGCCATGCCGCGTCCCCAGCGCACGAGCACCTTGATCGTAAGGTTGCGTTTTACCTTATTTGCCAGATCGACGTGGAAGTCGGGGGTCTCGGCTGTGGCCAGATGCGGGAAATAGGCCGTGACGAAATACCGGAAGGATGCGCAGGCTTTCCGGATGCGCTCCTGCCGCTCCGCTGCGGCCTGTTCGTTGACCGAACCTTGTGCCCGCGCGATGCGGCACCAGCCGTCCCAACGCTGCAATGCCTTGGCTATGTTACCGCTGCCCGCCATCCTTTGTCAAAGAGGTGATGTATTTGTCCTGTATAATGTTCACCGCCTTGGTGAAATTCTCCCAGAAATCCGTCCGTGAAGACATCGTCTCGCGGATCGCTTCGGCATGTTCGGCGTGCTGCGTCATCCACTGTCCGAAGGCCATGAAACAATCGATGTAATCGACCAGTCCGACCTCTTTGTCCAAGGTCTTGATCGATTTGGTTATGCGTAGCAACTCCGTGGTATCGATACTCGACGAGTCTTCGCTGAGCAGATCGTCGATACGTTGAAGAAGTTTCGCGACCATTTCGTGTCGGGATATGCGCACGCCGGCGCGCTTCTCCTTCCAGCCGTAGCGCTTGACCCACTCGGAGACGGTCGACTCCGAGCGTCCGACCCTCGCTGCGATCTCTTTTTGCGAGCATCGCCGCATGAATAAATATTCGGCAAGATCGATCGTGCTGTCCATCTATTAAACTTTTGAACAAATATAGATGTACAGCAGTATTTAATCTATTATTTGAATATATAATATCAATCATTGAATATTATATATACAATAATTTGATATGACGGTTGGGGATCATTTAATTTGTTGAAAAATTTTTCGATGATCGAAGTTCAGAACAATCACGTCTACGCCTACGGTACCATCGGTGATTCGTATAGCGGTGAAGATTTTGCCGCGGCGCTGCGGCGTGCCGAACGGTACGGGAGTCCCGTCGTCCATCTTCACACGTTGGGCGGCTCCGTCATGGATGGTCTGCTGATGGTCAACGCCGTCAAGTCGAGCACGTGGCCCGTGACGGTCGTCGTCGAAGGCGTCGCGGCTTCGATGGGGGCCATCTTCATGCTTTCCGCGGCAAAAGTCAAGGTCGCCTCGAACGCCCTGATTATGCTGCATAGTTCGTCGTCGTGGGGCGGCGGAAACGCGAAGGAGTTGGAATCGCAGGCCGAACTGCTCAAAAAAACCGACGCTGCGTTGCGTTCGTCGTTCACCACACGCGGCATCGAACCGGCAACGGTCGACAGCTGGTTCGACGGCGAGGATCATTGGTTCACGGCCGACGAGGCCCTTGCCGCGGGACTTGTCGATGAGGTCGTCGCTCCGGTCGTCGCGGCGCAGCTCTCGAAGCCGTTGCTGCCGGAGGAGTTGCAACGCATCACCGCATCCCTGGAATGTATATTTTCAAACAATAAGATTATGCTGAACATTTCCGAACTCCTCGGCCTGGCACCGACAGCCTCCGAGGAGGAAATCAAGACGGCGGTTTCCGCACTGAAAGCCGAGGCCGCGAAAGCGCAGGAGTACTGCCGCAAAAGCATCGAGTCGCAGATCTCGGCCGCACTGGATGCCGGTAAGATCACGGCCGAGCAGAAGGATTCCCTGCAAGCCTTCGGCGAGAAGATGGGCGCTGACGCCTTGCACTCGCTGCTGGACGGTATGCAGGTGCGCCAGACGCTGCGGGATCAAATTGTGCACGGCAGCAAAGGCAGCGCGAAGAAGTTCGACGACTACACGCGCGACGAGTTGCTGCGGATGAAGCAGGAGGATCCGACGCGCTTCAAGGAGTTGCTGGACGCCAAGTACCGCGAATAACCACGAAAAATACCATTTAAAGCCTATGAAATTCATCAAGTTCATCGTATGTCTTGTCGTGGCCTTCGCCATCGGCACGGCATCGTTCGGTGCCGGCGCCGGCATAGCCTTCGCCGCGCTGTCGCTCATTCCTACGGGCGCTCCTGCGGGATCGTTGCGTTCCGGTCTCATTCCGGAGGTGTGGACGAAGGAGTTCGTCAAACGCTTCAACCACATCGACCAGGGAACGTTCCTCGACGGCATTCCCGACTATTCGCAATTCGTGCGGCAAGGAAATACCATTCATCTGATCGACTTCGGATGCGACCCCGACGTATTGGTCAATAATACCGACTATCCTATCGCCGTTCAGGAAATGGAAAATGCCGATATCGCTCTTACATTGGATAAGTTTCAGACCAAGGCGACACCTATTTCCGACGACACGCTCATCGACGTGAAGGCCGAGTTTATTCCCGCCGTTATCGAGGCGCACCGCGTCAAGATTTCGGAATATCGCCTCGACAAATCGATTTACAATTTCGCGCCGTCGAAAAATATCGACGGGAAGACTCCGGTATTCGCCACGACAGGCGAGGCCGATGAAACGGGTAAACGCAAGCGGTTCAGCAAAGCCGATGTCATCGCCTTGAAAAAGAAATTCGACGAAATGGAGGTGCCGACTCAGGGGCGTCGTCTGGTGCTGTGTTCCGATCATGTCGCGGATCTTCTGATGGTCGATCAGGCGTTCCAGCAGCAGTACTACAACTACTCCTCCGGTGTCATCTCGAAAATGTTCGGCTTTGACATCTACGAGTATGTGAAGATGCCTCTGTATACGTCGGCCGGCAACAAGAAGGGCTTCGGCGTGGCCGCGTCCACGGGCGACACGATGGCTTCCGTAGCTTTTTACGTTCAAAGCATGGCCAAAGCTACGGGAGAACGCCGGCAATATCGTTCGGACGCATCGACGGATCCGCTCTACCAGCGCAACCTGTACAACGTCCGAGAGTATTTCTTCGCAGCACCCAAGCGATCGAACGCCATGGCGGCGATCTATTCCGGTGCAGTATCCCAATAGTAGCGGCGTATGTTAAGCGATGTTTCTATCGTCAGACAGCAGGGTCTCGGCAAAACGGCCGTCCGTCAGGACGGCATTGCCGGACTCGTTGCCGACGGCGTAGCGTTGCCCGACAAGGTTGCACTCGAAACGCCGTTCGTCGTCACGTCGCTGTCGGAAGCCGAATCGCTCGGTATCACGGAACAATACGACAAGACGAACAAGGTTCTGCTGTGGCATCATATCTCGGATTTTTACGCCGAGGCACCGCGCGGCACGTCGTTGTACGTCGTTTTGGTTGCCAAGCAGACGGAAATGGTCGATTCGCTCGACGTGTCGGACGGTGCGGCCAGGAAGCTGCTGAGCTACGCCAAAGGTGCCGTGAAACTGCTCGCCGTGACTTCCATGAGCGACGACTGGGATTCGTCGGGCGACAAGGTCTCGGCCGCGCAGGCGCTCTACGATTGGGCTGCCGCACGCAACAAAGCCGTGCAGATCCTGCTCGAAGGCCGTGCGTTCTCTCACGATGCATATATAAAGTTGCGAGAGCTCACGGCAAACCGCGTATCCGTGGTCATCGGCCACGACGCCGCAGTGGCCGCCGAAGACACGGCCTACGCCAACTATGCAGCCGTGGCCCGTTTCATGGGACGACTCGCGGCCATTCCCGTGTCGCGCGATGCCGGACGAGTACGCACGGGCGCTGTGAATATCGCTACGGCGGGACTCTCCGACGGCAAGAAGGCAACCGATCCCGACTACTACGATGACGACCAGCTCTCGGCAATAGACTCCGCGGGATACATCTTCCTGCGGTCGTTCGACGGCTTGGCCGGCTGGTTCTGGAACGCAGACTATACGGCAGCGCCGTCTACGGACGACTGCGACACGATCCGCATGGGCCGTACATTAGACAAGGCGGCCGATCTGGCGCGTCTGAAAGCCTTGGAATGGCTGCGCGACGACGTGGAGATCGACGCCTCGACGGGAGAGATCGCACCCGAGGTCGTGCGTTCCATCCAGGCCGACATCGAGACGGCCGTGCTTACGCAGATGAGCGAGGAGATCTCCGGCGTGGCATGTACGATCGACCCTGCGCAATCGCTGTGGAATGTCGACACTCCGCTGGTAATGGATCTGGCGATCGTCGCGCGCGGCGTGATCGCACACATGAAAATCAATGTTTACTATACCAATTCTCTGAGCGATGATTAACGGAACGGAATACGCCTTCGAGGACGTGAAGATCTCCTTTCTCGGTCGCAGCCTGCGCGGCTTCGTGAGTTTCAGTTATGGCGCGAACAAAGCCTATACGAATATCCACGGCCGGGGCAACGTACCCATCAAGCGAGGACGCGGAAAAAAAGATGCGGAGCCCGCGCGTCTGACGATCTTGCAATCGGAGTTCGAGGCCATACAAGCCGCGATGCCCGCAGGTACCGACGTCACGGATCTGGCGCCTTTCAACTGCGTCGTGGCCTACGCTCCGCTGGGCGGGCAGATGGTCACCGACATCGTACCCTACGCTCAGGTGACGCGGTATGCCAAAGGTATGACCACCGACGACGGTAACATGACCATCGACTTGGAAATGATTACCGACATTCCCCTGTTGAACCAATAAAACACGATTACAATGGATTTTAAAAAGATTCCTTTCGAACAAAACGACAAGATCGAATTGACCGACGCCGAGATTGCGGCGGCTAAGCGCACCTACGGCGACATCTATCTCATCGAGGTGGACGGCAAGAAGATCTACATGCACCGTCCCACGCGGCAGATCTTCGACCTGGCGCAGACCTCGGCCATGAAACGGCCTTCGCTCTTCGAAGAGACGATCATGACCAACTGCTGGCTGGCGGGCAATAAGGAGATCCTCGACGACGTGGAACTCTTCTACGGCGCCGCACGCAAGGTCAACGAGATCACCAAGGTTGCGGAGGCGGAGTTAAAAAAGTTATAGCCTCGCGGGGCCGTGTGGCGAGCAACCCCGTGAGGATGGTTAATGCCATGCTCCGATATTATTTCCACCTCGACCCCGACACGCTCACCGACGAGCAGTGGCAGGCCCGCTGGGAGGAGTTGCAGTGGATACGAGAAATTGAAGCGAAAACAATCCGATGAACGTTCGAGAGGTCATATTCGATATTATCGGGAGGGACAGACTCTCCCCGACGTTGGATAAAATCGGCGTGCGGGGAGAGTCTGCACGTAAGGTGATGTCGTCACTCAATCGCCAGACGTTGACCTTCAACGACAATATCAAAACGGCGGCGGCCGAGATTCCCGGCCTTTCGCGCGGGTTGACCATGTTGCGCAACCCTGCGATTATCGCCGGAACAGCTATCGCCGGCACGACGGTGGCGCTCAAACGTGCCACGGATCAGGCGGCGCGCTTCAACCACGAGTTCCGCAATCTTGCGAACCTGAATCTGGGCAAGACCCGCTCCGAACTTCGGCAACTTAAAGAACTGGTCATGTCGACCTCCTATGCCGGCGGTTTTGACCTCTCGAAAACGAACTCGGCATTTTTCGACGTACAGTCCGTTACGGGGTTGTCTGGGGCTGCGGCTGCACCTATGGTGCGGAAGGGTATGGAGTTCGCGCGACTGCTGGGCGCCGACCCTAACGCATGGGTGCAGGGGTTGGCGCTCGCGCAGGCCAACTTCGGATTCTCGAACCGCGCGATCGACGATTTCCAATCCAAAGCCTACGCGACGCTCAAAGCCGGTAACATCACCTTCGACCAGATCGCGCAGCTTATCCCCCGCTTCGCGGGTACTGCGGCATCTTCGGGGCAGGGTTACGAAGAGGCGCTGAAAATGTTTACGCTCTTCACCATGCGTTCGTCGTCGCGCGATCAGGCCGCGACGATGACGCAGGCGTTGTTCCGCGACCTGACGAATGCCGGAGTCATCAAGGGGTTCACGGCCGCCGGCGTGAAGATGTTCGACAAGAACGGCAATATACGGCCGGTGTCGACGTTGCTCGAAGAGCTGAGCGACCGTTTTGCAAAGGTTTATGCCAAATCGGGCGATGCGGGCGTGGTCAAGCTTCGCAACCAGTTCGCGGGGTCGGAGGGGATCAACGCCCTGCTGAACACTGCCGCCGACCGCACCGCGACATTCAAGGATCAGCTGCGCAACTTCGCCGATTCGGAACTCGAACTGGCGCGTGTACGCGAGATTGCCAAAGACGACGCCGTGCTGCTTTCGGAGGAACTGCGCAATAGACTGAACGTATCGGTCACACAACTCGGTGAATCCCTCCTTCCCCTACGACTGGGCTTGACCCGCCTTGCATTAGCAGTTGTGGACACCTCAAACGTTTTGCTCTCTCCCGACAAAGGCGGATACAGAACGGGGTATAACAATACCTATCAGATGTTATCCGACTATTACGGGGATTTTGCAGACATGGATGAGAGTGCAAAGCAGAATCTCAGAGCGCACATCGCGCAGTTACGATCCCACCATGAAGGACGCAGAGATAGCTTTATGGGACGCAATGGCGATAAGTGGTGGACGAATATGATTCCGGGGTCTTTCCTGTTCCGGCCGACTTGGGCCGCGAAAGGAGCGATGGCCGAAGGATCGTTATCGGCTCTGGATGCTATCGAACGTGAGGTTCTGGGTGGGACAGACACTGCGACGCCTTTACTGGGCGGCGGCAAGACAGGCGGCACGGCGACGGACGCCGCGGCAATGCAGGCGGCACTCGCCGCCGCGGGTGGCGGGCGGCAGCAGAAAGTCGTTAACGTCACTATCGGCTCGCTGGTGGGCAGCCAATCGTTCAACACCTCGGTGCGCGAATCGCGCGACGACATCACCTCGGTAGTCGAGGAGGCATTGTTGCGCGCGATCAACGGCGCCGAACAACTCGCAATACAGTAATGAAACTGCCCACATCCCTCAAAGACCTGATCTTCGACACGTCGGGCGTAATCTCAGCCGTCGACTTGTACACGTACCTCACGTCACACGTGCGGCGCGTGAACTACGATCGTGAAACATTGCGTCCCGATTCCTATCCCGAAGTGCCGGTCGAAACGCTGGATTCTGCGCCACGCGTGTGGGACGGCAGTCTCACGGGTACGGCGACACGCAGTTCCACGTTGGGCTACGCCGCAGCGCAGCGCGGTGATCTCTTCATCTCGCCGCTGACTGTCGACGGATGGACGTTTCCCGTGGATCCGCTTATCGGCGTGTCCGTCTCGAAGACCGTCGTGCAGACGCAACTCGGCGACGGACGCATACCCGTTATCGAAGAGGTCGCACACAATGGCTTCGACGTGTCGATCAGAGGGGTGCTCATCAACGAGGACAACGACGACTACCCCTACGATCAGGTCGCGCAGCTCAACAACCTCATCAACAAGCGTGGCGGGCTGGTCGTGCAGAACAACATCCTGAATCGCTGCTACGGTATCGAGCGCATCGTCATCCGCAACGCTTCGCTGCCGGGCGAAGAAGGTATGCAGTCCATGCAGGCGTTCACCATCTCGGCCGTGTCGGATCGAGACGTGCAACTTGAAATACGGGAGGGCTGGTCATGAGCTTCGTGCCGATAAAAGAGGCCACGATCGGCCGTTACATCTTCCGCACGTTGTCGAGCGTGACGATACGACGTTCACGCAAGGAGATCGCGGCGACGGCCGAAATTACCCTGCCGGCAGAGTATGACGGCAAGTACCTGTGCAACGAGATCAAAGGCGGCGACGAAGTCGTCATCGCACTGGGATATGATGACCGGAAAACCGAGGAATTCCGCGGCTATGTCGTCGATGTCGCACAACGGCGGCCCGTAGTCATCCAGTGCGAGGACGAGACCTATCGCCTCAAACGCATGTCGCCCAAGGCGCGCAGCTGGTCGAGCGTCAAATTAAAGGAGATTATCGCCTACGTGCTGCCGGATGCGAAGACACACGACCTCCCCGACGTGACGCTCTCGCCGTTCCAGATCAAACCCGGCGGCAGCGTCTTCGACGTGCTGGAAAAGCTGGTCAAGACCTACGGTTTGCAGGCGTTCTTCAAGGATAAGACGCTGCACGTCACGGTGCCCTACTACGATATGAACGACGGTACGGTTCGTTACGATCTCGAACACAACGTCATCCGCCCCGATCTGACATTCCGCCGCGAGGGTGACGTGCGTATCCATGTACGGGCCGTGTCGATCCTGCGCAACAACAAGAAGCTGACGGCCGACGTGGGCGATTCGGACGCTTCGGCGATCACCACGCTGCACTTCTACAACGTCACGACCATCGCAGAGTTGAAAAGGCTGGCCGAAGACCGGCTCAAAACAATGAAGTACGGAGGATTCTCCGGCACGCTTCTCACTTTCGGTGTACCATACGCCGAGCCGGGCATGGCGGCCGAGATCCGCGACCGGCGTTTCAGCGGGAACCGCTTCGGCCGTTACATGATCGATGCCGTGACGACGACCTCCGGAACGGGCGGCTTCCGCCGCGAGGTGGAAATAGGCCGAGCATTGAAAAAACAGAACGCACAATGAGCCGACAGGACGAAATACGAAACGGTATCCGGCGCCTGGCCGGAGGTGCGGTGCCGATGCTGCTGCGCATGGGCACCATCACGGCTGTCGACGAGACGGCACAGACCTGCACGGTACACATCGACGACGGCTACGACCTCGACGACGTGCGCCTCACACCCGTCGAAGATGCGGAGTTGCTCGTCGTTCCCGCCGTCGGAGCATGGGCCGTCGTGGCATCGATCGAGAACAACGAGTACCTGAATATCGTCGTCAGCGTATCCGCAGTGCAGAAGATCGTCGTAAAGGCCGATATGCTGACGATCAACGGCGGGACACTCGGCGGCATAGTCAATGTCGAGACGCTCATCAGCGAGCTGAAAGCCATTAAAGACGATTTAAACATGCTGAAATCGAAGTTTCAATCCTGGAAGGTCGTGCCCAACGACGGCGGCGGAGCACTCAAAACCGCCATAGCGGGATGGAGCGCCGTGAAACTTCGGCCCACAGACCGCGACGCATTGGTCGACGACAAGATAACACACTGATATGAAAGACTTCGGAATCATCTGTGCACCCGATCTCGTCGCACACATCCAGCGCGACGAGCAGGGCATCATAACGTGCGGCATGGCCATGGGCGACATTCTCGCGCAGAACGAATCGCTGTTGGTCGTCGCGGCACCCGGCGAGTTCAAGGCCACGCCGACAGTGGGGGCCGGTGCGATGCGGTTCTTGCGCGACGACGATACCGACGCTTTTATCGCCGCCGTCTGCTCGCAGCTGCGCGGCGACGGTATGGCCGTCGTGGCAGTAGAATATAAAAACGACGAACTGAAAATCGATGCGTCGTATGAAAGTTAGGACGGAAATCAAACAGACCTTCTTCGATCTGGCCGTAAGCTATGCCGGCAGCGCGGAGGCTGCCTACGACATCGCCTATGCCGCCGGATGCAGCGTGACCGATACGCCGCCCGCAGAGGTGGAGATCCCCGACGTGCAGAATGCCGCCGTGGCGGCGTATTTCGTACAGCAGCAGGTAACTCCCGCAACGAAGGCCGACGATACGGAAATAAACGGGCTATTATGAGAACATTGAATGAAATAACGGATACGATCAAAGAGTCGTTCGTCAACGATGAGACGATGGCACAGATGTACGGACTCGATGCCTCGAAGACCTTCGACGAACAGTTCTCGCTCGTGAGCTTCGAAGCCGTGCTTATTTATATTGTGGCGATGGCCAGTTACCTCTGCGAGCGACTTTTCCTCACGACGTCCGACGAGGTGACGGCGGCTATCGACAGCCGTTACATCGCCTCGGAACCTTGGTTCCAGCAACGGGCGATCGAATATCAGGATGGCTATTCGCTCATCTACAACCCTGCGACCTATACCTTCGAGTATGCCGAGCAGGACGAGGCGGCGCGTATCGTGGAGTTTGCCGCTGCACGCTCCTATCTTGACACGAACGACATACGCCGCATCCGTATCCTCGTCTCCAAGAAGGAGAAGGCGCCGCTGAGCGCCGAGGAACTGTCGCGGTTCAGTACCTACATGCAGCGTATTGCACCAGCGGGTACACGGATGACTTTCGTGAGCAAGCAGAGCGACCGGCTGCGCATCACCGCACAGGTAAACTATGACCCGTTGTTGCTGAACTCCTCCGGAGAACGAATCACCGATGGCGTGAAGCCCGTAGACATCGCCGTGCAGGAGTATATCGACGGCATTCTCTACGGCGGTGTATTCAATAAGACGAAGCTCGTCGACGCCATACAAGCCGCAGAAGGTGTCGTGGATGTCGTGCTGCAAAGCGTTTCGACATCGAGCGACGGCGGTTCATATACCGTGCTGGACGGCACCTCCTACGCTTCGACCAGCGGCAGCTTCATCATCGACAACCTCAATATCTCATATCTCTCGCAAGATGCAGATTGACTGGAAGAGACATATCGTTTACAACCTTCCGCTGGTAATGCGGCAGCCGCGCATCGTTCACCTGTTGCGCAGCTTGCTGGCGTCGCTCGCAGATCTGCACGACCGTGCACAGACGTGGCGCGTGGAGTCATTGCGGCGTGCACGCTACGACTCGTCGTCGATCATGATCGAACGGATGATCTTCGATGAGATGGGGTTGGAAGTCGTTATCGATAATTTCGATACGGGAAGTTACGACTTTCGCGTGCGGATTCTCTCCGAACAGACGACCTATGACGAAGCGCGGCTGCGGGCGCTCATCGACAAGTACAAAGCCGCCGACAAACGCTATCTGATCGGAAACGGAAACGTATCCTATACGGTCATCTATCAGGATTACACCTGCGAGAAGACCGACGAACGCTTCTCGGTGGAATATACGGCCTACGTCTGCGAAAAGCATGATTACAAAGAGACCGTCACCATAAGACTCTACGGACGGAATAACGGTGACGGAAGCATAGAACTCTATGCCAGCACGGGCGGTACCCCCGTAGCTTCGACGATTCATATCACGGCGGCAAGTGCCCTCTCGTTTACGATCAACGAAGGAGAATCTACATCCCGCTTGACGATCATTTATGAAGAACCCGGCGGCGGTATCATCTCCATATCGCCTACGGAAGACAATACATACAAATATAAATTTGAACCGGATATAATATGGCTTACGTCAACACGGGATACCAGCGTTCGCTGACGCTGGTAGTAAAAAAATACGTCAACGGCAGCGAATCGTCGCGCACGGTCTACAACGGGAAACTGGCTTTCTCCATCGGCCAGAAGTCCTACGGTGCGATCTCGGACACGACATTGGCGCAGATGGATCAGAGCGCTTATGAGGATCGGTTGAATGACTTCATCGAGTATGTCGAACAGCAAGTGCCCGGGCTCGTCGTCGCAGATGTGACCGAGGAGGGATCCGAAGCTCGGCGATACAATACGACGAGTTGTCCGTTCGGAAAATAACGATTATGAAAGAGAGAGCTTATATCTACGCCGGTGAGACCGTAGTCCTGCGGTTCGAGGCGCGCAAAGAGGGGCAGATTCTCGATCTGTCGGGGTATGATGTGGAAATAGACATCGCAACGACGGCAATGGGAACGCACCTCGTAAAACAGTCCGCAAAAGGAGAGATCGACATCTCGCAAGTGGCACGCGGAATGCTCCTGTGTACCCTCTCAGCCGAAGATACGGCATTGCTGACACCCGGTACGGCGACGATCGGTGTGCGGCTGTTGCATGATACGTTCGTGCGCATGGGCTTCGACGCTTCGATCGAGGTCTTGCGCCAAGGGGCGACACCTGGCGCCGTGCTGAGCCGCACGGCGCAGCCCGTCATTACATTGCATACACCATGTATCTGGGTCTATATGGATTTTGCAGCTACGCGCGGCGATGATGGCATCACGCCCCACATCGGCGAGAACGGCAACTGGTTCATCGGCGACGAAGATACGGGAGAACGTGCACTCGGTGTGACGTATGACGATCTTACACCGGAGCAGATCGAAGAGTTGCAACGTCCGGCCACGGAGGCTGCAACCGAAGCGAATAAGGCCGCACAGGCGGCCAAAAATGCGACGGAGTCCGCAACGACAGCGACCGAAGGTGCCGTAGCGGCGGCGGCAATGGCGAACACCGCGACGGGGGCAGCCACGACAGCAACTACGGCGGCGAACAGAGCCGCCGCAGAAGCGACGGCCGCAGCGGGCAATGCTACGACGGCAGCAACAGAAGCCGATGATGCGGCGACGGCAGCGAATGCCGCAGCCGCAAGTGCAACCGGTGCCGCAACGGCGGCAAATGATGCAGCGGGGGCTGCGAATGCCGCAGCCGAGGACGCTACGCACGCCGCCGAATCGGTAGGAACCGCCGCCGAGGATGCCGCCTCAGCCGCGAAAGCGGCGAACGCAGCGACGGAAGCTGCCACGACGGCAACTACGGCGGCGAACAATGCCGCCGCAGAAGCGACGGCCGCAGCGGGCAATGCTACGACGGCGGCAACAGAAGCAACTAATGCCGCGAATGCCGCAAATATCGCCGCAGAAGGTATTGACGGAAAGATCGCCGGCAAAGCCGACCTCAACCCCGCGACAGGATATATTAAATCGTCGCAGATAGCACCTCTCGAAGGGCGTCAGACGGGAGTAAATACCTCGGATGGGAACTTCCGCTCCACAGCCTCCGCGCTGCTGTTCCCCGGCGCCCGAACGATAGCAGCTAATTTCAAAACGGGCCACGACGTATCGGGTACACAGACGGTCGTTGCCACTTCGGGCGATATTTACGGGATGATTTTGGAATTTGTCAACGGTAACCTTGTATTCCGTTGCAGGGGTGCCGCACCGAGAGTCGTGACGGGAATCGAGCCCGATACCTATTACTCCGTCGCGGGAACCTACGACGGAAACGAGATCGTCGTCTATCTGAACGGCGGGCGTGTAACATCCGCCTCGAACTTCTCGGACGATCTGAATCTGCAATATCTGGCTATCGGGTCTTCCTTTAAAGGCATCGTCATAGGGTGCCGTCTTTTCAACTACGCCCTTACGGCCTCGGAGGTCGTCGATCTATGGAACGGCGGCGAGCCCGAACGGTATATGCTGCCTCTGTCGGGTGAGATGCGCACCGGACTGGTCGCCGAATACATCGCCGCAGGTCTGTTGGCAGACAAGTGGCGCGACACGTCGGGCGCGGGCCTCGATCTGCCGTATGTTCCGACCGCAACGGGCGGCACGGCCGTGTTCGTCTACGACCAGCCCTCCGGAGACTCCGACGCATTCAACGTCCTCGCCGCGTCGGATTGCAGCCTCGAAGCCCGCGTCTCGACCCTCGAACAGACGCTCGCGGCCGTGCTGTCGGGCGCTGCCGTGATCCCCGCGTTGCAGGTCAGGGAGCTGGGCGTGTGGGGTTCGAACAACCTGATCCTGACAGGCAGCGGCGCTCCGGCGAAAGCGCCCGACCGTGCGGGCCAGCTCTACATCGACACCGCCTCGGGCGCCGTCTACAAATCCACGGGCAACGCGGCCGTGTCGGATTGGAAAAACCTCTAAAACCTCGATACCATGTCACAAGTAAACAAATATACGGATCGTGCGGCGTATGCCTCCGACACGAATCGTCTGTCGACGCAATCGGCCGTCTCGCTCATCGCCAGCGACAACGAAATCATCTACGATGGCGTAAACGTCGTCGTGGGCAAGGATGCGGCCGCCGCGGGCGACTGCGCGGTCTACGACAAGACGGCCGGTGCGATCCGGTTCGTCAAGGGTGCGACCCTCTCGGCCGCACAGCTCCCCGAAAGCCTTACCCCGCTGGCCGTCGTCTATGCGCGGCAGGGCGACAAGGTGCTGATCGTCTCGCTCGACAATGTCGCAAGCGAACTCCGTTGGGCGGCCTCTTACGAAGTAGCCTTGTCGGGTTTTGACCTCGCAACCGGAGGCACAATCGTATTAAGGATTGGTTCGGAAACCGAAGTGTCGATAACGTATGCCGCCGGAGGAACGCTCGCCGACCTCGTGAGCGCGACCAATACGGCATTCAGAACGACCCTGGCATATGGATCTCCTCTTACCAGTGTCGACAGAGGCGGCTGGGCGGCAGTTGCAGATGATGCAAGCGGTCGTATGATTATTACCGCGAATGGCTATATGTCATGGTGGGCGACCATTACCGTCATAAGCGGTGCAACAATGACCACGAGACCTGAAAACGTGGATTATCAGACGACGATAACGAGTGTACTAATCGAAGGGGAAACCGAATATATCCGCCGTAAGAACGGCGTTAACGCGACGAATGTGGGCTGTAATTTTGCAAAATTCCTGCAATACCGTTCAGTCAACGGCGCAGTCCCGACCTCGAACGTGCCGCTCGGTTCGGCGACGATCGTCAATCAGGCATCGTTTGAGACCTCGGAGTTCTGCGCCGAGCTGCGGGCTGCCTATGCGGATTATGCGTCGTATCTCTTCGGCGAACACATGGCTGAGTATCCGTCCGCCTACGGAGCGATGCTGCGCGACGGCAGGACGAACACGGCAAAGATCGGCCGCCTGCGTTTCACCGATATTTACGGTCAGAGCAAACCCTGCTATCCGGCCGCTGCTGCCGCTCTCGAATACGGCGTCGCGGTCGAAGGTGCGACGACAGGGCTCGAAGCGGGTGCATGGTGGTTGCCATCAGCGGAAGAGGTCTACTTGCTCATGCGTGATCGCGTGCTTGTTTCCACAGACGTAGAAAAAGACCCTGTAAACCGTACTTTGTTGCGCCTCAGTAAAGCTACTTGCTATGGGACGGGATATTACCCATGGACATCTTGTGAGTGTAATTCATCCAGTGTCTTCATATACAACGGCACTACGGGCGAAGATGGTAACGGCAACAAGTATAGTACACGCAACGTGCGGCCCGTTTCCGCCTTGTAAAACGAAAATCATTATGAACATGGAAGAACTGCAAAAGAGAATCGACGCTTTGCAATCGCGGCAGCTGGCGCTGCGTGCGATCATGGCCTCCTCGGACGAGCGGGCTGCAAAATGTAGTAAGACGGGCGCATCGTTCCGCGAGACCTATCCCCAAGACTTCGCTCGATACCAGGAGGCGAACGCCGAGTACAACCGAAACGAAATGACCCTCGCCGAACTCGAAGTGGAACGCAAAGAAGAGATGAGAATTCAATCGAAAATCGGATGATGGACTGGACGACCGTTATCGTTTCGCTTCTGTCGGGTCTTCTATCCGGCGGCGGTTTGGCAGGATTGGTCTTTTTCAAGGAGAACAAACGCAACAAGCAGCTACAAAATGAAACAATGGCCTCGTCGCAGTGGAAAGATCTCTACGAGAAATCCGAAGCGAAGGTAGAAGCGCAGGGAAAGAAAATCGATTCCCTATATAAAGACAAGGAGCGGCAGCGCGATCAAATCGACAGTCTCAAAACGCAGAAGGCCGTGCTGGTCGTATACAAATGCGAAATGCTGGGGTGTGCATTGCGAAAACCACCGTTCGGATCGGGGAATACGGGACTAATCGGAACAAAAAATAAGGAGGAAGAAAACAATGAGTAGAGGACTGAGAAACAACAATCCGGGCAATATCCGGCAATCGAACACCCGCTATCTGGGCGAGGTCCGACCTTCGCAGGATGCGGCGTTCAAACAATTCGAGACGGCGGCATGGGGCTATCGAGCCATGTTCGTGCTGCTGGATTCATATCGCCGCAAAGGTTACCGAACCTTTCGGGATATGATCTTACGCTATGCTCCGCCCGTCGAGAATAATACGCGGGCGTATATGGACTTTGTGTGCTCGCACACGGGAATAGAGTCCGACACTCCGGTCGATACGCACCATGCTGCTACGATGATACCTATCGTCGCGGCAATGAGTCGTATGGAGAACGGCACCGAAGCGAACATGTCCGACGTGACGGAGGGGTGGAGCTTATTCATGAAACATCAGCCATGAACGCCGGACGGATCATCGTCGCCTGCGGCTTGTGCTTGCTTTTGGGATTCGTTGCCGGACGAGCGTCGGTCGAACCGACGACGACCGTTCGAACCGTCCGGCAAAAGGTATACATCGAGCGGACTACTCCGGTCTCGGTGTCCGAACCGATAGGCCGGCATCTTCAACTCGCACGCCTGGTGTTCGTGCGCGACACCACCTCTGTCGAACCGGTCGCCGAGCAGGTTCCACAGGCCGACAGCGCGTTCGTGGAACTGCCCGTCAGGGACTATACCTTCTCCGACGACAGCACGTATACCATTGTCGCGCGCGGCGCCTATGTCGAGAGCCTGCCGCGGATCGAGTTCCGGCCCCAGACGGTGACGTATGAAGTGGAACGAAAGCGCAGAATAGAGCACGGGTTCCAGATCGGCGTAGGTGCAGCCCTAACACCTCATGGAATCGGCCCTGCGGTATATGCCGGTTATGGGGTAACAATCAAATTCTAACGTGCGGGAGGGTATGAAAAAGCCCTCTCCATAATCTTCGGTCAGACTATTCAGGTGCGGCACACCTTGGGAGGGCTTATGCTTTCGCAGGTGCGTCGCACCTGTGGTTTAATATCGAACGTATGAGTAAGTCTGACATTTTCCAATGCACAATTCGTGCCGTAGCGACGGTTACATGCGTCGCTGAATCGACGATTCTGTCCCGCAGCCGACGGGAGGAGGTATCCGATGCACGGCATATTCTCATTCATTTGCTTCGAGAGAGGGGGTTCAACCCCCGCGAGATCGCCGAGCGGCTGGCCATGGCCCGTCAGTCGGTCAACGAGGCGCTCGACGGATTCGAGCATCGCAGCCGACGTCCCATGATTGCAGACAACCTGCGGGAGATTCGCAGGTTGTTGTCTGAATCGCGACCTGTGGGGGAATAGATTATGAAGGATTCCGAGTGTTCGAACAGGGATTCGGCCCACCTGAAACGGGCCGGCAATTTAAATCGACACATTTTTATGGAATCACAGAAAATCTATCTGGCCGGCAACGGCGGTACGGATGTATCGGCGCTGCTGGCTTCGGCTCTGCAAAATCGCGGGGTCGACCCGAACATCCTCGCCGTGATGGGCAACCGCAACGGAGGCGTCGGCGGCTGGGGTGGCAACGACTTCTTCGCTATTCTGCTGCTCTTCATCCTCATGGGTGCGTGGGGCAACAACGGCTGGGGCGGCGGCTTCGGTGGCGGCAATAACGGCGGTCTTCCGCTCAACATGCTCTCCAACGATTCGAGTCGCGAGCTGATTATGTCCGCGATCCAGCGTAACGGCGTAGACATCTCGCAGCTCGCGTCCACACTCAACTGCTCGATCGGTCAGGTGACGGCCGGAATCAATGCCATGGCAACGCAGATCAGCACGCTGGCAGGACAGCAGGGCATGAGCGCACAACAGATCATCAACTCCATCCAGGCCGGGAACTGTCAGCTTACGGCACAGCTCGCACAGTGCTGCTGCGACGTCCGCACTGCCATCGAGCGCCAGGGGTATGAAAGTCAGCTGGCCACGCTCAACCAGACCAACACGCTGACCAACGCGGCCAATACGCAGTTCAACGTCCTCGGTTCGAAGATCGACGCGCAGACGCAGATCATCAACGACAAGTTCTGCCAGCTGGAAATGCGCGAGATGCAGAACAAGCTGGATGCGGAACGCGCCAAGAGCGCGGCGCTGGCCGGTCAGCTGTCGCAGGAACATCAGACGGCGACGATCATGCAGGCACAGGCGCAGGCGGTGGCTCCCGTCAATGCGGCAATTGGTGATTTGAGCAGCCGTCTGGCGAAGATCGAATGCGGTTTGCCACCTACAACCGTAGTTCCCAATCCGCAGGTGTACGCTATGCCTGCATGTGTGGCCGCCCAATTCGGATTGGGCTTCGGCGCCGGTTACGGTTTCGGAGGAAACGGTTTCTGGGGTTAGCGGAAAGGAGGTATACTATGGCAGTATTCCCATTCCAATACGTTAACCGCCGCGGTATTCCGGTCATTACGACAACGGGCGTGAACGTGACGACGGAAAATGTCGTTTTCACGTTCCCTAATCATGCCTTCGCAAACTCGTGGTACCGCGGGTTGGTACTCATCGAGCTGGCGCAGGCCATTCCGACCGGAACGACTGGAACGCTGCCTGTACTCTTCGAGACGAACGGGCAGACGAAGCCGCTGACAGCCCCAGGCGGTGCCGCTGTAACCGCAGCGCAGATCTCCGGGACGGGCGTCTATGAGGTCTACTACGACAAGCAGACGGATGTGCTGCAAGTCGTGACGGGTGTGTAACCGATAAAATAAAAATTAAAAGATGTTTAAAGACTTGAAAAACGGCTTCCAGGTGTGCCTGCTCGACAAGAGCCAAAAGACGCCTGTATACAAGATCGGGAATGTGGTTAGCGTATCTGCACCACGATTGGATTCCAGGCCGATGCCGCCCGGACAGATTCCTTCGCCGATGATGTATTCCGAACGTGTAATCGACCTTACGGTCGAATGCGACGGTCAAACGAATACCTACGTCGTACAGGAGAATGCGAACGTGGCATCGATTGCCTCGCTGACGCTGGCATGTTCGGTGGAACCTATACTCAACGAGGTGCGCGCAATTCACAAAACGAGTACCGACATCATTGCAAGTGTGGATCGCCATAAGGAGGTCGTGGCCAAGTGTGAGGACATCCTGAAGGAGAGGAATCCGGCATACGCCGATTCCAAAGCCCAAAACCAACGCATCGACAAGATCGAGGCGGCGATCTCCGGCGTGGCGGATTCCGTGCGCCAGATTCAGCAATTCCTTCAGTCATCAACGATAAAAACAAGAAAAGAGTAAATTATGAGCTGGAAAGAATTGGAGCAAGGTCGGGCCTTCATGAATGAGGAGTACGATCAGGACGATCTGGAACGCGCATATCGCCGAGGCTGTGAGCACGGCGAAGAGAAAGGCTATCGTAAGGCCATGCGCGAGATGCAGGGAGGGATGGACGGATACGGTGAACGTGGCGGATACGGTGGCTACGGTGAGCGTGGGCAATCCTTCATGCGCGGATACGGTGAGCGCGACGGCGAGTACGGAAGCGACGGCTACGGCGAACGCCGTGGAGTCAAGTATACAGGGCGCTACTCGCGTTACCGGTAGGTGAATCGAAGAGGGGGCCGAAAAGCCCCCTCTCGTTTTAAAACATACAACCATGGACAGACTGGATATTTACGACGTATTTCCGATAGGGTTTCGGGAATACCTCAATAGCTACGGGTGGAATTTCTCCAAAAAGCTCTGCGAATTCGCAGTAGCGGGCATGAAAAAAATGGACTCTAATGGAAAAGAAGTGCCCATAACACCCTACTCGAATGAAGAGGTGCAGCAACTGTTGAAGCAATACGGCATTGAACTCAAAAACAATGTCGCATACAACGCTTGCTATGTCGCAAACATGTTCAAGGCCGATTTCCTCGGTAAATCGCTCCCGAACGAACAGTACCTCTGTATGCACATCAAATGTTATCTCGACGACGTAGACGGTAGCCCCACTCGGGCGATGGATGAATTCTATGCCAAAACAATCGCATTGGGTATACCGATCATCTGGGAAGACATGTTATGATAATTAGGGACTTGAAAATTGGTAAGTATAACTGGTCGTTACGCATCTATTTTGCCGTAACGGGATATTATACTGACCATATTATCAAGTCCCTTATCGATATTCAATGCCCCGACGAATTGGTCGTGCGAATACGGAAGAACCTACAAAAAGCGGATATGGATACCGGATTCACATATTCGAATAAAAGGCAACGGAAAAGCGTTATCGTGATCGGAATGCACTCTTCGCACGCGCAATTCCTGAATAGTTGCGAACACGAACTCAGACACCTCGTCGATGACATTGCAATGGCGTGCAGGTTACAGATGGCCGGTGAAGAGGTCGCATATCTGACCGGTGATATAAACTCCGAACTATGGGACGACATCCATAGATTCACGTGTTGCAAATGCGATAAATGCAACTCACAAAATTAATTTTCCCCAAAACGCACCTTTTCGTTTTTTTGAACGCGCACCGATTTGTTTTGTGGATTATGACTCGTTCAAGGAGTTGCAGGTCGACCGCATCGACTACCTGCTGCTGCACGGCGTGGGAATGGGCGGCGGAATGAAGGAGTTCGAAGCACGCTACATCGACAACGGCATCCTCGACTTCCTGCTCTCCGAACGCGAGGCGGGACGCATCCGCAATCTCGGATTCTCCTACCACGGCGACATCGCGGTCTTCGACCGCCTGCTCGCGGAGCACGACCGCTACCGGTGGGATTTCGTGCAGATCCAGCTCAACTACGTCGACTGGCGCCACGCCAAGGAGGTCAACACGCGCAACACCGACGCCGAATACCTCTACGGCGAACTGAGCCGCCGCGGCATTCCGGCCGTCATCATGGAACCGCTGCTGGGCGGGCGCCTGTCGAACGTACACGACCACATCGCCGCCAAACTCCGCCAGCGCCGCCCCGAGCAGAGCGTCGCTTCGTGGGCCTTCCGCTTCGCAGGATCGTTTCCCGGCGTGCTGACCGTGCTGAGCGGCATGACCTACATGGAGCACTTGCAGGACAACCTGCGCACCTTCTCGCCGCTCGACGAGCTGACCGACGCCGACCGCGAATTCCTCGAAGAGACGGCGCAGGCATTGCTGCGCTACCCGACCATTCCGTGCAACGACTGCAAGTACTGCATGCCCTGCCCCTACGGGCTCGACATCCCGGGCATTCTGCTCCACTTCAACAAATGCATCAACGAAGGACGGATGCCCTCGTCGTCGCGCGACAGCGCCTACCGGCAGGCACGACGCGCCTTTCTGGTGGGGTACGACCGTTCGGTGCCGCGCCTGCGGCAGGCCGACCATTGCATCGGCTGCAACCAATGCGTGCCGCACTGTCCGCAGAACATCGACATCCCCGCGCAGATGCAGCGAATCGACCGCTTCGTCGAGGACCTCAAACAAAACAGGGAATTCTGACGGCCTATGGAATACCGGACATTGGGACGAACGGGGCTCCGCGTGAGCGCCGTGGCACTCGGCTGCGAGGGCTTCATGCACAAGCGGGCCGAAGAGGTGAAGGCCGATTTCGACTTCGCGATCGGACACGGCATCAACTTCGTCGACATCTACTCGTCGAACCCCGACCTGCGCGCCGACATCGGTGCGGCGCTCGAAGGACGGCGCGGGGAGTTCATCATCCAGGGCCACCTCTGCACCGTATGGGAGAACGACCAATACCTGCGCACGCGCGATCCGCAGAAGAGCGCCGACTCGTTCGAACGACAGCTGCGGCAATTGCGCACCGACTATCTCGACGTGGGGATGATCCACTACGTCGACGCCGAGGCCGACCTGCGCACGGTCTTCGACGGGCCGATCATCCGGCTCGCCCAGCGGCTCAAAGCCGAGGGGCGCATCCGCTCGATCGGTCTGAGCAGCCACAACCCCGCCGTGGCGCGCATGGCCGTCGAAACAGAACTCGTCGACGTACTGATGTTCTCGATCAATCCGGCCTACGACCTGCAACCCGCAAGCGAGGACGTCGACGCGCTGTGGGCCGACGAAAGCTATGCCCGCACGCTGCACAACGTTGATCCCGAACGCGAACGGCTCTACGAACTGTGCGAGCGCACGGGCGTGGGCATCGACGTGATGAAGGTCTACGGCGGCGGCGACCTGCTCAGCGAGGCGAACTCGCCCTTCGGCCGCGCACTGACGCCCGTGCAGTGCATCGAGTATGCGCTCACGCGCCCCGCCGTGGCGGCCGTCATGGTCGGCTGCAAGAGCCGCGCGGAGATCGAAGCGGCGCTGGCGTGGTGCGACGCTCCGGCCGCCGAACGCGACTACACTGCGGTGATGACGGGGCTGGAACGCTTCTCGTGGCGGGGACACTGCATGTACTGCGGCCACTGCGCCCCCTGTTCGGCGGGCATCGACATCGCGGCAGTCAACAAATTCCGCAACCTCGCGCAAGTGCAGGGCGAGATTCCCGAAACGGTGCGCGAACACTACCGCACGCTCGCGCACCACGCCTCGGAGTGCATCGGTTGCGGGCTGTGCGAACCCCGATGCCCGTTCGGCGTAGAGATCGTCGAGGCGATGCGCCGCGCCGCCGAACGGTTCGGATACTGAAACGACAAACCATGAAACGAAACACGACCTTCCTGACCGACGATCAGCGGCTGCAACTCATCGACCTGCTGCATGTCGAAGCGTGCCCGTGCGTAAA
>OJKC01000362.1_pt1 | contig 41483 bp, 69 predicted proteins | sample 1596401 | NCBI WGS metagenome assembly OJKC01 (sample SAMEA4350162, study PRJEB24818) | metagenome | biome: human; feature: gut; material: faeces | place: Denmark | collected 2013-09 | reverse complement strand
GGGCGCAGCCTCCGCCACAGGCAATCGGGGCGCAGCCTCCGCCACAGGCAATCAGGGCGCAGCCTCCGCCACAGGCAATCGGGGCGCAGCCTCCGCCACAGGCTATCAGGGCGCAGCCTCCGCCACAGGCTATCAGGGCGCAGCCTCCGCCACAGGGAAAGCCGGTGTGGCGCTCGCGGCCGGCCTCGAATGTAAAGCAATGGGCGCGCTTGGCTGCGCAATCTGCTGCGTCGAGCGAGGCGAATGGGACGGAGAGACGTATCCGATCATCGCTGTAAAGGCAGCCATTGTCGATGGAGAAAAGATCAAGGCTGGAACATGGTACCAGCTGAAAAGCGGCGAATTTGTGGAGGTAGAGTAAATGCTTGATACAATCTCCACTGTGAAGATGAGCCGCGAAGAATGGCTTGAGGAACGCAGAAAGTCCATCGGAGGGAGTGACGCGGCAGCTGTTATCGGCATGAGCCGCTTTGCAAGCCCGTACACGGTATGGATGGACAAGACTGGGCGTCTTCCGGAAAAGGAAGACACAGAGGCTATGCGGATCGGCCGAGATCTCGAGGAGTATGTTGCGAAGCGTTTTGAAGAAGCGTCTGGGAAAAAGGTGCGGCGCTGCAACTACATCATTCGGAACCCCGCGTATCCGTGGGCGCACGCAGACATTGACAGGCGAATTTCCAGCGAAAATGCAGGGCTGGAATGCAAGACAACCTCGACGCTTGACATTCGGCAGTTCAACGGCGTGGATTTCCCAGAGAAATATTATTGCCAGTGCGTGCACTATCTGGCTGTCACTGGCCTTGACCGTTGGTATTTGGCGGTTCTCGTATTCGGGCGCGGATTCTTTACATACACGCTCGAGCGCGACGAGGCGGAAATCTCCGCGCTGATGGAGGCGGAGAAGCTTTTCTGGCGGTGCGTCGAGGAAGACACCCCGCCTGCACCGGACGGCTCGGAGGCGACGACGGACGCGATCAGCACGGTTTATGCCGATAGCAACGGCGAACAGCTTGATTTGTTCGGGCGTGAACAGCTGCTTTCCGAGTATATGCAGATCAAGCGTCAGGCGGCGGCACTGGCGGAGCGCAGCCGCGAGATTGAAAACACAATCAAGCTCGACATGGGCACGGCAGAGCGGGCCGCCTGCAACGGTTACAACGTCTCCTGGAAGCAGCAAAACCGGCAGACGTTCCAGCCCAAAGTCTTTAAAGAGGCATACCCGGATATCGATTTGACGCCGTTCTATAAAACGGTGCAGGCCCGGCCATTCAAAATTACAGAAATGAAACAGGAGGAAGAATCATGAACAAAATCCAGCAGGCAACCTCGCAGACGGCAATGAAGGCACAGAGCGGCGGAAATCCGACAATGCAGCAGTATATCAAGCAGATGGAGGGTGAGATCAAGAAAGCGCTTCCCTCCGTTATGACGCCGGAACGGTTCACGCGGATCACGCTTTCCGCGCTTTCCACGAATCCAAAACTGGCGCAGTGTACACCGCAATCTTTCCTCGGCGCGATGATGACTGCCGCGCAGCTTGGCTTGGAGCCGAACACGCCGCTTGGGCAGGCATACTTGATCCCGTATTGGAACGGGAAGCAGAACCGTCTTGAATGTCAGTTCCAGCTTGGGTACAAAGGCATGATTGATCTTGCATACCGCTCCGGCGAGATCCAGACGATCCAAGCACAAGTCGGACACTCAAACGACACGCTGATTGCCGAGTACGGCACGGAATGCAGCCTGAAATTTATCCCGAAGCTGAACGGAGATCGCGGCGACCCGGTGAACGTCTGGGCGATGTTCAAAACAAAGGACGGCGGCTACGGCTTCGAGATCATGACGCTGGACGATGTTCGCGCCCATGCGCAGAAGTACAGCAAGGCATACGGCTCCGGCCCGTGGCAGACCAATTTCGAGGAAATGGCGAAGAAGACTGTCCTGAAAAAGGTTCTTAAATACGCGCCGATGAAGTCCGAATTTGTTCGGCAGATCGCACAGGACAGCACAGTCAAGACGGAGATCAGCGACGATATGTTCAGCGTTCCTACTGTTGTCGCAGATGCGGAAATGGTAGACAATATGCCTGTTGACCAGACTACAGGTGAGGTCATGGAGGGCAACGCAAATGCTGAATAAAATCGTCCTGATGGGCCGCCTGACCCGTGACCCGGAGCTTCGGCAGACGCAAAGTGGAAACTCCGTTGCATCCTTCACGCTTGCCTGCGACCGCGATTTCGCGGCGCAGGGCGCGGAGAAGGAAACGGACTTCGTGGATATCGTCGCATGGCGCGGCACGGCTGAGTTCGTCAGCAAGTATTTCTCAAAGGGCCGCATGGCTGTCGTTTCTGGCCGCTTGCAGATCCGCAACTGGGAAGACAAGGACGGGAACAAGCGCAAGACTGCCGAGATCGTCGCAGAAAGCGTTTATTTCGGCGACAGCAAGCGGGACGGGCAGAATGCTTCTGCCGCTGCACCGGCCTCTTCGGAGTTCAAGCCGCTGCCGAGCACAACGCCGGTTCCGTTCTCTGCGCCGGATATGCCGCAGATGGAGATCGGCGACAAAAACGAGCTTCCGTTCTGAGGGCTGACGGATGGGAGATAAAAGGGAATACGTCAAGCTGTGGCTGAGTTACAGGAGCTATTTCGAGGCGTACAGTGCCGCTGAGGTGGGGCGCTTGGTGCTGGCCGCGATGGATTATCGCGAGTCGGGAGCAGAGCCAGAGTTCAGCGGGAGTGAACGTTTCATTTGGCCTGCGATTCGACGGGACATTGACGAATCCGTAGCGGCGCAAAAGGCCGTCTCCGCGTCCAGAAGCGAGGCAGGAAAGCAGGGCGGTCGGCCTGAATCCGAAAAAGCAAACGCTTTTGACGAAAGCAACGAAAAGCAAAAAAAGCAAATGCTTTCCGAGGAAAGCAAAAAAAGCTATGGACAAAGGAAAAGGACAAAGGAAAAGGAAAAGGACAGTATTCTTTCCCCCCTACCCCCCACGCTGCGCGAAGCAGTTGAAAAATGGGTGACGTACAAGGGCGAACGACGGGAGGAGTATAAGCCTGTTGGCCTGCAAAGCCTTGTCACACAGATCACGAAAGCCGCAGAGGAATACGGCGAGGAAGCCATGATCGACGTGATAACCCACTCTATGGCCGCAAATTACAAGGGGATCGTGTTTGACTGGCTGAAAGAGGCCAGCACACGCCCTGCGTCGCTTGGCCGCGCTGCAAAGCCCGGCTACGGCGTGCAGGGGCACCACGACGAGCTGAATCCACTAGAACGCGCAGCCGTGGACAGAGTAATGGGGCCAGTGTCAAAGGGCGCCGCTCGGATGCAACATGGCGTACAGCGCCACGAGGACGAACTTGATGCGTTCCAGCTGGAGGCGGTCGAGCGAATGCTTGCGGAAAACAAGGAGGATAAAGCATGAGATTTGTTTGCGATTGCTGCCACGATCTGACGAACATCGAGGCAGACCGGATGGAGATCCAGGGCGACAAGCTGATGGTGTACAGCCGCGGACGGCTGGTCTACGTTGCGGATCTCGGCCAGATCATGCTGGCAAAGCTTACGCCGGGGAGGGAAGAGGCAAGATGAAAGTACTCGAATTGTTTGCAGGGACGCGAAGCATCGGGAAAGCATTTGAGGCACGAGGGCACGAAGTGTACTCAGTGGAGTGGGACAAAGACTTTGAAAACATCGACCTATACGCTGACATCCTGACGGTAACGGCGAAAGATATCTTGGATAAATTCGGACATCCGGATGTGATCTGGGCAAGCCCGGATTGCACGACATTCTCCATCGCTGCAATCTCACACCATCGACGCAAAAATCCGGAAACGGGGAATTTGGACGCGGTGAGCGAGTACGCAAAGTTCTGCGACGAGGTGGACCAGCATGTCCTGACACTCATCAAAGAGCTAAACCCGAAATTTTATTTTATAGAAAATCCCCGTGGCGGGATGCGGAAAATGACGTGGATGCAGGATCTGCCTCGCTACACTGTTACATATTGCCAGTATGGCGACACCAGAATGAAGCCGACAGATATATGGACAAACCATCCAGATCCCAAATTTAGGCCGATGTGCCACAACGGCGACCCGTGCCATATCGCCGCGCCGCGCGGAGCAAAGACCGGTACGCAGGGGCTGAAGGGGAGCAAGGAGCGGTCGGTGATTCCGAAAGCGTTATGCGAACATATCGTGGATATCTGTGTTGCGGATCTGGGGCAGATCATGCTCGCAAAGCTGACGCCGACGGCGAAGGAAACAAAATGCTGACGCATCTGAGCCTGTTTTCCGGGATCGGCGGGCTTGATCTGGCTGCTGAGTGGGCCGGATTTACGACCGTCGGGCAATGCGAGTTTGCCGACTACCCGACGAAGGTGCTGGAAAAGCACTGGCCGGACGTGCCGCGCTGGCGTGATGTCCGGACGCTGACAAAGGAGAGTTTTTATGAGCGGACAGGCCTACGAACAGTTGACGTTATTTCCGGCGGATTCCCCTGCCAGCCCTTCTCCGTGGCTGGAAAGCAAAAGGGCAAAGGGGATGATCGATACCTCTGGCCGGAGATGCTACGAGTTATCACCGAGCTGCGCCCGCGCTGCGTTGTCGGTGAGAACGTACCTGGAATCATCAAGATTGCCGCCGGGCAGGTGGTCAAGGATCTGGAGCGTGCTGGCTATCACGTCGTCGTGTTTAATTTTGAGGCTGCGGCTGTCGGAGCTTGGCACAGGAGATCGAGAGTGTTTTTCGTTGCGACCGACGCCGAACACGATGGATGCGCTTCCGCCGAAATCGCCGGAAGCGCTGAAGAAGGAAATGACGGTATCGCGCCCAGGACGGAAGCAGCCGTGCAACCTGCGGGACTGGGTAGCTGTACAGGAGGGGGAGAGCCTGTGGCCGACGCCGCGTGCGAACGAATACAAAGACACGCTGCAATCTGTGCCGCCAAGCCGGCAGAAAGATCCGGGAAAATGCAATCTGACGCAGAGAGTGGCAATGGAGCGGATGTTTGCAACACCGTGTGCGCGCGATTACAGAACAGGGCAGCGGAAGCGGTACGAAAACCCGGCCCGCGCGAACAACATCAACGATCAGGTTGGTGGGCAGCTGAACCCGACGTGGGTAGAGTGGCTCATGGGATTCCCGCCAGGGTGGACAGACTTAAATGCCTCGGAAACGCTGTAGTGCCACAGCAGGCATACCCGATCTTCCGGGCACTGAAGGAGGAGCTGGACCGATGGACTTAGAACAAACCGCGATTGAGCGGCTGCGGATGGCCTCGGATATGAGCCTGCGCCTGTACAAGCAGCCGCTTGTGATTACCTACTCGGGCGGCAAGGACTCGGACGTGCTTTTGCATCTGGCGGGCGCGGCAGGAATCCCGTATGAGGTGCTGCACTCGCTGACGACAGCTGATGCGCCGGAGACCGTCTGGCACGTCCGAGACACCTTCCGGCGCTTGGAGCTGGCAGGCGTAAAATGCACCATCGATACCCACCGCACATCGGACGGCGGGAATGTGACCATGTGGAATTTGATTCCGCGCAAACTCATGCCGCCGACACGTCTCGTGCGATACTGCTGCGCGGAACTCAAAGAGACCGGCGGGCGCGGGCGCTGGATTGCTACCGGCGTTCGCTGGGCCGAATCACAAAAGCGGAAATCTCGCGGCGTTATGGAAGCGCTGCATAAGAGCAAGGACAAGCGGCTGACGCTTATGAATGACAACGACGAAAGCCGAATGATGATGGAAAACTGCCAGCTCAAGGGGAAGCGGACGGTCAATCCAATCATCGACTGGACGGAATCTGATGTGTTGGACTACGCTTCTGCTGAAAAGATCTGCATGAATCCGCTGTATGAATGCGGATGGAAGCGCGTGGGGTGCATCGGATGCCCTCTTGCCAAAAAGGCAACGAGATACGCTGAGTTTGCAAGGTATCCGAAGATTAAAGCCGCGTATGTCCGGGCGTTTGACAGGATGCTCGATGAGCGCAGACGGCGTGGGAAAATGGACGGAGGTATGCGCTTTGGAGAAACCGGCGAGGACGTGATGCACTGGTGGATGGAAGACGGCGTGCTGCCGGGACAAATGGTTCTTGAAGGAATGGAGGAGGACACGCTATGACAGACAAGGAAATCGTGCAGGCGCTGCGGTGCTGCGCGAAGGGGCTTGGACACGACGACGCGTGCGAAAACTGCAAGGTCGGAGAAATCCAAGATCGGCGGGAATACATCGAGTTTGCGGCTGCTAACGTGATCGAGCGCCTGACCGCCGAGAACGCGGCGCTGAAGCAGCACAGACAACTGGGAATGGCGCGGATTGCCGGAAGCGCCGGAGGGTTAAAAGGAGACAAGACATGATAGCTGTTTTAATCAGCATCAGGCCAAAGTGGTGCGAAAAGATCATAAGCGGTGAGAAAACGATTGAGGTGCGCAAGACGCGACCGAAACTCATTCCGCCGTTTAAGTGCTATATCTACTGCACAAAACCGGAGGAAAAGCTACTCACCATTATGAAAGACGGCGATGAGAATTATGGAGAGACGTATCACGGCAAGCCTGTTTTCATAAAGACGGAAAAAGCGCCGACCACTGGCTTATGGGATAAGCGGCAAAAGGTTATCGGGGAATTTCTGTGCGATCAGATCATCAACATTAACGGCGCGGGAAGAATCCCGCCGGATGCTGCGCGGCCAACCTGCCTAGAGCCTGCGGAGCTGCACCAGTATCTCGGAGCTGCCACCGGCTACGGCTGGCACATCTCCGACCTGCTGATCTATGACCAGCCGCGGGAACTAAGCGAGTTCCAGCGTGCAACTGACCCATGTGTATTCTGCATGGAAAGAATCGCACGGGAATGCACAGACTGCAAAAAATGGGGCGGTGACATTAAGCGCCCGCCCCAGAGCTGGTGCTATGTGGAGGAAGAGATATGGAACGACTGACTAAATGGAACGAATCATCGTATAAACACGCCTATTATCCGCGCTGCTTCAAAGAACCGTGCTACGGCAGCGGGTGCAAAATCAAGGATTGCCCGTTTGAAATAGCGGTGTGTGAGCGACTCGCGGCCTACGAGGATACGGGGCTGACGCCAAAAGAGGTAACTGCGCTAGGAGAGCTGTTCGATTACGCGCTGAAAGAATCAAAAACGCTGACTGAGCAGCTTACATTGCTCAAGCACATCCGCAAGCTTGCCGAGGCCGACAAGGACGGAAGAGTTATTGTTCTACCTGCCAAAAAAGGAGATACACTGTATGCCGTGACTAGGTTTGGCGTTGAAAAACGAGTTGTAAAAGAAATTGCAGCGCCATTTTTCTACAATACTTACGAAAGTAGTGATAGGGCAGCGCTCTCAACCGATATTAGAAATTTTGGTAAGACCGTTTTCCTCACCCACGAAGAAGCCGAGAAGGCTTTGCGGGAAATGGAGGGAAAGTAATGGAAGAACGAAATATCGACAGGATAAACGACATTCTTGAAAAGGCAAAATCTCAAGGATGGCTGGATGGATTTGATTTTTCGATTTTGATGCAGCGGCTTTTAATCCCAGATGGTGGATACATCATAGACACCGGAAATTGGGAAAATGTGAATGCGGAAGCTGCTTTGATGCTTTATGAGAAGATCAAAAGGCATCCGATACTTTGGAGACTTTTCTTCATGCTGTGAGAGGGGAGGTATTCGATGGGAACGATTCTAGCGATTGACCCCGGCAATACCAAATCTGGATATGTCATCGTTGAGCACGACGGCGAAGAAATTCGCCGCGTGCTGGAGGCCGGGAAGATCGAGAACAACGTGCTGCTGCCGCTGATCGCGCAGAAGCTTTACGGGAACGGCTATGACGTTGCAATCGAGATGATCGCGGGCATGGGCATGACGGTAGGCCAAGAGGTTTTCGATACCTGCGTCTGGATCGGGCGGTTCTGGCAGACGATATTGTGGCAGGCTGGATATGGGCCGACGCGGATATTCCGCCGGGAAGAAAAGCTGGATCTGTGCGGTTCGCTATCTGCCAAAGATGCAAACATCCGGCAGGCTCTCGTTGACCGCTACGCGCCCGGCCAGCCGAACTTCGGAAAGGGGACGAAAAAGCATCCCGGTTTCTTCTACGGTTTCTCGGCGGACATGTGGGCGGCGATGGCCGTCGCCGTGACGTATTTCGATAAGTACATCAAGGGGGTAAAGCTATGAGCAAGACGCAGCGCAAGCCGCCAAGACCGCCGATGCAGCTGACGTGCGATGCCTGCGGGAAAACGTTTATGCGCGCACCATCAAAATACAAGGCAAAATGCAATTTTTGCAGCGAGGCGTGCGCCTGGACGGCACATAGGGACGCCGTGATGGGCCGGGCGGAGCGCGTGCGGATCCTGATTACACGATCAATCCCGGTATACCCGGAAATGCGGCCCGTTCGCGGGCGGATATATCCTGCCGAGAAATACAAATACAGGACAAACCGGACGGGCTACGTCGTCGAGGTGGGCGGCAAACGCGTATGTGTGAGGGTGGACGAATGCAGGGAAATCTAGGGCTTACACCGGTGCAGGCTCCGTGCAAAGGCTGTGCGGACAGGCACACCGGCTGTCACACGGACTGCACCCGATACATAGCATTCCGCCGGGAGGCGGACAGATACAAGCAGGAGCAATCAAAGGACGCGGCGAGATATGCAACGACAAGGGGCTGTATGCGGACGCTGCACGATGCGAACCGCGCAAAGCGGGAGGGGAGGCAACATTACTGATGAGCACGCCGCGATACGGCTGGTGGGCCTATGCAAAATGGATGATCCGCAGCTATAAGGGAGGCGGGCTGATGACGAGGGCCGAGCGCGCTGCCGTTGAGGATGCAATCGCAGAGACGGAACGGCTCGTTGACGGCGCGGAGCGACTCCGGCTCATAGACTTGGTTCTTTGGAAGCGGACGCACACGCTTCAGGGGGCTGCGCTTGCGTGCTACGTCTCGGAGCGCACCGCGCAGGAGTGGCACAGGCAATTTATTCGCCTTGTGGGGCAAAAAAGAGGGCTTTTATGAAAAAGTCTGCGTCCCAGAGCCAAATTTAACATTTACTATAAGGGCGTAGAGATCAACTCTACGCTCTTCTTCATCGGCACCGCAGCGTTCTGCGGAAACCTCCCCCTCCTGTTCTCGTGTTCTCCGGTGTGAATAAATATATTTATTCACACACGGAGACACGAGAACGAAAGAATGAGGCAGAAAGGAGCGGCTATGGCGAGTTTGCGCGCCCTTGCACACAAGCTGCAAACAGCGCTCTTGTACCACGGAATCAAAATAAAAATCAATCAAATGCAGACCTATTCCGCGAAAAATGACAGGATGGTGACGAAATACATGGTTTACGAATATCGACCTGATGAAAAGCCGAAGAACGTCACTCTGCTGGAAACGTACCAGATTGCGGATGTGGTGAAGCTGCTGGCCAGACTTTACAGCGATGGCGGATGAAAAGCTTACACCGAAGCAGAGACGATTCTGCGAAGAATATCTGAAATCCGGGAACGCGACAGAAGCAGCGAAAAAGGCCGGGTACAAAGAAACATCATGCAGAGTGATTGCGGCAGAAAACCTATCAAAACCAGCTATTTCTGCATATATAAAGCGCAGGCTGGACGAACAAGAGGCTGCGCAGGTCGCGGATTCCAACGAAATTCTGAAATTTTACACTGCGGTCATGCGCGGGGAGGTCAAAGATCAGCTCGGCATGGACGCATCGCTGTCCGACCGGCTGAAAGCTGGTGACAGCCTTATGAAACGCTACGCAGCTGCTTCCGACCGCAACAGGACGACAATGGAGAAGCTTGATTCGATGCTGAAGGAGTTCCAAGATGCTGTTAAGTCCGAAACAACGTGAATTTGTAAAATACGGGACGCATCGATGGAACTTCAAGGGCGGAGCCACCAGAAGCGGGAAGACTTACCTCGATTTTCGATGGATCATACCGATCCGGATTCGTGAGCGAATCGGAAAAGATGGTCTGGCCGTCATTCTCGGCGTAACAAAATCCACGATTGAGCGAAATGTGCTGGAGCCGATGCGGAATCTGTACGGCGATATGCTTGTCGGAACAATCTCCAGCGACAACACAGCGTGGATTTTCGGGGAAAAGTGCTATTGCCTCGGTGCGGAAAAGGTTTCTCAGGTGTCAAAGATCCGCGGTGCGTCGATTAAATATTGCTACGGGGACGAAGTAGCTGATTGGTCGGAAGAAGTCTTCGCGCTGCTAAAAAGCCGTCTTGATAAGGAATACTCCTGTTTTGATGGGACGTTCAATCCGCAATATCCTGACCACTGGCTGAAAAAATTCCTCGATAGCAACGCGGACATTTTCAGCCAGACATACACGATAGACGACAATCCGTTCCTGCCGGAATCTTTTAAAGAAAATCTGAAAAAAGAATACGAAGGGACGGTTTATTACGACCGCTACATTCTCGGCCTCTGGGTACGTGCCGAAGGACTGGTATATCCGATGTTTGGAGATGGCTGCATCACGCAGGATACCCCGGACACCGGAGATTATTATATATCTATAGACTATGGCACGCTGAACCCGTTTTCTGCCGGGTTATGGTGCGTTGGGAAGAAATGTGCAGTCAGAATCGCGGAGATCTATTACAGCGGCCGCGAGGAAAAAAAGCAGAAAACAGATGAGGAATACTGCGACATGGTAGAACGGCTTGCAGGAGATAAGCCAATCAGGGCCGTTGTCGTGGATCCGTCTGCCGCGTCGTTCATTGAAGCGCTGCGCAGAAGGAGCGGATTTAAAGTCCGGCACGCTGACAACGACGTTTTGAACGGGATCCGCACAACGTCCGATTTCCTGCGAGATGGAAGAATCAAGATTCATGCGGGCTGTAAAGACGCCATCCGCGAATTCGGGCTTTACAGGTGGGACGAAAAAGCAGAATCTGACCGCGTCGTGAAGGAAAACGACCACGCTATGGACGAAATCAGGTACATGGTGATGACGGTCTTGAAAAAGCACTTCAAAGAACACAGATTTGTGCCGGAGCTGGCGCGGTGAGGTAAAAGATGAAAACATACCAGGATTTTTTAGAGGTTGCGGAAAAGTCTGACCGGGAACGGATGGAATTTGTTCTGTCCGCGATAAATAATCACAAAGATTCGGATTTATACAAACAGGCGGTTATTGCGAAGGAATACGACGCGCACAGGAATGTGACGATTGCTAATTTTCAAAAGCTGCTTTATACACTCAACGGGAAAGTCATTCCGGACAACTACAGTCCGAACTATAAGCTTCGGAGCAATTTCTTTGCAAATTTCATCACGCAGGAAACGCAGTATCTGCTCGGAAACGGCGTGACGCTGAAAGAAGCCGCGAACAAAGAAAAACTCGGCGCATCGTTCGACGTTCGGCTGCAGGACGCAGCGCATGCGGCCCTTGTTGGAGGCGTATCGTATGGCTTCTGGAATCTCGATCATCTTGAGGTTTTCGATGTAACAGAGTTCGTTCCGCTTCTCGATGAGGAAAACGGTGCGTTGCGCTCCGGGGTTAGATTCTGGCAGGTATCCGATACGAAGCCGCTTCGCGCAACACTCTACGAGCCGGACGGCTTTACACAGTTCATCCGCAGAAGCGGAAAAAACATGGAGATCCTAGAGGCGAAGCGCGGATATGTATCTGTTGAGGCAAGTTCCGAAGCGGACGGTACGGAAATCCTTGCATATCAAAACTATCCCGGCTTCCCGATTATTCCGCTCTACGGCAACCGCGCAAGGCAGTCAGAGCTTGTCGGCCAACGCGAGGCGATAGACTGCTACGATCTCATTAAGTCAGGCTTTGCGAATACAGTTGATGAGGCGTCGATCATTTATTGGACGATCTCAAACGCCGGTGGCATGGACGAGATCGATATGGCACGGTTCAAAGAGTCCATGCGGCGGATCGGCGTTGGGCTCGTGGACGACGACGGCGCGAAGGCAGAGGCTCATACGCTCACAATCCCAGTTGAAGCTCGGGAAGCGCTTCTTTCCAGAATCAGCGACGATCTTTACCGTGACGCGCAAATGCTTGATGTGGCAAAAGTGCAGGCGGGGCAGAAGACGGCGACGGAGATCATGGCGGCGTATCAGCCGATGGATAACAAGGTGGATCAATTTGAATACTGCGTGATCGAGTTCCTGCAGGCGTTGTTTAAGATCGTTGGTATTGATGACGAGCCATCCTTTATGCGATCCAAAATAACAAATCAGTTAGAACAGACGCAGATGGTGCTGCTTGCCGCGAGCTACCTTGACGACGAAACGATTCTGAGCAAGCTGCCGTGGCTTACGCAGGAGGAAATCGCAAACATTTTGAAGAGGAAAAGCGCGGAAGAATTAGAGCGATATTCCACGAAAGATATGGAGGAATAGACGTATGAGCGGCATGGTACAGGGCGATGCGTACAGTCTGGCCGTCACGGTCAAGAACAACGGGCAGGCTGTCGAGATCGACGATATTGAGAAGATCGAAATGACGCTTCTGTATTTGCAGAAGTATTACCCAGGCCAGATCACATACGCGGACGGGAAATTCTATTTCCCGCTGGCGCAGGAAGAAACATTCCGCCTGCCGAAGGTCTGCCCGATGCAGATTCGCGTGAAATTCAAAAGCGGAGATGTGCTCGGCTCCGAGAAAAAGCAGATCGACGTATCTGCCGCGCTTTCAAAGGCGGTGTTGTAATGGGCGGCATTGAATTTGAACTCAAGAACCGCGATCCGATCGACGTTTCCTTTAACGTTTCCGTGCGTGCTGGCGGCGGCTCCGGCGGAGGCTACAACATCGGCCCCGGCCTCAAGCTGGACGCCGAAACCAACACCCTGTCTGTCGATACAGCGGACGCCGTCGAAAAGGACAACACCAAGCCCGTAACGTCCGCCGCCGTGTATACGGAGGTCGGCAACATCAACGCGCTACTCGCAACGATTTAAGGAGAGGATTTTATGAGCACACAAACCGAAATTACCAGATTACAAACCGCGCGGAACAAGCTGCGCACATGGCTCGTCGGCCTCGGCCTTGCCGTGAGCACGGACAAGCTCGACGCGCTGGCCGACAAAGCATCGGCCATCAAGAATAACGGCGCGATCGACGCGCAGGTCAAGGAGGGCGAATCCTACACCGTCCCCGCGGGATATCACAACGGCTCCGGCACGGTCAAGGGCGTCTCCGGCGGCGGCAACTACAACCTGCAGGCCAAATCCGTCACGCCGACGAAGGAGCAGCAGTCCGTCACACCAGATCAGGGCTATTACGGCCTGTCCGGTGTGACCGTCGGCGCGATTCCGGAAAACTATCAGGACGTGTCCGCCACGACCGCCGCACCCGGCGACGTGCTGGCGAATAAAGTATTTATCGACGCGGACGGCGTAACGCAGGCTGGCACCATGCCGGACAACGGTGCAGTGGAGAAAGTGCTGGACGCGACGACCGGCAATCAGGAGTACACTGTCCCCGCCGGTAAGCACTCCGGCACGGGCAAGGTATCCGTCGTGCTGGAAACCAAGTCCGCCGCGCCCGCCGAGGCCGCGCAGGACATTACGCCCACAAAGGGCAAAGTCCTCGGCAAAGTCACGGTCGGCGCGATTCCGGACAAATACAAGGACGTTTCCGGCGTGACTGCCGGAGTGGCTGACGTGCTGGATGGAAAGTTTATCGTGCTGGCCGACGGCAGCAAGGTCGAGGGCACCATGGCCAACAACGGCGCGATCTCGAAGACCATCGACGGCCTCACGCAGACCAGCGTAGACATTCCAGCAGGCTATACCTCAGGCGGCACAGTCAACCTGACGGACGACATCGAAAACGCCCTCGCCGCGATTTAAAGGAGGAACAGATATGAGCGTACAGACAGAGATCGACCGCATTATCACGGCAGTCGGCGCGGCGTATGACGCAGTGGAGGCCAAAGGCGGCACAGCCCCTGCGGCACAGACCATCGAAGGGCTTGCAGGCGCGATCAGCGGCATAAAATCCGCACCGACTACGCCGTATATGGAAGCGGAGTATGGTGTGGGGGAGGATACAGACGGCATCACGAACCACTATATCAAGCGCGCAAAACTCTACAATCACACGGCAATCTATGCGTATGAGTTCGCAGGGCAGAACCAACTAAAAAACCTTGACTTTAGTGATGCTTCAAATAATATCACGGCAATAGAAGCAATGGCGTTTAATCAGGCACAGGTGAATGGGCTGGTTCTGCCAAATACGATCAGCGTGTTAGGGAATGGATGTTTTAATTCTGCATACATTACAACGCTAACAGTTCCGCCACTTGTGACAGTGCTTCCAAGCGTTGCGTTTTCTATTATTCAACCACTCTACAATAATGAAACGGGGGAAGAACTTCCAATCAACATCATCCTGCCACAAAATCTCACCAAAATAGGAATCTCTTGCTTTGACGGTGCATCGATTAAGCAAATCGCTATACCGGATACGGTAACAGAAATCGGGGACGGTGCTTTTAACTACTGTGAGCAACTGGCATCGATTGCACTGCCATCAGGTCTACAAAAAATCTCAAGCAGAATGCTCGCCTGTTGCAGTAGTCTGACATCCATTACAATTCCGGCATCCGTAACTGAAATCGCTAGTCAAGCTTTTGCAAGTTCCGGGCTTACATCCATCACAATTCCATCAACGGTAACGACACTTGGCAGTAGTGCATTTAATAACTGTGCATCGTTGGCACATATAGATATACAGGCACATGTAATAGAGATTCCGGGGGGTTTCGCAGAAGAAAGCGGCAGAACGTCAGTGACGCTGCCGGATACAGTAGAAACGATCGGCAGCAGCGCGTTTCTTTCGTCCCGCGCCAACCTCACGGAGATCACTATCCCCGCCTCCGTCACGTCGATCGGAGATTATGCGTTCGGGCAAAATGAAGCCATGATGACAGTCACATGTCTGGCCGCAACCCCGCCGACGCTCGGCCGCAACGCACTTATCATGGACACCATCAATACGACCATCAAAGTCCCGGCTGCATCGGTCGCGGCGTATAAAGCTGCCGACGGATGGAAGGATTACGCGAGTTACATCGTTGCGATGTGAACACCGAAAACCGGGAAAGGGAGAACACCATGGACACCAAGACCATCATCGTCACCCTCGTCTGCGCCGTGCTCGGCGGGGCGGATAGAAGTGTATGAGCACAAGCAACACCGCCGGGCAGAAAATGACCGACGCAGAGCTCGCAAAGCTTGAAAAGCGGATTGCTGCGATATATAGGGAAGCGTATAACGATCTGACGGATACGATCAGGGATTACTTCGGTAAATTTGCAGCGCGTGACGCGGTGGAAAAGGCGCGGCTGGACGCTGGGGAGATCTCGGAGGATCAATACAAGCTGTGGCGTGCTGCTCAGATTGGACGCGGGAAGCGGTTTGAAGCGCTAAGGGATAAAGTCGCAGAGCGAATGACGAATGCAAACGCAACCGCAATCGCCTATATCAACGACGCAACGCCGGGGATTTACAGCCTGAACAGGAACCTAGCAGCCTATATGATCGAGCAGGTGGCGGGGGACGTTGGATTCGATCTCTGGGATGAGCGGGTTGTGAAGCGCCTGATTGCCGAGCAGCCGGGCCTTATGCCGTCCTACCCGGAGAAGCGAGCACTCAAACGTGGGATTGATCTTGCATACGGGAAAAAGCAGATAACCGCCAGTGTCACCAGCTCCATCTTACAGGGCAGAAGCATCAAGGGCATGGCAGATGATCTGCAAAGTCGTATCACCACCATGAACCGCGATTCCGCTATCCGGACAGCTCGAACGGCAGTCACGGGCGCGCAGAACGCCGGACGGCTGGATTCCTATTATGCTGCCGAGAAAATGGGAATCAAGTGCAGAAAACAATGGATGGCGACGCTCGACGGAAGAACCCGCCACTCCCACGCCATGCTCGACGGCGAGATCGTGGATAACGACAAAAAGTTCTCCAACGGCTGCCGCTACCCAGGCGACCCGAACGGCCCACCGTCCGAAATCTATAACTGCCGCTGCACGCTGGTATCCGAGATCGAAGGAATCGACACCTCCGGAGGCAAGCGCCGCGCCAGGAATCAAGAGACAGAGCAAAATGAGCTTATTGAAAATATGACATACGCAGAATGGGCGGGGTGGAAGCAAGGGACAAATAAAGTTGCAGATGGCGAGGAATCTGCTATAATAAAAACATACAGACAGTTTGACACCGGCGATGCGGCAAATGATTTCTTCTATTACGACGGAGATGAACGTGGGCTGCTTGCGAAGAAACGCAGCAAGCATGCGCAATGGCAAAAGTCTTTGACGGAAGATGAAGATTACGCTATCGGCGATTATACCGGCGGCGGGTATTACGACATAAACTCATATTTGCGTAAAACTGGCGATTGGGAAAATATCAATGCTGAATTTGTTAAACAGCAAATAAAAGGGCTTGATAGCGCAATAAGCCGATATGAGTTAAAAGACAATATTCGTGTCCAGCGCGGCGTGATGAACGACGTTATTGATAGGCTCGTGGAAGATAATGACGTTCAGGATAGTTTGAGCGAACTCATAGGAAAAAAATTTCGAGAATCGGCGTATTCCAGCACGACGGTTGTCCGAAACAATGGCGTTGCAACTGCAAAACCGACAATCCTTGATATCGAAATTCCCGCTGGAACGGGGCGCGGAGCATATGTCAATCAGCTTGCTGGGCAGTTCCAAGATACTGAGTACGAATTTTTACTTAAGCGCGGTTCAACATTTACGATTAAGGAAGTCCGCGAGGACGAAAGCATGGGCGAATACCATTATTACATAAGGATGGTGATGGACGTTGAGTGAGTACGCAAAAAAGTTGCGCGAAAAACACGCTTTGCAAGAGAATAGAGACCTTGGAGCCGTGTTCGCAAAATGTGAAAAGCTTGGCTGTTCTCGGGATTTTGTGAAATCGTTTATTACGCGAGCGGAATTGCTCCCCATGAAGCAGACTTTAGCGTTTTTGGAAAACAAAGATGCGAACGGCGAGAACCTAAAACGATGGAGTACGCTTATATGCACACTCATTGAGCAGAAACCAGAATCCGAAAAGAAACGCGAATGGAAACGGTGTTTGAAGGTGATCGGCGATGAGCGTTGAATTTATCGACAATTCCGAAGAAGTGAAGTCTGCTATGCACGACGCGCTGATTCGCGCCCTCGAAAAGATTGGAATGACGGCTGAAAAGTACGCGAAGCGGCTGTGCCCGGTGGACACCGGCAATCTGAGGAACAGTATCACGCACCGCGTAGATGAAGGGGAACCGGCTGCATACATCGGAAGTGACACGGAATATGCCGCATACGTCGAACTCGGAACCGGTAAGTATTATCCGGGCGGGAGACCTACGCCGTGGGTGTATCAGGACGCAAAGGGGAACTGGCACTGGACGGCCGGAAACAAAGCACAGCCGTATTTGAAGCCCGCAGCAGCGGACCATTCGGCGCAATACCGGAAAATCGTCGAAGATGAGATGAAAAACGGATAAAGATTGCGTCCCAGAGCCATAAATATACGGTATAAGTGTGGTAACAGCAAAGAAATGACTGTTGCCACATTTTTTGTTCTGTCGCGGCAAAGCACCGCCGACAAGGGAAAGGAAGATAGAACATGGCACTGACGCGAAAGCTCCTGAAGGGCATGGGGCTTACCGAAGAGCAGATGGATACGATCATTGAGGCACACACCGATACCGTAGACGGGCTGAAAACCGACCTTGCACGGTATAAGGAAGACGCCGAAAAGCTCCCCGGAGTACAGGCGGAGCTTGAAAACCTGAAAGCCAAAGGCGACGATGGCTGGAAGGATAAGCACGACAAAGTCAAAAAGGAATTTGACGACTACAAAAGAGAGCAGATGCAGAAGGAAACCAAGAGCGCGAAAGAATCCGCGTATCGGGAACTTTTGAAGTCTGTGGGTATCAGCGAAAAACGAATTGATTCGGTTTTGAAGGTCACCGATCTTTCTTCGGTTGAATTGGAAGACGGAAAGATCAAGAACGCCGATGATTTGAAGAAGTCCATCAAGGAAGAGTGGGCAGATTTCGTTGTTACCACGAAACAGAAGGGCGCGGACACCAAAGATCCGCCCGCAAACAACGGCGGCGCTATGAGCCGGGACGACATCTTCAAAATCAGGGACGCGTCTGAACGGCAGGCAGCAATTGCCGCAAATCTCAATTTGTTCGGAAAGGAAGAATAAACATGGCAGCAAAGACCAATCTGACGATGACGAGCGACGTTCAGGTAACCGCTCGTGAAATCGATTTTGTAACCCGCTTTGCGCGGAACTGGCAGCACCTGCGCGACATTCTCGGCATTATGCGCCCCATCAAAAAGCAGCCGGGCACCGTCCTGAAAGCCAAGACTGCAAGCGTGACGCTCGCGCAGAGCGTCGGCGAGGGTGAAGAGATTCCCTACTCCAAAGCGACTGTCATTGAAAAGGACTACGCCAACATCAACGTCGAGAAGTACGCAAAGGCTGTTTCCATCGAGGCGATCAAGGAATACGGCTATGACGTTGCCGTCGCCCTGACCGACGAGGCGTTCCTGTATGAGCTGCAGACCAATGTCACCAATCGGTTCTACGATTATCTGAATACCGGCCTGCTGACCGTCAGCGAAACCAACTGGCAGCGCGCGCTTGCAATGGCGAAGGGCGCTGTTATCAACAAGTTCAAGCAGATGCACCGCACCGCGACCAACGTTGTTGGCTTCGTGAACGTGATGGATCTGTACGATTACCTCGGCGGCGCCGATATCACCATCCAGACTGAATTCGGCTTCCAGTACATCAAGAACTTCATGGGCTATAGCACCGTGTTCCTGCTGTCTGACGATGAGATCAAACGCGGTCGTGTTATTGCGACTCCGGTCGAGAACATTGTCCTGTACTACATTGACCCAGCTGACAGCGATTTCGCCCGTGCCGGTCTCGACTACAGAACCGACGGAGAAACCAACCTTGTCGGTTTCCATGTGCAGGGCAACTACTCCACTGCGGTCTCCGAGTCCTTTGCGATCATGGGCATGACCCTGTTCGCGGAGTATCAGGACGGCATTGCCGTTGCTGACATTGACGAGACCCCGTCGCTCGGCACGCTGACGGTTACCTCTGCGGCGGGCACGGCGACAGGTGACACGAAGATCACGGTAACGCCCGCGAAGGAAGCAAGCGGCAACGTCTACAAGTACAAGGTAGGCGATTCGGCTGAGACTGTCACCTACGGCCAGAACGTCAGAACGTGGCCGACGTGGGACGGCAAGTCCGATGTCACGGCAGCGACGGGCAAGAAGATCACAGTCGTTGAGGCTGACGCGACTTACAAAGCGCAGAAGGCTGGCAACGCAACGGTAACGGCAAAGTAAGGAGGCGGCAGCGCAATGCTAACCGAATTGTGCGGGGTTCTGCGGAACTGGTTTGAAACGGATCGGATCAGCGGAACGTACACAGTAGAAAACGGCAGCATTGCGCTGCCGTTCCTGCAAGAAGGGCAATTCTTCCGGATTGTAGGTTCCGTTTTTAATGACGGTGTGCACCAATACCCGGATTACGGGATGGCCGACGAGACCTTTGATGGCTCTGTCTGGCCGATGGCCGTCCCGTCCGCTGTCCTCGCCCTCGAAGCTGAGATCAGAGCATGGCAGGAGAAAAACGGGGACGCGGCAGCAAGCCCGTTTACCTCGGAAAGCTTCGGAGGCTATAGCTACTCGAAGGGATCGAGCGGAAGTGCCTCCGCGAATGGGGCTGTGACATGGCAGACGACGTTCAAATCGCGCATGAACCAGTGGAGGAAGATCTGATATGAGTTTACTTGATGATTTTGCCCGCCCGTGCGTGCTGCTCGAAAAAAGCCGGACGCCGGACGGAGCGGGCGGTTACGTCACGATATGGACGGACGGGGCGGAATTCGCAAATTACCAGATGCTCGATACGTCAATGGAGGCTCGCAGAGCGGAGAAGGAGGGCGTGACAAGCGTTTACTCGGTGCTTGTGCAAAAAGCCGTACCAATCGATTATAACGACTTCTTCCGCGACAAGACGACCGGCGAGACGTACCGCGTCACGTCCGAGCCAAAGGACAAGCAAACACCGAAGTCCGCAAGCTTCAATCTGAAATACTTCACTGCAGAAAAGAAAGCGCTGCCAACATGACGAAAGACAAAGCATTGCATGCGTGGTTCTCGCAATTTCTCACGGCATACCCCACATCAAGTGTCCCGGACGATGCCGTTTTTCCGTGGCTGACCTATGAGCTGATTACCGGCGCGTGGGACAGCGGAGAAATCGGCCTGACAGTAAATCTCTGGTACTACACCACGCAGGAAGCAGAACCGAACGCGAAAGCGCAGGAAATCTCGGACGCTATCGGCTTGGGCGGCGTGTTTGTGCCGTGTGACGACGGCGCAATCTGGATCAAGCGCGGATCTCCGTGGTGTCAGAACGTCCGGGACGATTCTGATGCAAATATCAAGCGGCGGTACTTGAACATTACAGTCGAGTACATCACCGCAAACTGAAAGGACTGATTTCATGGCGAAATTCACAAAAATACCTGCTGATACCTTCAAGCAGCTACAAATCAACGCCGGTGTAATTCTGAGCAATTTCACACCAGCGACCGGTGCATTTGAACCAGAAGACCAGCTGGGCGCTACCACTGGGGGCGTTACATTCTCGGCAACGCCAGCATACACCGATTTCGGCGAAGACGTTGACAACTGCCCCAAGAATACCATGGAGCTGAAGCGGCAGGACGACGTGGACGTAAAGTGCTCCGGAACATTCGTTTCGGCAACAACAACGTCCGCGAAGTCTCTGATGGCGGCAGCGGACATCGACGGAACAGACACGACCAAAGTCGTCCCGCGCCGCGACCTGTCCAGTGCTGATTTTGCGGATATCTGGATCGTCGGGGACTACTCCGAAAAGAACGGCGCAAATAATGGTGGCTTTATTGCAATCCACATGATGAATGCGCTTTCTACGGGCGGCTTCCAGCTGAAGACCACAGATAAGGGCAAGGGGCAGATGGCTTTCGAGTACACCGCGCACTATTCGATCTTGAAACAGGACGTTGTGCCGTATGAGGTTTATATCAAAGCCGGTACGGACGAAACGTAAGGAGAAGAAAGTATGAAATTTTCGGAACTTAGCACGGATAGGGCAGCTGATGTTCTTTGCGAGGTCAGCGTGTACGCACTCAATATTCTGATGGACGATGAGCTGCGGGAGAGTCTGAAAGCACAGATCGACGCGGAGAAGCCGCAGACGGCGGGAGAACGGTACGCGATCGGTGCGCAGAAGATCGGTCAGTGGATTCCCCTGATTCTGAAAAAGCACCGGGAAGATACGCTTGGTATTCTGGCTGCGGTCAACGAAACGACTGTTGAGGCGATCAAAAAGCAGAGCATCCTAAAAACCATGCGGCAGATTCAGGAGATCGCCAAGGACAAGGATATGCTGAATTTTTTCAAGTCGTGCGCGTCGGAGGCGAAAGCGTAACGCTTGCGCTGCTGACAGCTCCAAAAATAAGCGCCGGAGGGCTGATTCGCCTTTTGCCGATTTTAATAAAGCGGCAGAACGAGGAATCAGCCTTTCGCATTTATGCGGCGGAGTGTATGCGCACGATCACGGAAAATACAGCGAAATTCGCGGGCGGAAGCTTTGTGCAGGCAAAGTACACCGATCTTATCAGCCCGAAGCCGCAGGACAACCGAACCTGTGAGGAGATCACCGCCGACGTTGTACGCCGGTGCGGATTGAAGGTGAAAAAATCCAAAGATGAATCTGTTTGAACTTTTTGTAAAAATCGGCGCCGATACGTCCGAGGCCGACAAGGGCATCGAAGAAACCGGGAAGAAAACATCCGGCCTCGGCGAGAAGATTAAAAACGGCCTTGCCACTATCGGCAAGGCTGCGGTAGTCGGCGTGACGGCAGCGGCGACGGCAATCGGCACGATTGGAACAAAGGCAATCCAAGCATATGCGGACTACGAGCAGCTTGTCGGCGGCGTAGAGACGCTTTTTAAGGATAGCCAAGATAAAGTCATGGAGTACGCAAACAACGCGTATAAAACCGCTGGGTTGTCTGCGAATGAGTACATGGAGACGGTGACAAGCTTTTCTGCATCCCTGCTGCAGTCTCTTGATGGGGATACCAGTGCAGCGGCAGAAAAGGCAAATTTGGCGCTGACTGATATGTCCGATAATGCCAACAAAATGGGATCGGACATGACTTTAATCCAAAATGCATATCAGGGCTTCGCAAAAGCAAACTATACGATGCTTGATAACCTCAAGCTCGGTTACGGCGGCACGCAGGCCGAAATGCAGCGGCTCCTTGAAGATGCGGAGAAAATTTCCGGTATCAAATACGATATTTCCAGCTATGCGGATATCGTAGATGCAATCCATGTGATTCAAACCGAAATGGGCATCACCGGGACGACTGCAAAAGAAGCCGCGTCCACAATTCAAGGCTCGTTCGGCATGGTAAAAGCCGCGTGGCAGAACCTCGTGACCGGCCTCGCCGACCCGGATCAGAATCTCGGAACCCTCGTGGGCAACTTCACGGATTCCATTGTCGTTGCGGGCAATAACCTGATCCCGCGCATTCAGGAGCTTTTGCCGCGCATTGTGGAGGCGATTACTACGCTGATGGTAACCGTAAGCACGCAGCTTCCGGGCATACTCGGATCCACCCTTCCCTCGCTTATAGAGGGCGCGACAAGCCTGGTCACCGGGCTTATGTCCGCGCTCCCGGAGATCCTTACCGTTCTGGGCGATATTGCACCGACGGCAATTGGAATTCTAGTCCCGGCCATAGTCGAGCTTCTGCCGGAAATCATTCAAACCGGTATAGATGTTGTTATCTCTCTGGTACAAGGCATTACGGAGACGCTTCCGGAATTGATCCCGGCGGCAACGGAAGCAATCATCAAAATCGCCGAAACGCTGACCGACCCTGGCAATCTCGGGAATTTGGTAGATGCGGCGCTTGATATCATCCTCGCTCTGGCGGACGGAATCATTGACGCCGTCCCGAGGCTGCTTGAGGTGGCGCCCAAGCTTATCACAAATCTCATCACCGCGCTTATTGAAAACTTCCCCAAAATCATTGAATCCGGCGCAAAACTTGTTATGTCGCTGATCGATGGCCTGATTAAATCCATTCCGCAGCTTACTGCGGCTGTGCCAAAACTCATTATCGGGATTGTACAGGGAATTCTTAACAATCTTCCGCAAATCATCATGTCCGGCCCACAAATCATTATGGCGCTTATTGAGGGCCTTATTAGCGCAATCCCCGAGTTGATTCTGGCAATTCCAACGCTGATCCAATCGATTGTAGATACGTTCCTCGGCTACGATTGGGGCAGCATCGGAACGAATATCGTTGATGGTATCAAAAACGGATTCCTGCACATGTGGGAGAGCCTAAAGCGGACGGTAAGCGATATGGTCAATGGACTTGTGAGCGGCGTCAAGAGCATCCTCGGTATTGCGTCCCCATCTAAAGTCTTCGCCGGAATCGGCGGCTACATGGCAGAAGGACTCGGGCAGGGCTTTGACAGGGAAATGCTCGGGGTGCGGAAAGATATCGAAGATCAGATGACCTTCGGAACAACGTCCTTCTCTGTGTCCGGCGCGGCAAAGTCCTCCGTCGGCGTCGTGAACGGCCTGCTGGCCAACAACCAGCCGAGCGGGCTGACACAGGTGAATCTTGTCGTTGACGGCCAAACGCTGGCGCGGGTACTGTTCGATCCGCTGCGAGGTGAAATTCTGCAAAGGGGTGTGTCACTTGCGTAGAATTAAAATCACGGACGGCACAAACACAGTCACCCTCCTGCGCGATCTCGTGTTCACGATTCAGCCGAAGGATATTGGCGCAACCGCGACAATGGCATCCGGAAAGACGGTTATGGATATCATCGGGGTAAAAAATGAATTGAAAATCCCGACGGGATGGCTTTCTGTCGCCGATCTCCGAAAACTCCGCAGCATGATCAACACGAAACATGTGTTGAGCGTGACATACCCGGATGTAGACGGCGACAAAACAAGGGATTTCCTTTTTGAACAGCCGGAATACAAGGCGATTATCTACGATGAGGACGGCGTATCGCAGTGGTGCGGCGTCACGATCTCCGCGACACAGCAAGGGGTGGATTGATGCAGAAGGTATCGAGCAATTACGCACCGTTTACACCGGTGCGTGAGGTCGGCATGCTTGTCCGGTTTTACATTGTTGACCCGTCGGCAAAGAAGAACGGTACGGCCTCTGCATCTGATTCGGCACCAGGCACAAGCGCCGCCGAAACGATCAGCGACAGAGAAACCATATCCGGGAAGTTTGCTGGGCTTGAATTGAACCGGTGGGTTCTGGATGGGACAATCGATATTCCGAACGATAGCTTTGACGGGCAGCATGTAGGCTGGTGGAGCGGAGTAGTATCAAACGAGAGCGCCGAAATGGCAAGCATAATTACGTTTAAATTCTCCGCTCCGGTATCCACGATTGGTTGGGCGATGCTGTTTGATGAAAAAATGAACCAATACCCGGCGCAGATCACAATTACCGCATATGCGAGCGACGGATCGGCGGTCGTAACCGGAACAAAGATGATCACGCAGGCGCGGCAGAACATCAGCATGACTGCCGCAAATTACACAAAGCTGACGATTCGATTTGACAAGACGCTCCTGCCAAAGACACGCGCCCGGCTGCGGCAGATCGATTTCGGCCTGACGGAAACCTACGAAAACGACACAATGGCCGACGTGAAGATTATAGAGGAAGCATCCGTTTCCTGCGAATCGTTCCCGTCCCGGCAGATTTCCTTTACATTTGACAACGCGGATCATCGGTACAACATTCTGAACCCGGACGGCGTTTTCTCCGTGATTCAGGATGGCCAGAAATTGCTTGCCAGATGCATTGTAAACGGAGAGAGCATAGACGTTGGCGAGTTCTTTTTTACATCCGTTACAGCACGCGATTCCGGCGTTACGGCACAGCTTGTCGGAAACGATATGGCTGCGACACTCGATCGCGCAACCTATGAGGCCGGAAACGCTACCGCGTGCAAGCTCCAGACTGTAGTTGCGTCCGTACTGGAAGGATACGACGTCACTGTGATCTACGGCGGCGGCGCAGACGAAAGAACGGTAGTCCCTGCAATCCCTCGGAAGACGACGAGACGCGAGGCAATCCGGATTCTGGCGCAGGCCGCAATGTGCTCCGCGTGGTTTGATCGATCCGGAAACCTGCACATCGCGGAGCTTTCAGCAGGCGCAGTATTGGGAGAAATAACGCCGGATGAGCTTTACAACTATGACGGTGTATCCATATCGGAAGCGGTTGATTGCGTGGAACTGCACGTTAAGAGCGACTACGCAAATATTGACACAACGATCACAGCTGGGAGCGGGAAAAACATCAAGAGCGTAAATAACCCGTGCGTAGCGCCTGCAAACTATCAGAGTGTGGCCGCGTGGCTGCTTGCGCAGTATAATCGCCGAAAGATCTACAGCGTGAAAAACCGGGGCAATCCGGCGCTCGAAACCGGTGACACCATCAAAATCTCCGACGCATTCGCACAAAACGAAAATGCTGTGCAGACCGGTATGGAACTGACGTTCAGCGGAGGCGGAATTTATGCCGTAACGAAAGGAGTTGGCGCATGAGCACCATCATTGACAACCTCATCACCGACCGGACGCAGGCGGACGTGGAGCGCGTCAAGGCGCTTGCCGCGAAGGGCTTTGCTGCCATGACCGCAGCCGAGCGGGCGGAATGGCTGGCCGGGATGAAGGGCGCGTATAATGCAAGCGACATGAATCGCGTGGGGACGGCCCTGAATTATCTGGCGGCGCGTCTTGCGCCGGTCTGCGGCATGAGTATCGCATGGTCTGCAAAAACCGATTGGGCCGTAACGGACATTATAACAGCCTCACAGGCCGAGGCATACCGCAAGCAGGTGCAGTCCATCCGGGACGCACTGGCATACCCCGAAGGAACACCGGACGCGCCCGGCCTCGACCGGCTGACCTACACCGGCGCAAACGACATCGAGCGCATTCTTGCGCTCTGCGAGGAACTGATCGATAACATCACAAAGGCGTTCCGCTACACCGGCGCTGCGGAATGCGCGACAGGAGGCTTGATATGAAAGATCGTCAACCTACAAAAGTCCTTTCCAACGGTGCTATTCGATATGGCATCTACAATTCCGACGGTAGTCTTGATCACTACGAGTACATGAAACGTATGGACGAGCCAACAGTTGAGGGTACGCCTCTCAATAAGGCAAATCTTCTGTCCGATGCCACTGCCGCCAAGCTCTGGCCGAACGCAACCACGAGGCCGGAAGACCCGACAGTCAACGACGCGTTCGGAAAGCTTTCGGAGGGCACGGCCAGAGTCGGCGATATCGCCATCACCTCCCGTACCGACCTTTCCGCCGCCTGGCTCCCCTGCGACGGCCGCATCGTATCGCAGGAGCAGTATCCGGAACTTTTCTCTGTTCTTCGCAGTTCTGCAGCACCTCTGCCATGGACACTGAAAACGGCAAGCATAAATCCGACCGCAATGTGGTTCTTGAATGGGGAATGGGTTGCAATGTCCGGCAATAAACTTTATACTTCCGCTGATTTGGAAACGTGGACGCAGCGAACATCCATTCCTTCAGGGCTTACGATGGTAGACGCAGTGCTGGAATACGCGAACGGCTTTTACTACACCATTTTGGATAGCGGTTCAGCCGCAACCACAGGAATATACAAAACATCGAGCCTTGATACAAAATTCACGCTGTACGCAAGCGGGAGTTTGCCGTCTACGCTAACCAAAGGAGATCGTGGGCTGTTTATTACGCCGAACTTTTTGTATATCTATGCCGTGGGTTCAAAATACACCGGCTACGATGGTCACGATCATGAATATATAAGCTGCTCATATGTGAACCCAGCAACGCAGGCGATTGTGGCGATAGGAGACATCGACGGTGTCTTTTTTTACAATCAAGAGCAGGGACGCTTTTACAAGCTGGAGCTATCAAACGAGAGCAACAGCCTGACAACAGCAACGGCGGAAACTCTGATCAATCCGACATGGGAGACGGTAAGTACCGTATCGCTTGCGACTCTCTCTCCATCCTTCAACGAACCGCCAGGTTACACAACGCATGATCTGATGTCCGCATATCATTGCGGAACGACAATCATTGCATTCTTCGGGCTTACAAAGATAAGCATCGTTGCCGGTACTTTTACCGAGTATACCGGATATATGGTGTACAGGTACTCGACGGACAACGGAACAACATGGAGCAACGGGAAAATTATCTCTTATGAATCTGGCAAGCGAAGTCTCCCAACATACAGCGGTGGAAAATACAAAGGCGGGCTGCTTGTGACAGCCGGTGACGTGACAGCGACAGAGAATGGTACAAGCGCGGTAAATATTATTGCAATCAGCGACCCTGCAGCTGGGCAAGCCTATAGCGATGTGCTAAATGACGGTATACCAGACATTGCTCTATCGCTTGACGGAAGAGCGGCATATAGTTCAAGCAACGGCATTGCATATTGTGATTATAGCGTTAGCGGAAAGACGATTCCCATTATTGGCGTGAGTACCCGTTGTAAAGCCTACATCAAGGCGCTGGAGGAATAATTATGCAAGATAGAGTAGGCAGCATAGATCTAGCTAACGGAGCTATCCGGTATGTAGGCTACAATGCCTACAAAGTTGTATTGCGTGGCGTATGGCTTAAACTAGAGGACGAGCCACTGCAGATAGAAACTCCGCTCACAGCAGGAAATCTACTGACCGCGCAGACCGCCGCAAAGATCTGGCGAGCGGGCGACGCACCGGCGAACCCGATGGTAAATGAGGCATTCGGGAAGCTGTCGGAGCCGAACTATCACGTTGGTGATATCCTCACAACCGTCCGAACCCTCGCTGCCCCGTGGCATGCCTGCGACGGCTCGACCTTCTCGCGGACAGCTTACCCGGCCCTCTACGCCGTCCTCGGCGGCACGACGCTGCCAAGCATCAGCTATTCAAGCGACACCACTACCTACATCAAAATGGCGGACGATTAGCCCGGCAAATAAAAGAGAAAGGTACAGAAAAATGGACACCAAGACCATCATCGTCACGCTCGTCTGCGCCGTGCTCGGCTCGTCCGCGCTGACGGCGATCGTCAACGCCGTCGTCAGCGCGATACAGAAAAAGCGCGGCAAGGCCACGACGCAGGAGGCGCATCTAGCCGAGATCGACAAAAAGCTCGGGAAAATGCAGGAGCATCAGGACGAGCAGTATCTGGCGATCCTCCGGCTGACCATCATGTCAGAGGAAATGCCAATGGCCGAGCGCCTGATCGCCGGGCAGAAATACGTCAAGCTGGGCGGCAACGGCGATGTAAAAAAGTTTTTGCACCAGCTGGAGGCGCAGTGTGGGAAGGGGGCGAAGCCGGAGGAATGAGCGGGAAAAGCAAATGGACGAAAGGCGAAATGTCGCGCACCATTGTCGTTTACTGCATCAAGGCCCTAACGCTGACGCTGATCTGGGCCGTCGCGCTGGAGACAATCGCCGTGCTGTTTTCGCTCGAAATCGATCTGACCGCCGTGCTCACCTTCGCCGCTGCGGCCTTCGGCGGGGAGCTCCTGCTGCTGGCCTTCAAACGCGTATTCGCAAAGAAAAATGAACCTATAGAATGAAAGGGGTACATACAAAATGACAGAAAAGAAGTTTTTTGAGCTTGTGAAAAAGCTGGTGGCTGGTTACACCAACGAACACTTAGACAAGAGCGACGGAAAGCAGATCAGCCCTGATGACGTTTACGTCGTGTGGTACTGCAAAACGTTGAAGAATTGGAAAGCGCTGGCTTCCACGACGCTGTTCGACGGCATGTACTATGAACTGACGCTCAACGGTGACAAGCAGGAAATCTATCTCGACGCTTACAAAAAGTTCGAGAACCGCGCAATCAAGGTGGAGGGCTGATTATGGAAAACATCAAGAAACGGCTCGGCAATCTGCTGAGCGTCAAATCCATCGTCACGCTCGGCCTGACCATCATCTTTGCCGTCCTCGCCCTGCGCGGCGATATTACCGGCAAGGACTTCCTGACCATCTTCCTGACGGTCATCACGTTCTATTTCGGAACGCAGTCGCAGAAAGCGCAGGACGCGATTGATAGCGCCGCGAAGGAGGATCCGCAGAAATGAGCATCATGAAAGCCTCCGAACTCGTCAGGCGGCATATTGACGCCGCGAAGAATTACAAGACCGTGTATATGTGGGGCTGCTTTGGCTCTCCCGTCACGAACGGCATTATCACGGAAAAGGCGAACCAGTACCCGGACTGGTACGGCGCGGCGAAGCAGGCAAGCCTCCGCAATCTGATCGGCAAGGATTATTTCGCGTTTGACTGCGTGAACCTCACGAAGGGCATTCTATGGGGCTGGAAGGGCGACAAGAACGCCTACCACGGCGGCGCGCGCTACGCCGGGAACGCCGTCCCGGACGTGTCCGCCGACGGCATGATCGCCAGGTGCAAGGACGTGTCCACGACCGGCTGGGACAAGCTCATTCCAGGCGAAGGTCTCTGGATGCCAGGTCACTGGGGCATGTACATCGGTGACGGTCTGGCGGTCGAATGCACACCGATCTGGAAGAATGGTGCACAGATCACCGCTGTCCTGAATATCGGCTCAAAGCCTGGGTTTAACGTTCGCGAGTGGAAGAAGCACGGAAAGCTCCCGTGGGTCGACTACGACACGGAAACCGTCGACAAGGCCGTCGAGGACGCCAAGAAGACCATCAAGGCGAAGGCCGGACTTGCGGACAACACGATCAAATATCTTGCCGATTACAAGTACGGCGATGACCTGTTGAAAAAACTGGCTGCGGCTATGAAGTAAGGAGGCGGGGCCTATGTCGCCGCAGGCACGCGGCAAACTTCCTCCGGAGCTTGGCCGTTTGACCCGTAAGGACATGGAAGCCGTGATCTATCAGGCCAATCTTGGCCGGGAAAATGAGAAGATCGCACAGCTCTATTTCGTGGACAAGCTCCCCCAAGTCGACGTCGCGACGGAGCTGTTTCTAGGCCGAGCCACGGTACAGCGCCGCCTGCCGGAGATCATGGCGCGGATGAAGGCTGCGTCCGGCAGTCTTCCAAACTGAGCGGAAATGATGCACAAGTGATACGCAGCTGAGGCACATCAAAACGCAAAAAACCCCATACTGGACACATCAAAGGAGTGTTCGGTATGGGCTTTTCTTATTTCAATCCAAATCCCGCCGGGCAGAAGGTCGGGGACTGCACCGTCCGGGCTATCGCAAAGGCGACCGGGAAGAGCTGGGACGAGGTGTATATCGGCCTGTGCCTGCAGGGGCTGATCATGGGCGATCTGCCGAGCGCAAACAGCGTGTGGAGCGCATACCTCCGGCAGCAGGGCTTTACCCGGAACGTGATCCCGAACACATGCCCGGACTGCTATACCGTCGCGGACTTTTGCGCAGATCATCCGCGCGGCGTGTATGTTCTTGCTCTGTCCAGTCATGTGGTCTGCGCGGAGAACGGAAGCTATTTCGACACATGGGACAGCGGCAATGAGATTCCGCTGTTCTACTGGGCAAAGGAGGATAAATGATGTTCGGACAACAGCCGTATGTGTATCAGCAGCCGATTTACAATCAGTCGCCCATGCCGCAGATGCAGGAGCCGCAGATGCAGATGCGTCCGCAGTATCAGCCCGCGCCGCAGATGCCGACTTATCAGCCGCAGCCACAGCAGCCGCAAAACCAGTCGATCATCTGGATCCCGAACGAACAGGCGGCAAACGACTTTATTGTCGCGCCCAACAACGCAGTAACGCTTTGGGATATGAACGCGCCGGTCGTGTATGTGAAAAAGGCCGATGCAAGCGGAAAGCCGAGCATGACAACGTATGATCTTGTGGAGCGCGCACAGACCGTTATAACGCCCACAGCGGCCCGAAGGGACATGAGCGAGGAATATGTGACCCGCAAGGAGTTCGACGAGCTTGTAGCCAAGCTGACGGCTCCCAGCGTAAGACCGACGCGCAAGACAAAGGAGGCAGACAATGAACCCACTGTTTAATGCTCTGGGCGGCGGGCAAATGCCCGGCCAGATCGGCCAGTTTCAGCAGCTGGTGCAGCAGTTCCGGCAATTCCAGAGCGCATTTAAGGGGAATCCGAAAGCAGAGGTTGAAAAGCTTGTGCAGTCGGGCCAGATATCGCAGCAGCAGTTAAATCAGCTGCAACAGGTGGCAAGCCAGTTTCAGCAGCTTCTTGGATAACTTAGATTTCAATTCGTGCGCACGATTGAGATAAATTTCAAAATCTACGAAAGGAGAAAACTATGAGTTTGAATGGCGATGGTATTCCTATGAACATGCCTGTTGTTCCGGCTGGCACGAACAACGGTAATGGATGGGGAGGCTTTGGCGGCGATAACGGCTGGTGGATTATTCTGTTCTTCATTGTTCTGATGGGGTGGAATCGGAACGGTTGGGGCGGCAATAATGGCAGCGGCGCTGCGGACAACTATGTTCTTGCAAGTGACTTTGCTACGCTTCAGAGGCAGATTGACAGCGCGGCGTCCACACTCGAGCGTAAGGGCGAAATTACCCAGCAGGGGCTTTGCGACGGATTTTACGCAATGAACACTACGTTGCTGAACGGTTTCGCCGGTGTCAATCAGAACATGAACACTGGCTTCCAGTCCGCCGAGCTTTCCCGTTGCAATCAGCAGGCGGCGCTCATGCAGCAGCTTAACGCGATGCAGATGCAGGCGGCGAACTGCTGCTGCGAAAACCGCGCTTCAATCGCCCAGGTGCGCTACGACATGGCGACGCAGGCATGCGACACCCGCAACACCGTGCAGAACACCACGCGCGACATCATCGACGCGATGAACTGCGGCTTCCGCAGCATCGACCAGCGTCTGACGGCGCAGGAGCTTGCGGCGAAGGACGCGAAGATCGCCGAGCAGAACCAGCAGCTTTTCGGCTACCAGCTGGCAGCATCGCAGGCGGCACAGAACAATTACCTTGTTTCCACGCTCCGCCCGAGTCCCAGCCCGGCCTATGTTGTAGCGAATCCGTACTGCTGCAACAGTGGCTACAACTACGGCTGCGGAAACTGCGCGTAACAACTCCACATCGTAGAGCTTTTTCGTGGCCTCACGAAAATGATCGGCCCCATTGCCGATACTCGACAGCAACGCGGCGGGGCAATCGTCCCGCCGCTATATTTTTATGAAAGGAATGATTTTATGGCAACATACAAGGAACTCAAACAGAAATACATCGATCACCTGATGGGCGTGGATCTGTACAAGATGAACATCACAGATCTCTACACATACGCCTGTATCCTGAAAACGGTGGACGAAATGGAGCAGCCGAACTGCGCAGAGGCGATGAAGACGGCGATGGAGCCGATTTTGAACTACTGCAAAGCAGGCAATTCGGGAAGCGGGGTGTTTGGAATTGGCTGAGTTTACGAATTCCAACATCGTCGGCGTCGCCGCCGGGCAGAACGTCCCGCTGGCGGAAACGGCAGTGAGCAGCAAGCCGTGCATCGTTCACCGCGAGGGCAGCGGCCTGATCACGCTGCGCGGGCTGACGAATCAGTGTAGAGCAGTTTTCAAAGTCTCCTACGGCGGCAACATCGCAATTCCAACCGGCGGCACGGTCGAGGCGATCACGGCCGCACTTGCCATCAACGGTGAAGCCCTGGCAAGCGCGACGGCGACTGTGACACCGGCAGCGGTAGAAAACTACTTCAACGTTTATGTATCCGCACAGGTGAGCGTGCCGAGAGGCTGCTGCCTGACGGTAGGTATGCGGAACACCAGCACGCAAACGGTTAATTTTGCAAACAGCAATCTTACCGTCGAGCGCGTAGCATGAAAGGAGGAAGCAATATGTATGATCTGAGGAATCTCCGCGAAATGCTCTGCAAAGAGCTGGACGAAATTGCCGAGAAGCGGGAAATGTCCGCAGGCGACCTCGACGCGATCCAGAAGTTGACCAGCTCCATCAAGAATACCTACAAGATCGAGATGGCTGAAGACGGCGGCTATTCCCGCGACGGCGAGTGGGAGGCGGATATGCGCGGCACATATGGACGCGGAAGTTCATACCGTGGGCGCCGCCGCGACGCAATGGGCCGCTACAGCCGCACAGACGCCCGCGAGCATATGCATGCGCAGCTGGAGGATATGATGCGCGACGCGGACGACGATAAAACCCGTGACGCGATCCGCCGCTGCATGGAGCAGATCGAGCGGGCATAAGGAGGCGCGATATGCTGGATAAAGCCGAGATCCGTAAGGAGATAGCGCGGCTGGAATATGAGGAATCCAGCTATCCCAATTATGCCAAACTGGCAGATCTTTATGTGATACGCGACAAGATGCAGGAGGAGGAACGGGGCGACGGCGGTAGGTATGTGGGTTGCTACTCCGGCGCTCCCGCCCCTGTGACCGCAGAACCGGCTACCGTGGGCGAGTACGGGGACAGTGATTTTTTACTTGCGGTAGCCGGGAAAGACCCGGCAAGGGCTTGGGCGGTCGTTGATGAACTTATGGACACATTATCGCTTGTGAACCGAAAAGTCTATGATTCTATGCTTCGGAAAATAAAGTCCATGTAGCAAAAAAATAGGGGAGTCCCCTCGCATTGCGCTGAATCTGTAACATATAATGTAGCATACGGGAAATAATTTTATGTTACAGAGCGTGTCATAACGTGATTTTTTGCTTTTTGAAAATACGCAGAAAATAGGGTGAAAAGCATAAAAAAGTACCGATTTTAGATTTAAAACATCTAAAATCGGTACTTTGGCGCGGAAGGAGAGATTTGAACTCTCGCGCGCTTTTTAGACGCCTACTCCCTTAGCAGGGGAGAAAAAACCATTGAAAACACTGGAGAAATTGGCGTTTGTAACATATTTTGTAGCATACAGAATTCACTCTGGCGAGTCGCTTTGCAACTGATTTACGGCATCGACCATGCCTTTCATGTCCGGGTGTACATACCGTTGGGTGGTCGTTATCTTCGTGTGGCGCATGATTTCCTTGATCGTAAACGGGTCAATGTTTTTCATTGCGAGGGCTGTAGCGGTTGTATGGCGGCATGAGTAAGGTGGTAGCTTTTGCACTCCGGCAAGCTCCAAACACTCATAATATCTCTTGTAAAAATTATCTTTGTTTATGCAGCAGATATTTCCGACGCGCGATTTGCTTTCTTCGCATAGTTCATGCAGCACCGGCGCAACGAAATCCGGGAAGACCATAGGCGTTTCCTTCCGCTTCTTTGTCTTCATGCCGCCTCGGACGATTTCATTCTTTTCAAAGTCAATCATATCTTTCTTGAGTTTCAGAAGCTCACCGGGCATCATGCCGGTATAAATCATCGTTAAAATAAACCCAATGAAGTGGTCTTTTGCATACGCTTCCCATAGCTTTTTTACGTCGGCGTCGGTAAACGGTTCCGGCGACTTCTCTTCCAATTCCGGAAGCTTTATGTACTTTGCAAGATTCACGGTAGTCTGCTTTTCGGCAATCGCGAGATTGTAGCAATGGGAAAGGACTGTTTTCATGTCCTTCCGCGTGTAATAGGTGCTGGCATTGCGGTCAACAACGTCCTGTATCTGCGCGATGGTAAGCGTATCAATTTCGCAGTCGGCAATTTCTTTCATGCGCGAAAAAGCCTTTTCTGCGGCACCCTGACGGTCAGCCGACAAGGATAAATAATCCCCACGCAGATACGTTTTGTAGTATTCCCTGAGAGTGGGGCTTCGCTGCTCTTCCTTTGGAGGGTTTGCGGCATATTGGAGGGCGGCGCGCTTTGATGTAAACCCGCCTTTTGTTCGCATCTTTTGCCGAATCTTGTCGTTCTCATCTAGGTAAGTTCTTTCTGTCCAACGCGCCGTCCACGTCTTCCCTCGCTGGTAAGCGCTTCCTTGCCCGTTCCCGCGTGTCCGGTTTCGCCGCGCTTCCTGTTTTTTCCCGCACCAGCAACAGTAGGGCGCGCCGTCTGGAATTTCTTTTTTACACTTGATGCACTCCATGTTTCCCTCCACGTTCTTTTCGGATCGCGTAGAAAGTAATTGCAGAAGCCAGAACTGAACCTACGATCAGGGCGATACACGCCCATGCGGTTACGGTCAAATCTCCATCGCGAATGAGGCCTGCGTTCCGAATCTGCGCATCCGTTACAAGGCAGGCAATCAGGGTAAAGGAGAGCAGCAAACAAAATAGGGCGAGAATGTAACACATTGTATGTGTAGACCTTATCTGCGCGCTCTGTAGGGCTGTTGCTGCCTCCAGCTTGGCGTTTTCAAGCTCGACGTGATGGATCTGCTTGGTCAGCTTTTCCGGGCTTCCGACGCGATTTTCAAGGCCGAACAGCTCGTCGAGCGACAACCCGAGCGTTTTGCATAGCGCAGCCGAGTTGTAAAGCCGTGGATCCGCTTGTGTTCCAGCGTATAATCGGCTCACGGCAGAGAAGGAAACGCCGGACTCGTTCGACAGCTCCTCCAACGTCATCCCGCTTGCATCTTTTGCCCTTCTGATCTTCCCCTGATACGCGCCGATAAACGGAGCGAGATCCTGTATTGCGGACATGATTACGCCTCCATTCGTAAGTTTCAGTTTTATTTCTTACATTTTCCATATAAAAATGCAAAACATGTGACAAGAACGCAGGATTCGCCCTTTTCTTACAAACAGTATCTGGTACAATGAAAACGTAGCAGATAGTTCCTGAATCCGGCATCTGCTGAAATGGCCCCACCGTATGTTCCAGATACGATGGGGCCGGGCAAACCAAATATTATATCAAATCATCAGTCCCATAAACTGTACACCATCGGATTCCTGATTCCCAAAAATAACGCGGTCTGTTTGTTTATAATACCATGTTGATTTTTAGAACAATCGTTCTATAATAAATGACAGGAGGAAAAAATATGGAGTGCATCAACATCCGGGTAAACAATGGGAGGGTCGACGTGACGGTCGACGGTGCGAAGCTGACAGACGTGCACAGCGTCAGCGTGGACTACATCAAGGGCGTGCCGCTGCTCTTTTCCTGCGTCGCCGACATAGGCCGGGAGCAGGAAGAACGCCGGGGGCCGCGCGTGCTGCATTAAGAGAGTGGGAATAAAATGCCTTATAAACACATATGAAGCGAGACAACGTAGGTGCTTCCGTGCTTTACCCGGGATATCTGCCCGCTTTTATCCAGAAAATAAAGATGCTCTTTAATGTCTTCCTTGATGGCATTATCAAACGCCTTATATATATCGGTTTGTAAAACTGGCTGGGCCTTAGAGATAAAAGCGAGTAAATCTGCATCTAATGTTGGAAGAATAGAAACTCTTATACTTTCTCGCTGCTTCAACTCCTGATAGTTTTCCTTTAAATAGTTTAGACGATCAGTTGCTGGGGTAATATATGTAGTTCCTCCTGGCATTTTCCGAAGGGGCCTTCCCCACTCTTCTTCAAAATACTGTTTTCTTCCGCAAGATATACAGAATTGCCGAAGATCGTTATATGCGGAAATCTCGCATTCGAGAAGACTGATTTCCTCGTCAAGCCCATGCCGCTCTTTTAGCGCGACGGAAAAGCCAATCATAATATCCTCATACGGCTTGATATGCTCGTTGATAAACTTCATCTCTTCGAAGTCCGGAATATCACTCGATGGTGAAGCATCAGGCTTGAGCTCGACCTCGTGACCGTTTTCGAATGCGTGCATTTCTATCTTGAATTTTGGCTTTTTGTTGTTCTTAAAAAAGTTGAAAATCTGAAATCACCACCAGATTACAGCGTTTTCTATGCAAGCGCTGTAAAAAATTACATATTACCACCTAGAACCAGCCACAGCAATGCCGAACCTGCACAAAAATAGACGTCGAAATTTGGAAGTTTGGAGATAGGAGGCCACAATGCTGGAAAATTTACAGGAAGTGTGCTATGATAGCAGCCAGATAGAGCAGATTCGCACACAGCTAAAGCGGATCGTGTTAGAACTTTCGGTTGAAGAACAGGAAGAACTTTTGAGAATGATTAAGGAGGGTATGCATGAGTAGGCCATTCACTCCAATTCATGCAATGACTGAAGCGTTTCGGAAAGCCATGTATGATATTGTTGCAGAAGCACAAGAGAAACAGCGACAGAGCACGATGCAAGAGCAGACACCTGCTCCGCAGAAAACGGGAGAGAATTTCCCGCAGTAAATGCAGTTAACGCATTTTCAAAGTCATATGCTGCGGCCTCGATGTCGAGCTGCGCTTTGAAATCTGAAAAAGACGGAATTTTCATGCTTGCCCCCTCTGGCTTTTCAAATACCGGATATATTTGATCACGTCCGCGAGTTCTTCGCCGGACGCAGAATCCAGAAAGTCTAATATCTCCTGCGCGGCAGGACTCACCGCCTCGTCCTTCGGGATGGGGTCTTTTTTTATGCCTTTGCCCATCAGTTCTTCTACTGTTACGCCGAAGTAGTCGGCGATTTTTTGCGCATTTACGTCAGAGGGTTTTGTCTTCCGCGCTTTCCAACAGCTTATTGTTGATTTGTCAATTCCGAGTTCTCGGCCAACGTATGCAGGGGTTTTGTTTACAGAAGCGCAAAGCGCAACAAAGTTGTCATAAAACACAATAATACACCTCTGGAATTGTTAAATACGACGAAAGTTGAATTAGTTTGCAAATAGCGGTTGACAGTTGAGAATGTTTGATGTATTATTGCCTTGTGGTTGAAAAAGTTTGCAACAAACTAGACCCAAGCAAATCAACGCTTGCGCCAATGCTAATGTGTTTCTCGCAAATTCATAGTAGCACAAACAGTAAACAATTTCAACAACAAATTTCAAAAGTTGACTGCGGCGAAAAGAAAAGCCGCCCGTGGTTCGTTCACGAGCGGTTTCCCCCAGAGTTGTTTACCAGAACGCGCTGCACAGGATGGTCGTCTGCATTACTTCGCATCCGTCCGAATTGGTAGAGTTCTTTCCACCGGCTTGGCAATGCCATCCTGACACAAAACGAACTTACGCTTCTATGACGCGCCGCTCACTTTGGCAGTTCTGGCGCTGCCCCTTGCCCTAACGCATCACGCCGTTTCTTTGGTCTGGAACTGGCAAGTTCAAAAGTTTGGTCATGACAACCACCTCCTGAATTTACCTAAAAGGGCTAATGGCAGTATAGCACGTCCGGGGCGTTGCAGTCAACAATTTTAACAGAATGGAGGTGTGTATATGCCTGAAAAATGGACAGGCGTACTGATCGGGAAAATGCACAATGCGCGTGTTTCATACGACGATCTTGCCGCAGAGCTTGGACTTACAAAAGGCTATCTGTCCTTGATCTTGAACGGGAAAAGAAATCCGCCGGGTGCGAGGAAGCGCTTGGAAGGCGCGGTTAAGGCCGTGATCGAACGAAGAAAGGAGGAAAAATGACGCTGGACGATATCCGGGCAATGTCAAAGCCCACAATCCTCGCAAGCGAGGCGGCGCAGGTTCTCGGCTGTAACCCGCAATGGCTTCGCTTGATGGCGAGGGAACAGCCTGAAAAGCTGGGCTTCCCGGTCTGCTGCACAAGCAAGCACAGAGTGAAGATCCCGAGAGAGCCGTTTTTACGGTTTCTCGGAGCATGAGGAGGAACAAATGAAAGTCAGATTAACATTTTTGGAGCCGGTTCTCGGCACATGGCCGAGCAACGAGAACATTGCGCGGGACTTTATCGCAAGCAAGGCCCCAGACGCAAGCACGATCGAGGATGAGATCGCAGCGCTCGGCGCGGACGCTGTCGCCGAAAAAGGCAAAACCGTTTTCCCGCGTACTGACGGACAGCCGATTCTGTACGATTATCAGATCAAAGGCTTTTTCAAAGACGCCTGCGGTATGCTGGCACGCGTGAAATCCAAGAAATCCAGCGCGCTGAAAGCCTATAAGAAGATCATCGACGGCCTGATCTTTGTAGAGCCGCGCATGATTCCCATTGAGATCAACGGCGAGATCGGCGAATGCCAGAGACCGCTTCGCGCACAGACCGCACAGGGCGAGCGCGTGAGCCTCGCAAACTCCGAGGAAATCCCGGCAGGAAGCTCCATCGAGCTTGATATCGTGATGCTCGATGAAAAGGCACACAAGGATATCGTCCTGGAATGGCTGGATTACGGACGGCTCAGAGGCATCGGCCAGTGGCGAAACTCCGGAAAGGGACGATTCACCTACGAAGTGCTCGAGTAAGCGCGAGGGCATAGATGTGCCCGGCGTCGAAGGGCAATGGAGTGGCACTGCACCGCAATGGAGTTGCGTGGCACATCTCGGCTTAGCAAGGGAATGGCAAAGCGACGATGGGCAATGGCATGGCATAGCAAGGCAAAGACGGCGAATCAAAGACTGGCAAAGGCTATGAATTGAATCGCACTGCAAAGAAGCGAACAGAAATCGAAAGAGGAGTGGACAACATGAGAACAAACCTTGTCGCGGAAACGACTGAGGAGCGCCGGGAGCGGCTGCGGGAGGAATTGGAGGCCCGCAAGGCAACACTGCGGATCGTCAAGGGCCTGTGCCTTTGGACGAGCGGCGCGGCGATGATCCTGTCGGCGGTGGCCGGGATGGCAGAAATGACGTATGAATGCGTCCTGACCGGCATGGTCGCACTTGTAGCGCTGCTGTACGGGCTGGCATGACGGAAGCAGAGCTGTTGAAGACTCCCTGCGAGATTTGCAGAGAGCGCGGACTATGGCAGGACTACTGCCGACCGGACGATATCTCGGGCTGCGGATTCAACTTCGAGATCCTGTTTGAGCAATGGGACGCGACCTGCAAGCTCATCCGTGAGCGCACGGGCAAAAAGAAATGACCCCTGCCGCGCGGCAACGCGACAGAGGCCGAAAGGAAAATTACGTTGCCCTTATTATAGGGCAGAAAGGAACCTATGTCAAGTTTAACGGATTCCCGCGTCCGACATGGTGCGAAAGCCTGTGTAGACGCGGTAAGGGCTGACTACCCGAAGTTCAACAAATGCCTGCTTTCTCAGTGCGAAGCGCCGGAGAAATACGGCGTGCAGCTTGTTCCGGAGGCAGCTGCGGCAATCAAGGAGCTGGACGCGCCCAAGAACCGCGCAGATCGCCGGAAGAAGACGAACCGGTATTACTTCCGCCTGACGGACGATCAGGCTAAGAAGCTGGACAGGCTTCTGAAAAAGCTGGGCTATTCCACGGTTCAGAGCTTCTGTGAAGCGCTGATCCGCCAGGAGGTGAGCCGGAATGGCGTATGATGGCGAAAATCTGTACTTGAGCATTCCGGAGCCGGAGTATGAGCCGGACGAGCCGGAGGACGAAGATCGCTATTTATTCCCGCCGCTGTGGCTGGTGGGAAAGATGAAACAGGAGGATCAACATGAAAGTTTATAAAGGCACGAATAAGGATATGAAGTGCCGCGGGTTTCAATACAAACTCGGCGAAACCGCCGTTTTTGATGGAGAGCCGCATCTTTGCGAGGCTGGCCTGCACGCGTGCGAACAACCGATTGATGTGCTGAACCACTATGCACCGAACGAAAGCCGATATTTTGAAGCAGATGCCGAAGAAGTAACTGACGAGCGTGAACCGGATGACAGCAAAATCGTCGCGAAAAAAATGACGTTGAAAGCTGAGATTGGCGTTCCCGGCCTCGTGAAAGCGCAGATCGAATATATCAAGAACCAAATCGGATTTGACGATGCGATCAAGCGCGCAAACGCCGAAAAAGAGAATCATGCCACAGGCGATCGGGGCGCAGCCTCCGCCACAGGCTATCAGGGCGCAGCCTCCGCCACAGGCGATCTGGGCGCAGCCTCCGCCACAGGCAATCGGGGCGCAGCCTCCGCCACAGGCTATCAGGGCGCAGCCTCCGCCACAGGCTATCAGGGCGCAGCCTCCGCCACAGGCGATCTGGGCGCAGCCTCCGCCACAGGCTATCAGGGCGCAGCCTCCGCCACAGGCTATCTGGGCGCAGCCTCCGCCACAGGCGATCAGGGCGCAGCCTCCGCCACAGGCGATCTGGGCGCAGCCTCCGCCACAGGCAATCGGGGCGCAGCCTCCGCCACAGGCTATCAGGGCGCAGCCTCCGCCACAGGCGATCTGGGCGCAGCCTCCGCCACAGGCTATCGGGGCGCAGCCTCCGCCACAGGCAATCGGGGCGCAGCCTCCGCCACAGGCTATCTGGGCGCAGCCTCCGCCACAGGCGATCAGGGCGCAGCCTCCGCCACAGGCAATCGGGGCGCAGCCTCCGCCACAGGCAATCAGGGCGCAGCCTCCGCCACAGGCAATCGGGGCGCAGCCTCCGCCACAGGCTATCAGGGCGCAGCCTCCGCCACA
>OJKC01000361.1_pt1 | contig 41486 bp, 40 predicted proteins | sample 1596401 | NCBI WGS metagenome assembly OJKC01 (sample SAMEA4350162, study PRJEB24818) | metagenome | biome: human; feature: gut; material: faeces | place: Denmark | collected 2013-09 | reverse complement strand
CTCAAAGATTCAGTGGCGATAGCTGTGAGGATACACCCGTACCCATGCCGAACACGGTAGTTAAGCTCACAAACGCCGAAAGTACTTGGCTGGAAGCGGCCCGGGAGGATAGGAAGCTGCTGATTAAGAAAGAAGCACTAGTCTGATGACTGGTGCTTTTTTGCTGTGTGCGACATCTGAGGTTATGGGCCTTTGTGAGGGAAACGGTGCTTACCGGTATTCCCGAAGGCTGACGCCCTGCGGGCGAGGGTTGAGGCAGCCGCCGGGCCTGACGGCCCTGGGCTGCCAGGGTTCTGCCTGTGATCGGCTTCGCCTTACAGGCAGGTTGAGGGCTCCGCCCTCGGGAGGTATATAGTACTGTGGAGGTCCTGCATAGGACCTCCAAGTCAGCCAAAGTAGGCCCTTAGCCTGCCCATTAAAGGGCTTACCTATTGGTTGGCTGACCGTGCCCGCTGGCGAGGGACGGCGCCCTTAAGGACAAGCCCCTTTGGGGCTTGAGGGTTCTAAAGTTTGACGGGGCTATCGCCCCGAGGGTTCTTAAGTTTGACAGCGGCTCTGCCGCTGAGGGTTGTTGTGGGCGCCTTACATTTATAGAAGGCGCCCTCTTATGATAAAACCTTCACAACCGCCCTGTGGGCGTCGGAAATGCATTTCCCCTTTGGTGGCTGGCGCCACCACCTTGCCCGGTGGGAAGCATGTCACTGGATTCGCGGGTCGCGGGGCTCCCCTATGAATCCAGTTCCTTTGTCACCCCCGCAGTTTGGTTGGTCCATCAAAAGGAAGGCCCTTTTATGGGCAGGCTTAGGGCTTACTTTGACCAACTTGCACATCCTATGCAGGATGTGCACAGTGGCACTATAACCCGTGCTTACTGTAGAGCCATTTATGAAGAGAGTGTTTCGCGGTGTTTTATTCTGCCCCCGCTTGCGGGGGAAGTCCGGCGAAGCCGGATAGGGGGAGGCGAGCGCAGCGAGCCAGTCAGCAAAATGGTTATTTTACCATATGATGCAGACAGGTTAATCCGTAACGCTGACTTTATACTCATCGATACCACAACCCTCAGCGCCGCAGGCGCTGTCGCCCCCTGAGCGCTAGCGAACACAACCCGCCGCCGACAGGCGGCCACAACCTTCGGCCCAAAGGGCCGTCAACCTTCACACCGCAGGTGTGTCCCATGGCGCCAGCCGCGCTCAATAAAAAAACCGGCCAAAGCCGGTTTTTTTCCTTTTATAGCATATCTTTTTTCCACAGGACGAAGGTGGCCACCATGGTGACGAGTATGCCTATGAGGATGACTTCTGCAAATCCTAAAGGCGCATCGGCCCAGGGGACGGGGACGTTGATGCCCCAGAGGCTGAATATCAATGTGGGAATAGCCAGGATAATGGTGACGGAGGTGAGGAATTTCATGATTTGGGACAGGCGGTTGGAGATGATGGAGGAGAAGGAGTCCATCATGGACATGAGAATGTTGGTATAGATTTCCGCCATTTCCAAGGCCTGTTTATTTTCAATGATTACGTCTTCCAGCAGGTCTTCGTCTTCTTCGTACATTTTGAGAAGGGAGTGAAGGGGGCTGTTGCGGAGTCGCATGAGGCGTTCCATCACGTTTTCATTGGCGTGAAGGGCGAAGTTGAAGTAGGTCAGGGATTTCTGCAGTTCCAGCATGCGGAAGAGTTCTTTGTTCTGCAGGGATTTCCGGACCTGGGTTTCGATGACGTCGGTCTGTTTGTAAATCTGCTGCAGGAAGAACAGAAATGAGGAGGATGCCTGGGAGAGGATCTGGAAGAGGAACCGGGTTTTTTTGTAGGTCTGGAAGGAGGTGAAGGAGTTGTTCAGAAATTTCTGTATCACCGAGTTCGTTTCCAGACAGACGGTGACGAAGTACTGGCGGGTAATGAAGATACCCAGCGGCAGGGCGTCGTAGGCGTCTGTTTCCAGTACTACCGGCGTATTGACAACGACGAAGATGTAGTCGTCTTCCAGTTCCACGTGGGACCGTTCTTCTCTATCCAGTGCGGTCTGCAGGGAGTCTACGGGAATGCCGGTGAGTTCGTTTAGTTTATTCAGTTCCGCTGTATCCGGGGCGGCGCAGTTGATCCAGGAGCCTTTTTCCAGCTGCTCCAGCGGTACTTCACAGAGTATGTGGTTTTCATTATGTTTGTAAGCTCGAAGCATGGCGCGCCCCCTTTCTTTTCTACACATTTTACTATAGTCAGAAATGGCGGTTCTGTCAATGAAAAACCGCGTTTTTGTGGGTAGGACAAAGCATCAGAAAAGCAGGATGCCCGCGGGGTATCCTGCTTTTCCATTTCCATGGATTTTGGAAAAATCTCAGTCTTTCAGGTAGGGAACGATGGCAGCGCAGTGGGGCATGATGGTGATGGTGTAGTCGTCTTTTCCCTGGTCTTTCAGGATTTTCTGCGCCAGCTGCCAGGCTTCTTCTACGGTAGCCACGGGGGTCTGGTTGGTCTTTTTGATGGCTTCGAAGTTTTCGGGTTTGGTTACCAGGATGATGTGGTATTTGTGGGTCATGCAGAAGAGGTTGAAGGCTACGAAGAAGGGGATAGTGAAATGGTGGCGCAGGGCTTTTTCCATTTCTTCTTCTGTGTCGTATTTGAAGCTGCCCATGTAGGCCGGCGGTTCGTAAATGTCGCTGGCTTCCATGATGGCGATGATGATGCCGCCTTCTTTGGTGACTACGTCGGAGGGGTCATAGCATTTGCAGCCCTGGTAGAGGGATACGTCTTTGGGGTAGCCGCCGGCGCAGGCGAAGGCTACGTCGCATTTGGCTTTGAAGGGGACTTTCTGGATGCGGTAGACGATTTTGGTGCCTTCCAGCCAGGCTTTGTAGGGGTCGCCGCCTACCATGGCGCAGATTTTGCCTTCGGAGTTGATGATGGAGTGAACCAGGAAGCAGGGTTTAATCATGTCGCTGGCTTCCTGCATGTCGTCGGAAACGGGGTTGTCCGTAAGGAGGGTGGAGCGGGTTTTGGGGTTGATGCCGCTGCCGAATTTTTCTCCCAGGGCATGGCAGTGGTTGATCTGGATGGTGTCGTCTCCTGCCACGCCGGGAAGAATCAGTTTTCTGCCGCCGCCGTAGCCGGCAAAGAGGTGGGTGGTAATGCCGTCGATGACGATGACTTTGTCCGCTTCTACGGCATGTTTGTTGATCCATACGGGGGTGCCGCGGCTGGTGTCGCCTACGTGGACCAGTTCGTCCTTGTTCATGCAGTGGTGCTGGTACAGTTTCACCCGTTTGGTCAGTTCTTCGCCTACCACCATGATGTCTTCTTCCGGTGTCTGTTCTCTGTGGGTGCCCTGGGCAAAGAGGATGCAGATGTCTTCATCAGGTACGCCGGCCAGGTTCAGTTCGTTCACCACATGAATGACGAACTGGTCCGAGTGGTTCCAGATACGGGTGACGTCGGCGCAGACGATGCAGACTTTGTCTCCTTTGGAGACGATTTCCTGCAGGGGTTTGGATCCAATGGGATGACGCATGCATTCCAGGGTGGCTTCTTTGACGTCGCAGGCCGGTGTGGGGTTTCCTTCCAGTACGTCCAGAATATGTTCTTTCGGCAGACTGACTTTCTGGGTGCCATGGCCGAAACCGAATTCAAATTCTTTTAATGCCATAATGATTCCTCCTTTGCTTGTTGGGCAGCGGGACAGGTTTTCCGCCGCTGGCAGGGATATGAATGATTGTAGTTAATTTTTATTATATCACTTCCAGTGGATGGCTATATTTCCAAAAAGGCATAACAGTATGGAAATGAGATAAGAAACAGGATGATCCCGGGAGGGGGCCGGGGGATTTCATTTCTTTCCCATACGGATAAAACATTCTATTATGCAATAAACGCATTTTATCTTTATACACAATGATTCTTTTCTATTGGACTCATATGAAAAATTAGATGAGCCCGATACGGTGGGCATGATTCGAAAGGTATGCGGTGAGTTCATGAGGAGCCAGGGCCTGTCTTTGGGCTTTGTGTCCTATGAAAACAGCTATGTGTTTCTGCAGGAAGTGGAGAATCGGAAGAAGTTCTTTGAAATCGTTTTCCTGGATACGTCGGTGCGGGGCATGAATGCGGTGGATACGGCATCGGCGCTCCGGAAGATGCCGGAGAAGCCGGCTCTTGTCTTTTTGTCTGCCACCGATGGGTACTGTATGGATGCTTTCCGGCTGGCGGCGGTCCATTATCTTGTGACGCCGCTGTCGGAAAAGGAGGCTCTGGAAGGGCTGAGACGGGGGATTGCTTTTGTGGAACGGGACTGGCACAGGCAGATGGTGTTTAAAATGGCAGAGGGCGAGGCAGTGGTGGATTTGTCTACCCTGGAGGCCGTGGTGAGCGATGATCATCACCAGGTGCTCTGTCTGACCGATGGCCGGCAGCTGGAGGTGCGGGGCCGTATGCGGCAGCTGGAGGAGCGGCTCACCGATGTGTCGCCATTTCTTTTTATTTCTCCCTGCCGGGGCATTCTGGTGAATGGGAATGAAATATCGGAAATCAGACCGGATCGGGTGGTATTGAAGAGCAGCAGGATTCTTCCTGTGGCTCAGCGAAAATATGAAGCATTCAGGCTGCGTGTAGGCCGCTTTGTGGGAGAGGAGGATTGGGAAGCTTAGCAGGTCATGGCAGATGGTTCTTTTCATATCCCCAGGGGATTTGGATTTTTCTTTGATTGGTTTCTTACGGGTTTAAAGAGAAAAGGTGCGGTTATTTCCGGCGGAAAAGCTGCACCGGCAGGGAGTCATATGATGAAGGAAGAGAGAAGGAAAAGAAAAAGAAAAGGCTTTATGATTCTGGAGCTTATTATCGTGGTAGCTATTATCGGGGTGCTGGCGGCCATGGCGGTGCCTAACCTGACGGGCCTCACCGATGAGGCCAAGGTGGCACGGATCCGGTCGGATATTTCCACCCTGGGCACGGCAGCGGAGATGTACTATGTGAAGAATGGGGTCTATCCTGCATCCCTAGACAGTCTGGTAGGCAGCAGGGAAGAGGGATATCTGAAAAAGGTGCCGGAGCCGCCGGATAAGACGGTGACCTATGAAATGAAGGAGAAAGGGGAAGTGGTGGCGTCGTTCAAGGGGAAGACCTATTCTTCTTTTGGAACGGTGACTTAGTGAGATCAGTGGACTAGTGCGCTAGTGGACTAGTGAGCTGGTGGACTGGTCGGCGGAAGGCGGTCAGCGGTTAGCGGACCATGGAGGCACGATGAAAAGGGCAGGGGAAGAAGGAACGGTTTTCTGGGACCGCCTTTGGCGGCACAGGAAATGGCAGGCTCTCTGGGCAGGAGGCGTCTTAGGCTATGGCGTCCTCCTTGTGAGGGGCCCATCCTTCTTTTCCCCTGCCCTTTTTGTGCTGCTGCTGACGCTGGCGGCGCTGGAGGACTGGCGTACCGGTTATCTTTCCGACGGCTGGAGCCTGCTTCTGGCGGTGACCGGGTTCATGACAGCTTTCCGGCGGCAGGGCGCCGGGGACAGTCTTTTATCGGCGGCCCTTGTTTTTACCATATATGTGGTGCTGTACCTGGTTTCCCAAAAGTCCATGGGCACCGGGGATCTGGTGCTTTCCACCGGCGTCGCCTTCTGGCTTTCGCCGCTGACGGCTCTCCTTTTTATCTGGTTTTCCGCCTTGTCCGCCCTGCTCTTTCTGGCGATTCCCCTTCTTTTGGGAAGGAAAAAAGCAGGGGATCCGGTGCGGTTCGGCCCTTTTATTGCCTTGGGAGGGGTGATGGCTTATGGATGGCAGGAAATATGGAGTCCTCTCCTGCCGCCCTGGTTTCCTTTTGGCTGAGGCCCTGGTCATTCTTTTTCTGGTATCCCTGGCAGGGGCTTTGACATTCCCGTCCATCCGCTCCTGGCAGGAGGAAAAGGAACTGGACCTGGCGGCGGAAACACTGGCAGCCGCTATCCGGCAGGTGCAGGTGCTGTCCAGAAATGACACCGGCCGTTATGGAAATACGGCCAACGAATATTATTTCTTCTGTCTGCCCGATGACAGGGGAGAGGTGATTTATTATACCCGCCGCGGCGTGAGCCGCATGGAGCCGGAGGGAAAGCTGCCCGCCTCCATCCGCCTGTCCGGCAGACTGGAGCTGGCTTTCCGCAAGGATTTTGCCGGTGACGGAGAGACCTATTCTGCCGTGCTCACCACCAGGGATGGAAAGTACAAAAGGCAGGTCACCGTGGCTATGTATACCGGCAGGGTGAGGGTGAATTAGCAGGGTTCGGCGCCGAAGGCGCCTGGGGCGAGGTCGGGATCGGGACCGGCGCGGTGCTTTCCAGTATTCCCGAAGGTTGACACGCCTTATGGACAAGCCCCTATGGGGCTTGAGGGTCCTAAAGTTTGACGGGGCTATCGCCCCGAAGGTTCTTAAGTTTGACGCGCCTCCGGCGCGAGGGTTGTGGTGGCGCCTCTAAATTTATAGAAGGCGCCCTCTTATGATAAAACCTAACAACCGGGCTTCGCTCGTGGGAAAACAGGCCGACTTCGCGCCGCAGGCGCGGTTGTATGGTTTTCCACTGCAGAATGCTTATCATGCCATATGATACAGCAAGGTCATCCCGTAACGCTGACTTTATAAGTATTGCCCCCTAAAGGGGAAACGACTCACTACATTTTGCGCGTCGCTAGCGCTCCTTCATCCTCTGCTGTCACTGACTCACTGGATTTTCGGGTCGCTGATGCTCCCTTACAAATCCAGTTCGCATAGTGCAAAATGTGTTCGCTGTGCACCGAAGGGCAATCCACAACCCTCGGCCCAAAGGGCCGTCAAACTTAAGAACCCTCCGGCCCATGGGGCCGGTCAATCCTAAGGACCTTTCATTTTGAACCTTCTGAACCTTTTTGAACCCGGGCCGCTCTGCGGCCCAAGGAGGTCTTATGAAACGGAAAGGCTTTCTTCTTATCTGGGCAGTCACGGCCCTGACGGCGGGAGGGATTCTGATTTCCGGCATGGCCTTTTCCCTTCACCAGGCCCTGGATTGGGAGGCCAGGCGGGAGGCAGAGCTGGAGGAGGCTCTCATTGCCCAGGATGTGATGGAAAGGGCGAAGTATTTCCTCCGCTTCGGGAAAGGCGCTATGCCTCATTCAGGAGCGGTGACAAGGAATGGCCGCACCTATGATATAGAGGTGCGGCAGGAGAAGGAGCTGCTGCAGGAGGTACCTATGGTGCGGGTCCGCTGCCTGGTGAAGGGGAAAGAAAGCGGCGGCTTTGTTCTGGAAACACTGGTGGAGGATGGGCTATGAAAAGGAAAGGTGTCATTCTTCTGGATGGCCTGATGGCTCTTTTTCTCATTTCCGCCCTGGCCATGATGGTTCTGCCGCTGGCGGGATCCTGGCTTTCCGCCCTGGAAAGGGGCAGGACAGGGACAAAACTTTCGGAAACCGGTCTTTTTGCTATGGATTTCATGGTGGAGAAAATCAGGAATAACCGCCATAGCGCCGCCGGCGGTGTCAGGGGGAATTCTTATGATTACAGAGATTTCACTGCCCAGGGCACCGAGGACACCTACCGCTTCTTCGTGGACCGGGAGAAGCTGAAGCTCCAGCTCTACAATGACAATATCCAGCCTCTTACCGGTGAATACACAGGGCCTGAGGCCTACGCTTTCCTTCCGGGGAGGCCCTCCCTTTTCCGGCAGGCCGAAGGAGGACCGGTGACCATTTCCTTTACCATGCACCACCAGATGATGGGAATGGATCGGGATTTTGAAACGTCGGTGATTCCCTACGCCGATTTTTATAAAAAGGGGGAAGCCTATGAATAGGAGAAAGGGAAGTCTTTCCATGATGCTCCTCCTCTTTATAACAGCCCTTCTCACGTTGTCGGTGGCCTTTGTTTTTTATGAAGGGCGGAGCGGGGAATCGGTTCTCCGCTACCGGAAAGGGCTTGTTTCGGTGTATGCGGCGGAAAGCGGCGCCAACTGGGCCCTGGCTTCCTTTTCCCGGAAGGGGACAGCCGGGGAGATTTCCTTTTCCTTGAATGACAGGACCGTGGCGGTATCTTTTCCCCGGAAGGAAGCCATCCTGTCCCGGGCGGAAGATGGAAACAGGGATTACCGGCGTTATGTGAACCTGACATACAAAAGGGATGAAGAAGAGGGAAAGACAAGGATTCAGGTGGAGGACATCAGAAGTGAACCATAGAGAATGGATGAAGAAAATGACAGCCCACCCCCTGTGGCAGCGGTGGCAGACCTGGCGTCACCCTGGTATGGTCTGTGTCCTGCTGGCGGGAAAGCTGTGGGCGGCGGACCTCAAGGAGGGGAGATTTCTCCGCACCGCTTCCGTGCCGCTGGAAGAAATGACGGAAAATGCCGTGGCTGCTGCCTTCCGGGCGCTGGCAGAGCAGGGCATGAAACGTAAGGAAATCCTCCTTCTGGTCAATTTTCCAGACCTTCGTCTGGAAAACAGGAAGTATCCGGCCATGACGGAAGAAGAAATGGTAGAAACCATGTATTGGGAGGAAGACCGCCTTTTCCGTACGGAAGAGCCCATGGCCCCGGGCTGGGAGGTGACGTCCCACAGTCCCCTGGGCTGGGAAGTACATGTGGAAGCGGTGAAGAAGGAAACCCTTTCCCTGTGGGAAAAGGGCGCCGCCTTGGCAGGCTGCCATGTGGGGAAAGCACTGCCAGTGACGGCGGTGCCCCTTTCCGAAGAACCCCATTTCATCCTCTATGGACGGAAACGGTCGGCCATCCTCATTTTCCGGAAAGACCGCCTTTTAAGAAGCCGTATTCTACGAAAGGAAGAAAAAGGGAAGGGAGCCCTCTTCATGGAGCGCTGCCTGGCCAATTTCAATATACAGAAAGGGACATGCTTCTTCCTTCCCCTTTCGGACTGCGGCAGGGAAGAGGAAACTTTCTGGAAAGAAAGGATGAAGGAGGAAATTGAAAGAGAGGGAGAAAATGGTCTTCTGCCAGGCAGCCTTACCATGGCGGAAAACTTTCTATCTGATTACGGCGGCTGGGCGGATATGGAAGTCCTTTTCCGCCGCCTTTCCTCCAGCAGGCTCACCCTGCCTCTCACGGAAAAGAGAAAATCCTTTATCACCGAAGAAAACCGGACCCTTCGGGCTGCCCAGGGCCTGTGCCTTGTGTCTCTCCTGTTTTTCCTCCTGGCAGGAGGAGAATTCCTTTCAGCGGAAAACCGGCTGTCTGCCCTGCGCCGGGAAGAAGGCCGGCTGAAGCCGCAGAAAGAACAGCTGGTGGAAGCAAGGCGGACGGCCGTGAGGGAAAGGGAACTGGAACAGCTGCTGGGCGATTTGGAAAAGAAGGATGGCCGGTGGGAAGAAAAACTGGTCCTTCTGGCAGAGTCAGTGCCTCCGGGCATTGTGATTTCCTCCATCCGCCAGGACGAAGGCGTCATACATATAGAAGGCACCGCCCAGTCAGCCGAGCGGCTCAGCCTGTTTCGGAACTCCTTTTCCACCTCCTGGGGCATGGCTGCCCGGAATGGCAGCCGGAAGGCAGACCCCGTCACAGGACTGGTAGATTTCACCATTTCCCTGAAAGGAGGAAATCATGGACCCGATGAGACTCATGAATGACAGGAAATACGGGAGAACCTTCCTGCTCCTGGCCCTTTTCTTCCTCCTTTCCGGCGGCTATCTGAAACTGATGGCTCTGGAAAAGGAAAACCTGTCCCGGAGTCTGGAGGAAGAAAACAGACAGGTAGAAATTTTTTCCCAAGCCCCCAGCCGCCCCTCGTGCCTTCCCTTTCTGGAAAGCCTTTTCTCCCCTGCTTCCCCCGCTTTTCTGGTGAATGCAGCCGAAGAAGGAGGCCTTAAGGTGGACGCCGTTTCTGAAAAAGTGGAGGAAGGAGAAAATGGAATATTTCATATTTTTCATATTTCCGGCACCGGTACCTATGCACAAATCGTGCAAACCTTTGATATAATAAAAGGCAAAGAAAGATGGAATGCCGTGAACCTCAAGGAACTGAAACGGTCGCCAAAAGGGCTGGCCTATGAAATGGAGGTTCAGACATTCCAAATCCGAGGTACCTATGAAAAAGAGAAATATAGTCCTCATCGGTCCCATGGGCACAGGCAAGAGCCGGGCGGCGAAAATACTCTCTGACGGACTGGAATGGCAGCTGGCGGATACGGACCGGATGATGGAGCGTGAAACCGGGAAGAAAATAGCAGATATTTATAAAGAAGCAGGGCCGGAAGCCTTTGCGGAAAAGGAAATGCAGGTCATCAACCATGTGCGCTACTACCATGAAGCAGTGATTGCCATGGGCGGGAACTATCCCATGACCGAGGAGAAATTTCATCTCCTTTCCGAATACGGACTGATGATCCTCCTCTACGCCCGTCCCTTCCGACTGGCAGAACGGGTGCGGCGCCGCATAGGCAAAAGGCCCACCATGGACTATTCCGATGTAGACGGCTACGTGAGGCAGATGCTCCGGAAATGGGCCAAATGGAGGGACCGGGTGGACCTGGTCATCAATACCACCAACTGCCATCCCGAGCAGACCGCCCTCCTCATTGCAAGGTATATCGATCAGCACCACGTGACCTTTGCGGAACGGAGGAAATGAGGGAGCGTCAATGGTGATGCTTACCGGTATTCCCGAAGGTGATGGAAGGGGCGCCGCTGGCGCGGCTGGTTGTATAGAAGGGTTGTATTCGCTTCGCTCAAGGGGCGGATAGTGGACTGGTGAGACAGTGCCGCGACAGCGGCGTATAAAATAGCGCCCGAAGGGCGCCCACCTCGCCAGCGCAGCGATACTATATAACTACCCTGGGCCGGAAGGCCCTCAACCTGTCCGGGAGGCGAAGCCGGTCCCGGACAGAACTCTGGCAGCCCAGGGCCATCAGGCCCGGAGGCTGCCTCAACCCTCGCGGCGAAAGACCACGGTCGGCCGACTAAATGGAAGGCCCTTTTATGGGCAGGCTAAGGGCCAACTTCGGCCGACTTGCACATCCTATACAGGATGTGCACATCAACCTTCGGGAATACAGTTCAGTGGCGACTCATGACTACTATAAGGAGGGATACCATGGACAAACTGGCAGTTCTTACCAGCGGCGGCGACGCACCGGGCATGAATGCGGCGGTACGGAGCGTGGTGCGGACGGCGCTGTACTGGGGTAAGGAAATTTACGGCATCTATCGAGGCTATGCAGGCCTTCTGGAGGATGACATGATTTCCATGAATTCATCTTCCGTCAGCGGCATCGTGCTTCACGGCGGCACCATGCTGAAGACAGCTCGCTGCAAAGCCTTTTTTGAAGAGGAAAACCAGAAAAAGGCGGCGCAGATCCTCCGGCGGCGGGGCATCGGAGGACTCATCGTCATCGGCGGTGACGGGTCCATCCAGGGAGCGGAAAAGCTGTCCCGCCTGGGCATACCTACGGTTACCCTGCCGGGGACCATTGATAACGACATGCACGGCACCGATGAAACCATAGGCCATGATACGGCGGTGAATGCCGTGGTATCCGCTGTGAGCCGCATCCGGGACACCGCCTCCGCCCATAACCGGGCAGCCATTATCGAAGTGATGGGGCGGTTTGCAGGAAATATCGCCCTGGATGCCGGCCTTGCTTCCGGCGCTGAATACATTCTGGTGCCGGAGGTGCCCTTCAGCCGGGAAAAACTGGCCAGAAGCCTGAAACTCCAGATGGAAGCAGGCAGGACGAACAGCATTATCATCTGCGCCGAAGGCGCCGATGATGGAAGGGCCCTCTCCGAATGGCTCACCGAGCGGACGGACATCGACATCTGCACCACCATCCTCGGCTTCATCCAGCGGGGCGGCCAGCCCACAGCCCGAGACGGCATCCTGGGATCCACCCTGGGAGCGGCGGCAGTGAAAGCACTGCTGGAAGGAGAAACAGGAGCCCTGGCAGGCATGCATCGAGGCGAAGTACGAATCATTTCCTATGAAGAGGCCAAAAAGGAAAAGGAACCGTTCAAACAGAAACTCTACGAATTATCCGTCATGCTGGGCGCCGCCCAGAGCAGCGGAGATATCCGGGAAACGGGATTATAAAAGAAAAGCACCGGCAGAAACCGGTGCTTTTTTAGTGAGATGGTGAGGGCCTTTTGGACAAGCCCTTTTGGGGCTTGAGGGTTCAGGCGCCTGTGGCGCGGGCGGGATCGGGACCTGGGCGGTGCTTTCCAGTATTCCCGAAGGTTGACGCCCGCTTTCGCGAGCGAGGGTTGATGGCGCCGCCGGGCCTTTGGCCCTGGGCGCCAAGGGTTCTGCCTGTGATCGGCTTCGCCTTACAGGCGGGTTGAGGGCTCTCGCCCTCGGGAGGTATGAAGTACTGTGGAGGTCCTGCATAGGACCTCCAAGTCAGCCAAAGTAGGCCCTTAGCCTGCCCATTAAAGGGCTTACCTATTGGTTGGCTGACCGTGCCCGCTGGGGAGGTACGGCGCCTTCGGCGCCATTTTTTATACTTCCTTTGGCGGCAGGAAAACCATACAACCGCCCTGCGGGCGAGGAAATGCATCCCCCTTTGGTGGCTGGCGCCACCACCTTCCCCCCGCAAGCGGTGGGACTATGGGTACTTAGCCATGGAGCCATGCCTCTGCAGGAAAGCATAGAAACCTATTCTGCTCCCTGAACAGGGGTGGCAAGGGAACACGATTCGTAAGGAAGCAAAGCGACCTGAGAATCGTGTGACACGTTTTCCCGTGGATGCACAGCGAACATGATTTGAAGGAGCGCCAGCGACGCACAAATCATAGTGAGTCGTTTCACCTTTAGGTGGAAAGTCCGGCGCAGCCGGATAAGGGGGAGCCGCGTAGCGGCTAATCACCAGAATGCCAATCAAGCCTTATGATACTGAAAGTAAATCCCGTAACGCTGACTTTATAAGTATTGCCCGAGAGGGCAATCCGCAACCCTCGGGGCCGAAGGCCCCGTCAAACCTAAGAATCCTCCGGCCCAGCGGGCCGGTCCATCTTAAGAACCTTTTTCCTGCCCCCTGAGCGAAGCGATACACAACCCGCCGCCGGCAGGCGGCCACAACCCTCGGGACGAAGTCCCGTCAACCCTTACTCCCTAGACGGCCACAAAGTGGCCCATACAGCCGCGCCCCTTCTATTACAGTCTCATTCTTCCCTTCATATGGATGCCCGGCTGTCCGGGGACGTAGATATTGGTCCATACTTCCAGGGTGTTCCAGTTCTGCACGTGAACCACAGCGATGCCTGCATTTTCCTGCCAGTGCACCATGTACACATGATCGGCGATTTCCTCGGCGGTGAAGGGCATGGTGTCGGCGTAGCCCTTATTTTCGCCTTCTGTCTGGGTGAAGGTCAGGGTTTTGTGGTCTTTGAATTCCACATCAAATACGGCGGCAGGAGAAAAGTCCATGATGACATGGTGGCCGATGCCAGGGTAGAGGTCTTTCCGTACCCAGGGCTCTACGCCGGTGATGACCCGGGCGCCGAAGGCAAGGGTGTCTTTTCCGCCAAGGGAAGGGTATTTTTCACTCATCATGGAAACGATGGCGTCAGCGGTCTTTCCGCTGGCCAGGGCTTCCCGGTAGTACTTCAGGTATTCCAGAGTGCAGGAAAGGATGGCGGGATGGCCCTTCTTCTCATCATTGTAGTGATGGCTGGCAATAACCTTTTCCGGAGCCAGGGATGCCATGGTTTCTACCTGGCGGATCCATTTGTCCAGTTCATCAAGCCCCTTGGTGTCAGCCATCCAGGGATGGCTGTCTTCTGCCAGGGATACGCCGCCCAGCACTGTTTTTTCAGAAGGAACATAGAGGAAGCTGTGCATTTCGTCATCAGGGCAGGTGACGATTCTGATTTCCTCCCCTTCCAGCTTTGGCAGCTCCTTTACTGCCTCGGGCAGGATGAAACGGGATGGAGCGTCTTCTCCCAGTGCCTTCTTCCAGACGGCGAGCTTGTCATCCCGGCTGGTGGAAATCATCCAGGCCGTCTGAGCGGTGGAAAGGATGCGGGCTTTGGGGAAGGCATCAGCCAGTACATCCAGGCCGAAGTAGTAGTCCGGATCAAAGTGGGAAATGTAAATCACCTGCAGCTCTTTTCCGCTGTCTTTGATGAGCTGTACCAGCTCCTCGGCGTACTGTTTCTGGAACTGGGCGTCTACCAGGAAAGCGTCCTTTTCGCCAGTGACTAAAGTGGAGGTGACATCAAAAATGGCTTTGGCGCCGGGATGGTACACGTGGAATGCAAGGGACATGGCAGTTTCCTCCTTCATGAATTAAGACCGAAGGCATATCCGCTCATGGAAATGGAACCCAGGTTTCTGACCTGGTTGAAAACAAGGGGCTTTTCTCCTTCTGCGGCCCCCAGGGTGTAGAGGAGGGGCAGGAAATGGTCTGCCGTAGGAGCGGCATAGGCAGCGTCGTCATGGTCTTCGTAGTTTATGACTTTTTCGTCATCCCGCTTTTTTACGGCTTCGGTAATGAAGGCGTCAAACCGGTCTGCTGCCGGAGAGCCGCCTTCATTGTTCCATTCCACCTTGTACAGGTTGTGCACAATATTTCCGCTGCCGAAAATGAGGTACCCTTCCTCCCGGAGCGGCGAGAGGGTTTTTCCTATGTCATAGGAAGCGCTGGGAGAAATCTTCCCGTCTATGGAAAGCTGCACCACCGGAATGGAAGCGTCAGGGAAGAAATGGGTGAGCACAGTCCAGCTGCCATGGTCGATGCCCCAGTCATCATTGATATCGGCCGCGGGCAGCAGGGATAATACCCGCTCCGTAAGGGGACGGAACCCTTTGGGCTCGTACTTTACTTCGTAGAGCTCTTTAGGAAATCCATACATATCGAAAATCTGCCGGGGAAAAGGGCTGGACTGTACATGGCTTCCCCTGGTGAACCAGTGGGCGGACAGAGACAGAATGGCCTTCGGACGGCCGAAGGTGTCTATGATTTCCTTGCCCAGATCATGAAAGGTGCGGGTAAGGTCGTTCTTTTCCAAAGCAATCATGGGACTTCCGTGTCCCGTAAAAATAACAGGCATTTTTGTCATGAAATCATCTCCTTGTGATGTACCAGTGAGCTGGTGAAGTGGGGCGGCTTTGGGGCCTTGTTTCCTGTGAGTCACCGTCGGAGGGAGGTCAGATGTCGGACCTCTGACCTTCCGCCTCTGGGCGGCCGCAGCCGGGTATGTTTTGCCCCATATGGTATGTTTTTTTTACTTGCTTTCATTATATGACTGATATAAAATAACTGACAAGAAGGATATTTTCCTTGACCTGGTATGAAATACTTGAGCAATAGGAGGAAATCATGAAAAATGAATTATTCGGCATCTGCCCCTTTGTGACAGCCCAGAAGCTGCTGCAAGGGAAATGGGCCATTCTTATCCTGCATGCCCTGAACGAAGGCACGAAACGATTCAACGAACTGGAGCGGGACATCCAAATCACCCATGCCACTTTGTCGTCCCAGCTGAAGTATATGGAAAAGGAAGGACTGGTGCACCGCACCGTGTATCCCGAGGTGCCGCCACGGGTGGAGTACTCCCTCACCGCCATGGGCAGACGATTTGCACCGGTGCTTGACAGCATCCAGGTATGGGGCGAGGAGTATATAGAATTTCTGAAGGAAAACAGGATATAAGTAAAAGAAAATAAATGAGGAATCACAGCTGGAAAGGGGCTGTGATTTTTTTTGAAGAAATTTAAATGTAACTATTGACGTTACAATATAGCCGTGATATTATACTTGTAACGAAACAAATTACATCAATTCGATGCAGTATGTAAGTATGTAAAAAGGAGAAATTATTATGAAAATCGGAGTTATCGCAGCAAACGGCAAAGTAGGAAGACTGATTGTGAAGGAAGCCCTGGAAAGAGGCATGGATGTGACTGCCATTGTCCGCAGTGCCAATAAGACAGAAGCCAAAAAGGTGATTCAGAAGGATATCATGGATCTGACCCGGGAAGACCTGGAAGGATTTGATGTGGTGGCAGATGCCTTTGGTGTCTGGGACGATGAAAAAATGAATCTCCACAGCGTGACCCTGAACCATCTGGCAGACATTCTTTCTGGTACAAAGACCCGTCTTCTGGTGGTAGGCGGTGCCGGCAGTCTGTACACCGATCAGACCCACACCATGACAATTTCCGAAACCCCCGATTTCCCGAAGGCATACCTTCCCGTGGCCAACGGCATGGGAAAGGCTCTGGAGGAACTCCGAAAGAGAAACGATGTGAAATGGACCTACATCAGCCCAGCCGCTGAATTTGATCCGGAAGGAAAGAAGACCGGCTCCTACGTGCTGGCAGGAGAAGAATTCACAGTGAATGAAAAGGGAGAAAGTTATATTTCCTACGCTGACTATGCCCTGGCCCTGGTGGACGAAGCGGAAAAAGGAAATCATATCAGAGAAAGAATCAGTGTAAGAAAGTAAAGAAAGTCAATGGTGAGGGGGCCGCCACCGGATCCACCCTTTTGCCCGGAAGACAGGAAAAATTCCACTTAAAAAGCAGCGTCATCATGACGCTGCTTTTTGTTTGCTCCATTCAGTTGTCATAAATGATGAGGCCCATGAAAACCAGGTCCTCCTCTCCTGTATTTTCCAGCCCGTGGCGGCTGCCGTTTGGGCAGAACATGGCATCCCCCGGTTTCACCTCATAGGTGGTGTCGTTGTCGGTGTACAGGCCATGACCGGAGAGGATGTAATAGATTTCTCCATCTCCTTTGTGCTGGTGCACGCCCATGGAGCAGCCCTTTTCCAAGGTGGCCTTCACATAGACCCGGCATTTGTCTTTCAGTATGTCCGGCCCCGCAATAGGCTGGAGAATGATGCGGCCTTTACCGCCGTTGGCATGTTCAATGATTTTGGGTGGAATTTTTGGAAGCATAAGATTTTCCTTCTTTCTTTAAATGAATGGGGAATGGGGATTGGGGATTGGGGCGTGAAGGTTCTAAAGTTTGACGGGGCTATTGCTCCGAAGGTTCTTAAGTTTGACAGCGGCTCTGCCGCTGAGGGTTGTTGTGGGCGCCTTGCATTTATAGAAGGCGCCCTCTTATGATAAAACCTGACAACCGGGCTTCGCCCGAGGAAAAACAGGCTGATCTCGCTCCGCAGGCGCGGTTATATGGTTTTCCACTGCAGAATGCTTATCATGCCATATGGCACTGAAAGTAAATCCCGTAACGCTGACTTTATGTTCATCGCCCGTAAGGGCGATACCACAACCCTCGGCCTGAAAGGCCGTCAAACTTACGAAACCTCCGGTCCAAAGGACCGGTCCATCTTAAGAACCCTCGGGGCGCAGCCCCGTTAATTTCTCCAGTGATACTCCGCCAGTTCTTCATCTGTTACATTTCCTATCCTTACGCGGGAAAGGTATCTTCTGGCCCTGTTTCCCAGGGAAACCAGGGTGGAAACAGGTGTGGGCGGCAGGCGGGTCATGCGCCAGCGGGGGAAGAAGCGGGTGATATGGAGGGGCATGGCGGGATCCAGCGAGGCTATCCAGCGGACCATGTCCTCAAAGGCTTCGGGGTCATCGTTTTCTCCGGGAATGACCAGGTTGGTCAGTTCCACATGGGACACTTCTGCGGCTCTTCGAATGGTTTCCAACACCGGATTTCTGGCGGCGCCGCAGAGGGTTCTGTAGAAATCGGGCTGCCAGCCCTTGAGGTCGATGTTCCAAGCGTCAATAAAGGGAAGAAGCCTGTCCAACGCTTCGGAGCTGATGAAGCCGTTGGATACCATCACGTTCACCAGGCCTGCTTCCTTGATGAGAGGGGCCGTGTCACGAATGAATTCAAAGGACAGGGTCGGTTCATTATAGGTCCAGGCGATGCCTATATTTCCTTCGGCTGTAAGGGCCCGGGCCAGGCGGAGCACCTGGTGCGGCGTCACTTTCCGGCTTTCCGGTTCCTCCTGGGAAATTTCAAAATTCTGGCAGAAGGAGCAGTTCATATTGCAGCCCCAGCTTCCCAGGGAAAGGATGAAGCTTCCCCGATGGAAATAGGCCAGGGGCTTCTTTTCTATGGGATCCAGAGCGGCGGAGGTGACAAGACCGTAGGTCAGTGATTTCAACAGGCCATGGTCGTTCCAACGGGTGCGGCACCAGCCCCTCTGAGAAGGAAGAATCCGGCAGCGGCGGGGGCAGAGACGGCAGGTGCAGATGCCCTTTTCGTTTTTGTCATATAATGCACATTCCATAGTGACCTCCTTTAGGGACAAGCCCCTTTGGGGCTTGAGGGTTGACGGCCCGATGGGCCGAAGGTTCTTAAGGGGCTTAAGTTTGACACGGCCTGCGGCCGTGAGGGTTGTGGTAGGGCGCCTCTAAATTTATAGAAGGCGTCCTCTTATGATAAAACCTAACAACCGGGCTTCGCCCGAGGGAATGCGGTCCCTTTTTTTTAAACTGCGGCGAAGCCGCCACCACAACCCTCGGCCTGAAAGGCCGTCAAACTTAAGAACCCTCGGGGCCGAAGGCCCATCCATCTTAAGAACCTTCCCCTCTGAACCCTTTGAACCCTCACGCCGCAGGCGTGTCCAATGGCGCGTCAATAATATCTCTTCACACGGAACCGATAGAGCTTGACCGATTCTTCCGGCCCGATGCCGGCCTTTCTTTTGGCAATGGCGATCTGCTCTTCCGGCGTGTCCACGCCGTCAAGGTCCGGCAGGAGGAGGCCCCGGCGGGCGCCTTTTTCCACGATGACACCGTATTTCCTGGCGTCCAGGTCGGACAGGGAGGCCGGCTCTGGCGTGGAAAGGATATCTACGGAAATGGTGATGTCAGAAAGTTCCCGGCCCGAAAGGGGCGGGAAGCGGGGGTCGTCGCAGGCGGCGGCTTTGGCGTTGTGAATGATTTCTTCCGCCACATTGTCATAGCAGGGAAGGAAGGTGCCGATGCATCCCCGGAGGGCGCCGAATTTGTGGAGGGAAACGAAGGCGCCGGCCTGGCTTTTCAGTTCCGGCGGAAGGTCATGGGGCGTTTTCATGATTTTCCCATGGTCCAGAAAATAACGGATGCTTTCCCGGGCCAATTTCACCCGCTTATCGTGAATTTCTTCCTTTTCCGGCTCCTTCTCCGGGAGGTAGAGGCACACGCCGTAGCCTACGCCGAAGGGGCCTTCATGGGAGAAGCAGGGCATGGCGGCTTTCCGATGCCCCAGAACGCCGAAGAGAAAGTATACCGACGGCAGGCCGCACATGGCGATTTCGTCGATGAAATCGGGGGTCATGGAGGTGAGGGGCTTCTTGTCACAGCGCTTCAGGGCGTCCATGACGGCCTGGTCGAAAAGGATGCCTTTGGGGGTATAGCCGTTTGGCGAATCTTTCGTCAGCTTGTGGGATAAATCACCGGAGGCGATGACGCCGATTTTCCGCCCCAGCTTGGCAGCGGACCGTTCCACAATGGTGCCCAGGATTTCATTGATTTCATAGTTGGAAAAGCAGGGGGAGAGCATGACGGCCCGGCCCTGGAAGCCGGCTTTCAGCAGGTAGTACATGGGGACGAAGGTGCCCCAGTCCACGGTGAGGGCTTTGCCGTATCGGGCAGCTTCCGCCGCATCCACCCGGTGCAGGGGAATGAGGGGCTCTGCTTCTTTCAGAATGGCTTCCGACAGCATGGGGTCTATGGAAAGAGTCATGGACACGTCCGGCCGTCCGAAGGCGGAGAGGTTTCCGGAAATGGAAGGGGCCAGAAAGAGGGCGGGACCGTCATAGAAACAGAGATTATGGGGAGAAATAATCACCACTGTGTCTATGCCTTTTTCCACCATGCGCTTCATGGCTTCTTCTTCCGTTTTTACAGTGAGAGCCATGCGGGAAAGCTCTTTTCCGCCGATTTCCGGAATCATAATGGGCGGATGGGGGAAGAGCCCTGCCGCCATACAGGTCGTATCCATAGGATGCACTTCCTTTCTGTATTTTCTGTCTTTAGTGTAGTAGTTTTTGAGGGAAAAAGCAAAGCGGGAGGCGCGGTCGGGACCGGGACCGCGCGGTGCTTTCCAGTATTCCCGAAGGCCCTCACGCCCTTACGGGCGTGAGGGTTGAGCCAGCCGCCGGGCCTTTCGGCCCTGGGCTGCCAGGGTTCTGCCTGTGATCGGCTTCGCCTTACAGGCGGGTTGAGGGCTTTCGCCCTCGGGAGTTATATAGTATCGCTGCGCTGGCGAAGTGGGCGCCCTTGGGGGCGCCAGTATAAATGCCGCCTTTGGCGGCGAAAATCATACAACCGCCTTGGCGGGCGATGGAGATTCCCCCTTTGGTGGCTGGCGCCACCACCTTTCTCCCGAAAGAGGGGGCACTATAAAGCTCCGTTATGCTGTGAGCTGCTTATGAAAGGACTGCTTTTCAGAGCTTTATTCTGCCCCCTGCATAGGGGGAAGTCCGGCGCAGCCGGAAAGGGGGAGGCGAGCGCAGCGAGCCAATCCGCAGAATGCTTATCATACCATATGACACTGAAAGTAAATCCCGTAACGCTGACTTTATACTCATCGCCCGCAGGGCGATACCACAACCCTCGGCCCGAAGGCCCCGTCAAACTTAAGAACCCTCCGGCCCATGGGGCCGGTCAATCCTAAGAACCCTCCCCTCTGAACCCTTTGAACCTTTTGAACCTTCTGAACCTTCACACCGCAGGTGTGTCCAATGAACCCTCGCGCCGCAGGCGCGTCCTGCCACCCTTGTCACTTTCTTTCCTTCCATGGTATAATGAGTAGTCTTGTATTTATAGAATTCTTCTGAAAAAGAAGGGCTCTATCTATGATATAATAATGTATATATTTTACAGACCGGGGAGGCGATAGTGTTGGAAAAGCATGTCATTATCAATGTGACTTCCCTGCAGCGGGACGAGAACGGTAAGGATGAGACCATTTCCCTGGAAACTCCAGGTATTTACGGAGAAGAGGGGGATATGCAGTACATCAGCTACCGGGAAACGAAGCTGGCAGGCATGGAAGGCACCACTACCACTCTCCGTATTTTTGATGATCATGTCAATCTCATACGGGATGGCAGTTTCCTGCAGAACCAGGAGTACCGGCTGGGGGAACCGTCGGAGTCAGGTTATGTGACGCCCATGGGGGCCCTGAAGGTGACTGTGGTGACCAGGGAAATCGAAAATTCCATTGTCCATGGGAAAGGACGCATGCGTCTTTCCTACGATGTGGAGCTGGAAGGTCTGTTTACCCATTTGAATGAAATTATTGTTGATGTTCGAGAGGATCCGGAATATTCATGGAAGTCAGAGAAGAACTGAAAGAACTCATTGAAAAGGCAAAGGATGCCGCTGTGGCGGCAGGGGAGCTGCCGGAGGGAGATTATGCTCCGGTGCAGCGGCTGGAAGTCCCGAAGGAAAAGGATTTCGGCGATTATTCCACCAATGCAGCCATGCAGTGGGCCAGGACAGCTCATAAGGCCCCCCGCATGATTGCAGATGTGATTGTGAAACATATGGATACACCGCTGGTGTCCCGCATGGATATTGCCGGCGCCGGATTTATCAATTTCTTCCTGGCCAAGGATACGGTGTACACCGAATTGAAGAATATCCTGGCAGCGGGCCCTTCCTATGGCGATCTGCCGAAGGACAGGAAAGACCGGATTCTGGTGGAATACGTTTCCGCCAATCCCACAGGTCCCCTTCATATCGGCCATGCCCGGGGCGCTGCTTACGGTTCTGCCCTGGTGAACCTGCTTCGGGCTGCCGGCTATGATGTACTGTCGGAATACTATGTGAACGATGCAGGCAATCAGATCGACCATCTGGCCGAATCCATCAATGCCCGCTACCTCCAGCTGAACGGCATTGACGCTGAAATCCCGGACGACGGCTACCATGGCCAGGATATTGTGGAAACCGCCCGCCATATTCTGGAAAGGGACGGAAAGAAATACCTGGACATGGATGAAAAGGAAAGGCTTTCCATTTTCAAGGAACTGGGACTGAAAGAAAAGCTGGCTGCCCTGAAAAAAGACCTTCATGATTTCAACGTGGACTTTGACAACTGGTTCTCTGAAAAGTCCCTCTATCCGGACCAGGTGAACGCAGCGCTCAAGGTGCTGAAAGATGAAGACAATATGTATGAAAAGGACGGCGCCCTGTGGCTCCGTACCACGAAAAACGGCGATGACAAGGACCGGGTGGTGATTCGTACCAACGGCGTGCCTACCTACTTCTGCTCCGATATTGCCTATGTAGGAAATAAGATTCATCGGGGCTACAATAAACTCATCGATATCTGGGGCGCTGACCACCACGGATACATTATCCGCCTGAAAACGGCTATGAAATTCCTGGGCTACAATCCCGATGATTTTGAAATCATGCTTCTCCAGATGGTCACCCTCCTTCGGGACGGGAAGCCGGTGAAAATGTCCAAACGTACCGGCGAGGCTGTGACCCTGCGGGAACTGATGGATGAAGTAGGCACCGACGCAGCCCGTTATTTCTTCTGCGCCAGAACCCTGGATTCCCAGATGGATTTCGATATCGACCTGGCCAAGAAACATTCCAATGAAAACCCGGTGTACTACATCCAGTATGCCAATGCCCGTATTCACAGCCTGTTTAACCAGGCCAGAGAAGCCGGCGTATCCTGGGACAGCACCTTTGGACATACCGATTTCACAAAACTTACCGAAGAATGCGAACTGGATCTCATCAAAAAGATGGAAAACTACCATCAGCTCGTGGCTGGCGCCGCAGCGGAAAGAGCACCCCAGCGCATTGCCAAATATGCCTATGAACTGGCTGCCCTTTTCCATCATTTCTACAGAGAATGCCGGATCCTGGGCGTAGACAGCGAAACCACGCAGGCCAGACTGGGCCTCATTACAGCCGTACAGTATATCCTGGTCCATGCCCTTCACATTCTGGGGGTTACGGCACCGGATCATATGTGATAGATTTTCTTTCCATTGCATCAATCATTTCATAAGGAGGTCCCATGACTAAATATATCTTCGTAACCGGCGGCGTTGTTTCGTCCCTGGGCAAAGGCATTACCGCCGCATCCCTGGGAAGACTTCTGAAGAACAGAGGATACAAGGTTACCATCCAGAAATTCGATCCCTACATCAATATTGACCCGGGCACCATGAGCCCCTACCAGCACGGCGAAGTCTTCGTCACCGACGACGGTGCGGAAACAGACCTGGACCTGGGCCACTATGAACGATTCATTGATGAGAACCTGTCCAAAGCCTCCAACGTCACCACCGGCAAAGTATACCAGTCCGTCATCAATAAGGAAAGAAAAGGTGAATACCTGGGATCCACCATCCAGGTCATTCCCCATATTACCAATGAAATCAAAGACCGGGTACTCCGGGTAGGCAGAAACGACAACGCCGACATCGTAATCACTGAAATCGGCGGCACCGTAGGGGACATCGAATCCCTGCCCTTCCTGGAAGCCATTCGTCAGGTGAAGAAGGACGTACCGAACCGGAACGATGTGCTCTATATCCATGTCACCCTGGTGCCCTATATCGAAGCGGCAGATGAACTGAAATCCAAGCCCACCCAGCACTCCGTCAAGGAACTGCGCTCCATCGGCATTCAGCCGGACATTATCGTATGCCGCACAGTGAAAGAACTGCCGGACGATATGAAACGGAAAATCGCCCTCTTCTGCGACGTGGAACCGAATGCAGTCATTAACAACCTCACCGCCCAGAGCATTTACGAAGTGCCCCTCCTGCTCCAGAAAGAAGGACTGGACCGCATTGCCCTGGAAAAACTGGGACTGGACGACAGCCCCTGCGATATGGACGACTGGAAAGCCATGGTGGGCCGCATCCTGTCCGCTGACAAAGAAGTGGACATCGCCCTGGTAGGCAAGTACGTGGAACTCCACGACGCCTACCTCTCCGTAGTGGAAGCCCTCTCCCATGCAGGCTACGCCTTCGGTACCAAAGTCAACATCCACTGGATTAACTCCGAAGTACTGGAAGAAGAAAAACCGGACCTTCGCGAAGTATTCAAAGGCATCGACGGCATCGTAGTGCCCGGAGGCTTCGGTTACCGCGGCGTAGAAGGCAAGATCGAAACCATTAAGTACGCCCGCACCAACAACATCCCCTTCCTGGGTCTCTGTCTGGGTATGCAGTGCGCCGTCATCGAATTTGCCCGTGACGTATGCGGCATGAAAGACGCCAACTCCACCGAATTCGACGCAGAAACACCGTACCCCGTCATCGACCTCATGCCTGACCAGGAAGACGTCACCGAAAAAGGCGGCACCATGCGCCTCGGCATCTACCCCTGCAAACTCACCGAAGGATCCAAAGCCCGGGAACTCTACGGCGGCCAGGAAATCGTATATGAAAGACATCGTCATAGATACGAAGTATCCAACGCCCTCCGTCCGGAACTGGAAAAAGCAGGCCTCTCCATCTGCGGCACCAGCCCTGATGGACGTCTGGTAGAAACCATCGAACTGAAAGATCATCCCTACTTCGAAGCCACCCAGGCTCATCCGGAATTCAAGAGCCGCCCCAACCGCCCCCATCCCCTCTTCGTGGGACTGGTGAAAGCAGCCATTGAACATCATAAAGGATAAATATAGGCAAAAGCACCGCGGAAGCGGTGCTTTTTGATTTGATGGACAAGCCCTGACGGGTTTGAGGGTTGACGGCCCGCTGGGCCGAAGGTTCTTAAGGGGCTTAAGTTTGACGCGCCTTTGGCGCGAGGGTTGTAGTATGGCGCCTTATGGATACGCCCTGCGGGCGTGAGGGTTCTAAAGTTTGACGGGGCTCTCGCCCCGAGGGTTCTAAAGTTTGACAGCGGCTCTGCCGCTGAGGGTTGTGGTGGGCGCCTTACATTTATAGAAGGCGCCCTCTTATGATAAAACCTTTACAACCGGGCTTTCGCCCGAGGGAAAACAGACCGACCTCGCTCCGCAGGCGCGGTTGTATGGTTTTCCACAGCAGAATGCTTATCATGCCATATGGTACAGCAAGGTCATCCCGTAACGCTGACTTTATAAGTATTGCCCGAAGGGCAATCCACAACCCTCGGGGCCGAAGGCCCCGTCAAACTTTAGAACCCTCCGGCCCATGGGGCCGGTCAATCCTAAGAACCTTTCCTTTTGAACCTTCTGAACCTTCTGAACCCTCACACCGAAGGTGTGTCCAGTGGCGCAGCCGGATAGGGGGAGGCGAGCGCAGCGAGCCAATCAGCAGAATGCTTTTCATGACGTATGATGCAGATAGGTTAATCCGTAACGCTGATTTTATAAGCATTGCCCGAAGGGCAATCCACAACCCTCGGCCCAAAGGGCCGTCAAACTTAAGAACCTTTAGAACCCTCCGGGCGAAGCCCGGTCAACCCTCACGCCGCAGGCGTGTCCGTGGGCAGAGCCGCGCCCCTTTTCCTCCTATCTGGTGTATAATAAAGAAAAATTCCCTTTTCGTTTCCCCGAGAGAAGGTGTCCTTCATGCATGATGAACAGATGACCGAGGAGAAGAAAAAGATTATCCATCTCCTGCTTTCCCGCATGACCGGCCGGTTTTATCCTCTGGCCTGCCAGAGCTTTGCAGTTCCTGACATGACGGTGGACCGGGCGGTGACGGCCATGGCCCGGAAAAAGAATCTTCCCTGGGCTGATAACAAAAAGGTACGGAACAGCGTCATTCGGAAGTACGTCCATTTCCGGCTGGAGCTGGCTTCTCTTATGGTGAAATCGGACAGCAGGTGCTCTGATTTCCTGGCGGAAACGGTGAAGGACAGTCTGGATTTTGACATTACCCGCTCCTTCAGTGGTGAGTTTGACAATGTGCGCCGGGCCCTCCTGCCCTTCAAGCCTCCTTTTGCCATGGAAAGCGGCATGGTGATTCCCCTCATTACCTATCTGTCTGCAGAAACGGGTGTGTCCCTTTCGCCGCTGACAGACTATCTGATGAAGGAAACAGAGGAGTACATGGCCAGGGTGAAGGAAGAAAGTGCTTCTTTCATGGATGCCTTGTCCTTCTGCAATCCCGATTTCCACGATACCACCGCATTGAAGCTGCCTTTCCTTCTTCTTCAGTGCATCTGCGAGAACCTGGGCATGGAGGAGGGGGGACTGGTGACGGAAAGCGCGCAAATCCTCATGCCCCTGTCAGAGGTGACGCCCTACATGGCAAAGAAGAAACTAACGCCTGCGGGGGCCCGTTTCTTTTATCATTACATTGTTTTCCGGGCCATGGTTCTTTCCTTCTTTGGGTCCTATATGTATCAGGACAGAAGGCTCCGGGACTCCATTTATAAAGGCGTCATGAAAAGCCGCCCCGTGATGCGGCTCATCCGCACTGCCAGGGCCATCCATTTCCTGGCGGATGAGGATTTCATCATGAACCAGCGGCTCTATCTGAAAATCAATATGTTCATGAGGCAGTGGGCGATTTTCGATCCGAAACGGAAGGAACACTACTACCGCTACTACCCCAATTTCACTTCCTACATCGGCGACCGCATGGAAGATGAAAGTTTTGGAGACCGAATTAATCTGTTGTTAGATGAATTCTGCCAGGCAGACCGGTTTACCCTCTCTGAACGGGACCGAAATTTCCTTCTCCAGGAAACGGCGGCCTACATCAATACAGTGAGCCATGCCATGTACTTTGCCTACAATATCGGATTCAGGCGGCCCGAGGATTTCATCGATTCCCGGTGGAATGAGCAGACAAAGAATCCCCTGCTCAAGGGATTCAAGAAAATCTTCGGCCTGTGAGGCAACCGCCCTGGCGCCCTATGGGGCTTGAAGGTTCTAAAGTTTGACTGGGCTATCGCCCCGAGGGCCCTTAAGTTTGACAGCGGCTCTGCCGCTGAGGATTATGGTGGCGCCTCTAAATTTATAGAAGGCGCCCTCTTATGATAAAACCTTTAGAACCGCCTTGCGGGCGTCGGAAATGCAGTCCCCCTTTGGTGGCTGGCGCCACTACCTTGCCCGGTGGGAAGCGTGTCACTTGATTCTCAGTCGCCTACGGCTCCTTGCGAATCAAGTTCCCTTGCCACCCGGTGGGAAGCATGTCACTGGATTCGCGGGTCGCGGGGCTCCCCTATGAATCCAGTTCCTTTGCCACCCCCCGCAGTTCGGTTGGTCAATCAAAAGGAAGGCCCTTTTATGGGCAGGCTTAGGGCTTACTTTGACCAACTTGCACATCCTATGCAGGATGTGCACAGTAGCACTATAACCCGTGCTTACTGTAGAGCCATTTATGAAGAGAGTGTTTCGCGGTGTTTTATTCTGCCCCCTGAACAGGGGTGGCAAGGGAACACGATTCGTAAGGGAGCAAAGCGACCTGAGAATCGTGTGACACGCTTTCCCGTGGAGAAGTCCGGCGCAGCCGGATAGGGGGAGGCGAGCGCAGCGAGCCAATCTGCAGAATGCCTATCATGCCATATGACACAGAAAGGTAAATCCGTAACGCTGACTTTATAAGCATTGCCGCAGAGCGGCAATCCGCCACCCTCAGCGCCGCAGGCGCTGTCGCCCCCTGAGCGAAGCGATGCACAGCGAACATGATTTGAAGGAGCGCCAGCGACGCACAAATCATAGTGAGTCGTTTCCCCTGTGGGGTGCAACCCTTCTACACAACCCGCGGCGGAGCCGCGCCCCTTTTTTTAATCTGCGGCGAAGCCGCCACCACAATCCTCGGCCCAAAGGGCCGTCAAACTTAAGAACCTTTAGAACCTTCGGGGCACAGCCCCGTCAACCCTCACACCGCAGGTGTGTCCAAGGGGCCTATTATAGAAAGGACTTTTTCCATGTTTCGTTTGATAACCTGTTTCTTCCTGTCCCTCTGCTGTCTGGCCTTTGCAGGCTGCGGAAAGGAGGCACCTGCTCCGTCGGGAAAGGATTATGAAAGAATCGTTGTAGTGTCAGATCTCCATTATCCCAGCAAGGCCACCGATGATGCTAAAAGGCAGGCCATTATGGATAACAAAGCGAAAGCCCGGGATGAAATCAATGGCTGGAAGGATGTGGATCTTAAAGTCTTTACCGGCGATATGGTGGAAATGTACGGCTCCATGAAGCAGATGGAAGAGGCCAAACAGTTTATTGACGGTTTCCATGGAGAAAAATCATTTCTGGCAGGAAACCATGAGCTCTTCTACAGGGAAGAACTGAAAAATGGCAAGCCCGTCATGGCGGATCCATCTCTCAGAAAAGCCCATGAAGAAAATTACGAAAAGGTCTTCGGCCCCCTTCACAGCACAAAGAAACTGGGCCAGTACCTGCTCGTTTTCCTGTCTCCGGAAGATACAGAAGGCAAATTTCCGGTAGCCATGTCCAAAGAGGAAATGGAATGGCTGAAATCGACGCTGCAGGCAAATAAAAACAGCCCCACCATTATTTTCTACCATGCCCCTTTGTCGGATACCATGATTCCCTATAATGATAAAATCGGAAATCCAAGAAATTTCGCCCAGCCTGCAGGAGATATCGACCTGATTCTCCTTACCAATCCCCAGGTGAAACTGTGGGTGTCCGGCCATACCCACACGCCGCCTACCCAGCCCACCTTTGCCAATGAGGTGAACTACTACCACGGGAAACTGCTGGATGTGTACAATCCCACCTGGGATGGAAAGCAGGTGTGGACCAATTCCCTCTATCTCTATAAGGATAAAATCGTGATTAAAACCTATGACCATAAAAAAGGAGAATGGATGGACCAGCTTACGAGGACAGTGACGCTGTAAGGAAATGGAATCACCGGCGGCGGGAGACTGCATTCCCGCAGGCAAAAGGATTCAGGCGTCTTTGGCGCCGCAGGTTCTATTGTTCCTGTGCTCACGCTTTAGGCCCGTTAACCATCCCCTTTAAAACGTAAGAACCCTTTAAACCAGGGCCGTTTTTTGGCCCAGACAGGAGGCTGCTATGTACAAAATCCAAGTCTATCTTCCGCCGGAATCTCTCCGCAAGATCAGAAAAGCTGTAGAACAGGCAGGGGGCGGAAAAATCGGAAATTATGAAGGCTGCATGTCCTGGTGGAAAGTGCGCTCTTCCTGGGTGACCATGGATGGCGCCCATCCCTATCATGGGGAAGTGGGGGAACGGACGGAAGCGGAGGAATATATTCTCCAGTGCCGGGTGGATGAAGCCCACATAGAACCGGTGGTGCGCGCCATAAAAAAAGCCCACCCCTACGAAGAACCGGTGGTGGACGTGGTAAGACTGGATGAGAAGAGCTTTCTTTCAGTTTGAGTGGCAGGTGGATCAGGCCGCTCCCGTCATTTCGAGGGAAGTGAAGGGGAGCCCGGACATCTCCGAACAAACAGTTTCCTGCCTGTATGGAAAGCAGTGGCGGCAGGGCGCATAGGGAAATAAAAAATCCTGCCGGTATGACAACGCTGTCATACCGGCAGGATTTTTATTTCCGCTGCAGGAAAACCTGATTGATGCGATACATATACGCACCATTGGGGAAAGTGACTTTGGTGGCGTTCACATAACTGCTACTGCTGATAAAGTGGATGCGGGACAGCTCGCCGGCCATGTCCAGATACTGCCAGAAAGCGCCGCCTTTTTCCGTTTCAAAGAGGACGAAAAGGTAGGGGGACAGAGCGGATACCTGGGATTTGGCCGATGATATGGCGGAAAGAAGGGTTCCCATGTCTACTTCCTGATTTTCCGGGAGCACGGGATGAGGGGTGTATTCTTTAGGTACTGTGGTGATGCTGACGTAACGGATAGGTAAGTTCATAGTTTCTTCCTGATTCATGATGCACTCCTTTGGAAAAGAAAATCGATGGCAGATGGCTTTCGGCGCGGTCGGGATCGGGACCGGGGCGGTGCTTTCCAGTATTCCCGAAGGTTGACACGCCCTTACGGGCGTGAGGGTTGATGGCGCCGCCGGGCCTTTCGGCCCTGGGCTGCCAGGGTTCTGCCTGTGATCGGCTTCGCCTTACAGGCGGGTTGAGGGCTCTCGCCCTCGGAAATTATATAGTATCGCTGCGCTGGCGAGGTGGGCGCCTCTAAATTATAGAAGGCGACCTCTTATAATAAAAAAAACTTTACAACCGCCCTGGGGGCGAGGAAATGCAATCCCCCTTTGGTGGCTGGCGCCACCACCTTGCCCGGTGGGAAGCATGTCACTGGATTCGCGGGTCGCGGGGCTCCCCTATGAATCCAGTTCCTTTGCCACCCCCGCAAGCGGGGGCACTATGGGTGCTTAGCAATGGAGACATGTCTCTGCAGGAAAGCATAGAGCGATTTATTCTGTCCCCCGAATGGGGTGGCAAGGGAACACGATTCGTAAGGGAGCAAAGCGACCTGAGAATCGTGTGACACGCTTTCCCGTGGATGCACAGCGAACATGATTTGAAGGAGCATTAGCGACGCACAAATCATAGTGAGTCGTTTCACCTTTAGGTGGAAGTCCGGCGAAGCCGGATAGGGGGAGGCGAGCGTAGCGAGCCAATCATCAGAATGCCTATCATGCCATATGACATAGAAAGCCAATCCCGTAACGCTGACTTTATAAGTATTGCCCGCAGGGCAATCCACCACCCTCTGAACCTTTTGAACCTTCTGAACCCTTTGAACCCGGGCCACAAAGTGGCCCCATGGCGATACCACCACCCTCGGCCCAAAGGGCCGTCAAACTTAAGAACCGTTAGAACCTTCGGGCCAAAGGCCCGTCAACCCTCACACCGAAGGTGTGTTACTTCAAATAAGACTCATCGTAGCTGAAGACGGCGCTGCCGTCTTCTTTAGCGTGTATGGTGGCTTTGACGCCCAGGGGCAGGAAGAGGTTGTCCGGGCCGTGGCCTACGGGAACGCCTTCAATGGCCGGTTTGCCGGAGAGTTTGGCGTAGTAGGCGAGCACGTCGTGAATGGAGAATTCCTCTCCCACCGGGGAGGCGCCGTAGAAGTCGCCGTAGGCGATGGCGCTGACCCGGGAGAGGAGGCCGCTCTGGTAGAGCTGTTCCATCATGCGGTCCACCCGGTAGGGATCTTCGCCGGTATCTTCCAGAAGCAGGATGGCGCCATTTCCTTTCAGTTCATAGGGGGTGCCGCAGAGGGATGCAAGCACTGTCAGATTTCCCCCTTCCACTATGCCCGTGGCGTCGCCGGGGGTGAGGGTTTTCAGCGTTTTTCCGGCGGGAAGGCGGATGTCTCCCTTCGGCAGACTGCCGGAAAGACCGTTTTCAAAGTTATAGAGGGTGAAGGCCGTGTAATTATCTCCTTTGAAGGAAGACATCATGGGCCCATGAATGGTGACGATGCCGCTTTTTTCGCCGATGGCCGCATGGAGGGCGGTAATGTCGGAAAAGCCGATGAGCATTTTCGGATGATGGGCAATCATGTCGTAGTCCAGCTTGTCCAGAAGACGGGCAGAGCCGTAGCCGCCCCGGAGGCAGACGATGGCTTTCACCGAGTCGTCCCTGAAGAAATCGTTCAAATCCTTCGCCCGTTCTTCGTCGCTTCCTGCCAGGTAGCCGTAATCATCGGTGACGGAGGGAGCCAGTTTCACTTTGTATCCCAGAGATTCCAGAAGCTCGATGGACCGGTTGTAATCAGTCATGCCTCCATGGGCGGCGGGCGCCAGAATGCCTATGGTATCCCCTTCTTTTAAAGGGAGCACCTTTTCCCGCTCCCTTGTTCCTGTATCGGGGGCAGCGGAAAAGAGGCGGACCAGGAGCAGGACGACCCCTATGATCAGGAGGGGCAGAATGTAAAATTCGTATTTCTTAAACCATATATGTAAATCGTGCATGGATATTCCTTCTTATACTGTATTTGCGCTTTTGGGCGCCAATGACAAGTATAGCACGGAATAGGGGAAATGGCGCAGAAAAGATGAAATTGGTAAGAAGCGCTGATTACATCGTTGGGACTGTGAAAATGTAAATCATTTCTTCACAGCCTCCCTATGAATGGGTGCTTTCTTACATCAATCGTATAGCAAATGATGTACAGTGTAAGCTTAAAATATACAAACAGATACTGGTTTTTTATCTCAGCCTCTTCATAAAAAATAGGCGGGCTTCGGTGAGAGTATGGAAAAGGGCAAAGCACTTCTGCCGGATGTCTTCTGTGGCCGGCATCAGGTCCGGCACCATCACCGGTTTCATACCGGCGGAAGCGGCGGCAAGGATGCCATTGGGGCTGTCTTCGAACACATAGCAGTCTTTGGGAGAGGCGCCCAGTTTCCGGGCAGCCAGAAGGAAAATATCCGGCGCCGGCTTCCCGCGCTGGACCTCATCACCGCTGGCTATGGCAGCAAAAAAGGGAAGAAGACCGGTGACGGAAAGATTCGCCCGGATCTGCTGAGCGGGACTGCTGCTTCCAATGGCCAGGGGCCATCCCTTTTCATGGAAAAAGGAAATCAGCTCCCTGGCGCCCTCTTTCTCCGGCACATGCTCCGCCAGCCGGCGGGCCACCCGCTCCTTGCAGAGACGCTGGATTTCGCCGCCCTCCGGTACATGGTAGTACCTCTCAATGATGCGGTTCATGGCCTCGCCGCTGGTGCCGCATATGGCATATTTGAAATCAGGAGGAAGGGCAAGGCCCCGCTCCCGGGCCAACCGGTTCCATTCCTCCTGAAAAATGGTCTCCGTATCAAAAAGAGTGCCATCCATATCAAAAATAACAGATTGTTTGCGCATAGATACCTCGAAAATGGACAAGCCCTGACGGGCTTGAGGGTTCAAATGGACACGCCCTGCGGGCGTGAGGGTTCTAAAGTTTGACGGGGCTGTGGCCCCGAGGGTTCTTAAGTTTGACAGCGGCTATGCCGCTGAGGGTTGTAGTAGGCGCCTCTAAATTATAAAAGGCGCCAAATTATATGATAAAAACCATACAACCACCCTGGGGGACTTTATTCTCCGCTATGGGTTGAGTTGTTTAAGTCAGCACTAAAGTAAGCGCAGAGCAAATCTCCCCCGCCGGGGGAGATGCCGCAGGCAGAAGGGGTGCATTTCCAACGGGCCCCAGGCCCGGTTGTATGGTTTTCGGCTTTTGCCGCCGCAGACGGCATAAAAAACTGCGGCGAAGCCGCCACCACAACCCTCGGCCTGAAAGGCCGTCAAACCTAAGAACCCTCCGGCCGACGGCCGGTCCATCCTAAGAACCCTCACACCCGACAGGGTGTGTCCCATGACGCATCAAAATCCCATATGACTTCCGGCGGCCTGGAAGACGGGGAGCATGACGGTGAAAACCATGAGGGCTGTGACGGCGCCGGTGAAGAGGAGGAGCGAGGGTTCTAGAATGGTACGGAAGCGGCGGATTTTCCGCTCGGTTTCATGGGTGAGGATTTCTTCCGCCTGCCGGAGGAAGCGGGGCAGTTCACCGCTTTCCATGCCTACCCGGCAGAGGTGGTGTACCAGAGGGAGGGAGAAACCGCTCTTTTCCAGGGTATCAGGAAAGTCCTCGCCCCTGTCCAGATGGGCGGCCACAAAGGAAAGGGCTTTTTTTGCATTCCGATTTCCCAGCACCTCCCGGGCATCCCGGAGGGATTCGGACAGGGTCCGGCCGCTTTCCAGAAGGGCCGACAGGGCAGCGCAGAAACGGACCAGCAGGATACGCCTGTAGAACCGGGAACGGTAGAGCAGATCCTGGCTAGTACGCTGGCCTTCCCGGGTGAAGAAGAAAAGAATGGCGCCCGTGAGAGAAAGAAGAAGAAACAGGGCCAGATACAGGCCATAGTCCTTCAGCCACAGGCCCAATGACAGGGCCAGGGACGCCACAGGAGGGAAGGGGATGGAAAGGGAATCGAAAAGAAGGGCAAAAGAGGGAAGGATGAAGGTCAGGATAACGATGAAAAGGCAGAGAGCGAAGGCGGTGACAAAGAGGGGGTAGGCCAGGGCACCTTTCAGCTGGCTGATGAAATGGTCTTCCTTCAGATAGTACCGTGACAGACGGTGGAGCTCTTCCGGCAGGGTGCCGGACAGCTCTCCCACCGACAGGAGGGAAAGAAAAAAGGGCGGAAAACAGCGGGCCCTTTCAAAACTTTCGCCTACACTGTGGCCGGAGGAAATGGTTTTTGTAATAGAAGAAAGGACATCCTTTTCTTTTCGCTCCATCTGGTTTTCTAGAAGGGAAATGGAATCGGTGATAGTCAGTCCTGCATCCAGAAGGGAGGCCCACTCCTCGGCAAAAAGGGAGAGCTTCTGCCGGGAGCTGAAGGGGCGGCGCCGAAAGGAAAAGGAAGAGGAAGAGGGCTCCTTCTTTTCCTCCAGATGAATGAGATGGAGATTTCGGGAAAAGATTTCCTCCGCCGCTTCCTGTCGAGACGGTGCCCGGAGGCTGTCCTCCATAATCGTGCCATCGTCGCTGCAGGCTTTAAAGATAAATTCCTTCATGGCTTGCTCCTTTGTCACGCTATTACAGGCATGGACACACCCTTACGGGTGTGAGGGTTGACGGCCCGATGGGCCGAAGGTTCTTAAGGTCCTTAAGTTTGACGCGCCTCTGGCCCGAGGGTTGTAGGGCGCCTTATGGACGCGCCCGTGCGAGCGTGAGGGTTCTAAAGTTTGACGGGGCTGTGACCCCGAGGGTTCTTAAGTTTGACAGCGGCTCTGCCGCTGAGGGTTGTGGTAGGCGCCTCTAAATTATAAAAGGCGCCAAATTATATGATAAAAACCATACAACCACCCTGGGGGACTTTATTCTCCGCTATGGGTTGAGTTGTTTAAGTCAGCACTAAAGTAAGCGCAGAGCAAATCTCCCCCGCCGGGGGAGATGCCGCAGGCAGAAGGGGTGCATTTCCAACGGGCCCCAGGCCCGGTTGTATGGTTTTCGGCTTTTGCCGCCGCAGGCGGCATAAAAAACTGCGGCGAAGCCGCCACCACAACCCTCGGCCTGAAAGGCCGTCAAACTTAAGAAGCCTCCGGCCCATGGGGCCGGTCAATCCTAAGAACCTTTTCCTACAAACCCTTTGAACCCGGGCCACAAAGTGGCCCCTATAGTTCCAGCAGCTTCATCATCTTTTCCCGCTCCCGCTCGGACAGGCCTTTCAGTCCGTAGGCGGCCTGTTTCATGGTTCTCATCTGGTGAAGTCCCATTTCCATATAAGAAGGAATCTGGGCTTCCTTGCCTTCCCGGATAAGGTGGGCGGTGGCAGGAATATTGGTGAGGATTTCGCGGAGGAGCCAGGTTTCCTTTCCCGTGCGGTAGAGGCGCTGGGAGATGGCGGAGCGGAGATTGGCGGCCAGAAGGCTTCGGATTTCATCCTGCCGGTCAGCAGGGAAGGCGTGGATGATGCGGCCGATGGAGTCGGCGGCCCGGGTGGTGTGGAGGGTGCCCAGCACCAGGTGTCCTGTCTCGGCGGCGGTGAGGGCGGCGGATATGGTTTCGCTGTCTCTCATTTCTCCCAGGGCGATGACGTCCGGGTCCTCCCGGAGGGCGTCCCGGACACCGGAGGCGAAGTCCATGACGTCGATACCCACTTCCCGCTGGTGTACCAGGGCCTTGTCTGATGGAATCACATATTCCACCGGGTCTTCCAGGGTCACCATGTGACAGGGGCGGCTGCTGCTAATCAGAGAAAGAATGCGGGCCAGGGTGGTGCTTTTGCCGCTGCCCGAGGGGCCAGTGACCAGCACCAGGCCGTGCTCCAGGGCGGCGGTTTTCTCCAGCCATTCCCTGTCCGGGTCCGGGGCCAGAGCGGTCAGGGAGGGCAGGATGCGGAGGGCTGCTGCTTTCCGCCCGAAGGAGTGGTACATGTGGATACGGATGCGGGAGGTTCCTATGGTGCATCCGCCGTCGCAGGAGCCGCGGCGGGTCCATTCCTCTTCCTTTTCCGGGCCCAGGAAATCATGAAAGAGAGAGGTGAAAAAGGAATCTTCCCCCTTTTCCTTCAATTTCTTAAGACTGCCATAGACCCGGATAGACACCGGTTCTCCCTCGGTCACGTGGATATCCGTCATGGCGGGATAGGCAGTGATCATTTTTTCCATATCCATAGAAATCAATCCTCCCCTGCTGCAATCATAGACGCTTCTTCGGGTGTTATCACACCCTCTGCCATAAGGGTGAGGGCCGCTTCTCCCATGGAGGGCTGGCCCTGGCGTTTCATGCATTCCCGGAACCGGTCCGCCGAAAAGCCGTGGTGAATGAGGTCCCGCTCTTTTCGCCCTATGGAAATCATTTCAAAAATGCCGGTGCGCCCTGTGAGTCCTTCGTGGCAGTTCTCACAGCCCTTCTTCTGATACACCCTGCGTCCCCGGCATGCTTCCGGCAGGCCCAGGGCCTGCTGCTCTTTTTCCGTGAGGATATAGGGGCTTTTGCAGTGCTGGCAGAGACGGCCTGCCAGCCGCTGGGCTATGACCAGGGACAGGGAGGCGGAAAGGAGGTAGGGAGCAATGCCCATATCCATGAGGCGGAGCGGCGCATCGGAGGCCTGATTCGTATGGATGGTGGACAGGACCAGATGGCCGGTCAGGGCTGCATGCACTGCAATTTCCGCCGTTTCCCGGTCCCGGATTTCCCCAATCATCACAATATCCGGATCCTGCCGCACAATGGACCGGAGTCCTTTTTCAAAGGTCAGCCCCGCCTTCTCATTCACCTGTACCTGGGTCACCCCCTGCAGGCGGTACTCCACCGGATCCTCCACGGATATAATGCTGACTCCTTCCCTGTTCAGCATTTTCAGGGCCGCATAGAGGGTGGACGTTTTTCCGCTGCCTGTGGGACCGGCAGTGAGAATCATGCCGCTTTTTCGGGCAAGGCATTTCCGGAAAACTGCTTCCTGCAAGGGGAGCATGCCCAGCTCATTCTTCTCTATGAAATCCACCTGTCCTGACAGAAGGCGGATGACTATGGTTTCTCCATATAAAGAAGGGAGGATAGAAATACGGAGATCATAGGGCACGCCGCCAAAAGATGCACTGCAGCTTCCGTCCTGGGGCAGCCGGCTTTCGCCCACATTCATGTGGCCGATGACCTTGGATCGCACCGACAGACCGGAAAGCATCGGCAGGGGCAGACGGAAACGCTCATACAGCACGCCGTCCTCCCGGAACCGCACCCGTACCAGAGACGCCTGGGGCTCTATATGAATATCGCTGGCTCCCTCTGACGCGGCGCACTCCAGAATCCGTTCCAGCACTCTTTCCGCCGAACCTGTCCTGATTTCCTCCATACTATCCTCCCATAGAGAATCGCAAAGAAATGTTTATTTTATTATAGCAATAGATAGCCTGAGAGGGCTAGTGAGAGCCCCTATGGGGCTTGAGGGTTGACGGCCCGCTGGGCCGAAGGTTCTTAAGGGGCTTAAGTTTGACAGCGGCTATGCCGCTGAGGGTTATGGTGGCGCCTCTAATTTATAGAAGGCGCCCTCTTATGATAAAACCTTTACAACCGGGCTTTCGCCCGAGGAAAAACAGACCGACCCCGCTCCGCAGGCGCGGTTGTATGGTTTTCCACTGTAGAATGCTTATCATGCCATATGGTACAGCAAGGGCATCCCGTAACGCTGACTTCATACTCATCGCCCGAGAGGGCGATACCACCACCCTCGGCCTGAAAGGCCGTCAAACTTAATAACCTTAAGAACCTTCGGGGCGAAGCCCCGTCAACCCTCACACCACAGGTGTGTCCAATGGCGCAGCCGGATAGGGGGAGGCGAGCGCAGCGAGCCAATCGCAGAATGTTTATCATGCCATATGATATAGAAAGCCAATCCCGTAACGCTGACTTTATAATCCGCGGCGAAGCCGCCACCACAACCCTCGGGGCCGAAGGCCCCGTCAAACTTAAGAACCCTTGGGCCGAAGGCCCATCCATCTTAAGAACCTTCCCCTCTGAACCTTCTGAACCTTCACACCGCAGGTGTGTCCAAAGGTGTGTCCAAAGGCGAAGCCGCCGCTAGTCTCCAGACCTCAAGACTTCTCTGATCAGCTGATCCCACTCATCCCACACCACTTCCGGGGCGAAGGGCTTCATATGTTCCTTAGCCCTTTTTCCGAAGGCCGTCCTTCGATCTGCATCTTCCATGAGCTTTCGGAGAGCCTCTGCAAAGGGGGCGGCGCCGTCGGCGGTGAGGTACCCGTCCTCGCCGTCATGGATGAGCTCATTCACTGCCGGACAGCTCTTGTATCCCACGGCTGGTATGCCTACGCCCATAGCTTCGGTCAGGGCCAGGGGAAAGCCTTCATGGTGGCTGGGGAAGGCGAAGATATCCGTTTCCTTCCATACGGAAGCCATGTCCTTTGTAGTGCCCCGAAGATGGACCCTGTCTTCCAATCCCTGCTTTTTGATGAGGCCCTTCAGGGTGGTGACATAGGTTTTGTCATAGGTATCGCCCCAGAGGTTGACCTGCCAGTCAGGGAAATCCTTTGCCAGACTGGCAAAAGCCTCCACCAGCAGGTGCTGCCTCTTGGTACGGCCGGTAATGCGGCCCACATTGGTAATGGTGTGGACTTTGCGCGCTATTCCGGGCTGGGCGGAGATGGCAGGAATGGATACGGCGTTGGGAATGTACACGAAGCGGTCATAGCGGAGATATTTTTCCGCCTTCTCTATGAAAGAAGGCATGAGAGCCTGGATGCGGGCACTTTTTTCCAGAGCCCTCATTTCCCCTGACGGCGCATGGGCGAAGATTTCATCGGGGTCATTATGAAGCATGGAAATCACCGGCACCTTCGTGTCCAGCCCCTCCAGCAGCAGGCGGCCCGTAGGTTCCCGGAAAGAAATGATCACATCCGGCTTCTCCAGCGCCAGCACCCTCTCCAGCTGGGGTGATGCAGCGGAAAGCATTCTGTAATTCCGCTCCCTGGCGCCGGCCTTGCTGAAAAGGCGGGTGATTTCCCGAAGCCCTTTCCCCAAAGAACTCATGCGGATGGGCTTCATGCCGGCCGTATGGAAAAGATTGTAAAAATGGCAGTCCTCGGGGAAGGGGTAAAAAGAAGCTCCTTCCTTCTCATCTGCTATGACCACCGACACATGGTAGCCCTTTTCCTTCATGGCAAAAGCCATGCGGGACAGCACATGCTCGATACCGCCGCTGTAGCCCACGAATTTGTGAAGATCTGCCAGTAAAAGATTCATATTCTTCTCCCTGCCGTTCATGAATTTGAGATAAACCTGCCTTTATTATAGCAGATGGAACACAGAAGCCATTATAATATGATAAAATATAACCGATTCTGATATTACAAAAATCGATTTCCATGAAATACAAGGAGACATCCATGAGCAACGTTCTTTCCCATGCCGTTACAGACACCATTCATCTGGGCAGAAAGGCAGAAAAAGAAGATTTCCACATCGCCCTCACCGGTACGGAAGACTACATTCCCCACATGGGTATGGTGGCCCTTACGGTCCATGCCCACAATGAGGATATGCCTATCTGCTACCATTTCTTTGTGAATCACCTGACAGACGAAGAAAAGGGAAAACTGGAGAAAGCGGCGCAGATTATGCAGAGCCCTTTGGAAGTGCATCTTATTGACGACAGCGCCTTCAAGCCCCTTCTTCTCTCTGACGGCGTGGCTGCCTTTTTCTATCGTTTCCTGGTGGCTCCCACAGTGGCTCCTGTGACAGATCGGGTTCTTTATCTGGACGGAGACATGATGTGCCGCGGCTCTCTGGACTATTTAAGAAATCTGGATTTCAAGGGACATGATGTGGCGGTGGTATCAGACCGCAAAGAAGAACTGCAGATGAAACGGGTTCACACGAAGCGTTATTTCAATGCAGGCATGATGCTCATCAACGTGAAACAGTGGATGGAAGAAGGTCTCTTCGATGATATTGTCCGTCGGGCAGAGGAAAATGTGAAGCGTGTGGGAAACCGCCTTTCTCACCACGATCAGGATATCCACAATGAAATGCTGGACGGCAAATGCCTCTTCATTGAAAAGAAATACAACTACCTTTACAACCTGGACCGCCAGTCCCTTTTCAAAAAACAGCCGGTGAATGAAGACTATCATCGCCAGGTCATCATCCACTTCGCCGGCCACGCCAAACCCTGGCACAGCTGGGTGCAGGCATGGCCGGTGGTGCAGGAATACGCCGCCATCCAGAAGAAGTCCCCCTGGAAAGACGTACCCCTGGTGCCGCCCAAAGGACACAAAAACCTCCACCAGGCTGCCCGTACCGCCCGTATGCAGGGAAAATACGGAGAAATGATTTCCCTGTATCTGAAATATCTGGGATCCAAAGCGTAAAGGCTTGGGAGCTGTAAAGAGAATTTAACCTACTTGTCATCTGCATAAAGGAGAAACATATGAAAACACCGATTACATTAGAGGGAAAAACCGTATTTGTTACCGGCTCTGCCGGATTTATCGGAGCCAATTTGGTGAAGCGGCTTCTTGCGGTGAAGAATATCCGTATCATCGGTATTGATAACATGAATGACTACTATGATGTATCCCTGAAGGAATACCGCCTGCAGGAACTGGAAAAAGAGGCTGCCCTGGCAGAAGGAAGCGAATACTATTTCATCCGTGGCAATCTGGCAGATAAAGACTGCATTACAGACATCTTCAGCACCTGGCATCCGGACATCGTAGTGAACCTGGCTGCCCAGGCCGGTGTACGCTACTCCATCACCAACCCCGACGTATACATCGAATCCAATCTCATCGGCTTCTACAATATTCTGGAAGCCTGCCGCCACTCCTATGACGGCGGAGCCAAAGGCGTAGAACACCTGGTATACGCCTCCTCCTCTTCCGTCTACGGCGGCAACACCAAAGTTCCCTTCAGCACCGAAGATAAAGTGGATCATCCCGTCTCCCTCTATGCGGCTACCAAGAAATCGGACGAACTTCTGGCTCACTGCTACGCCAAACTCTACAACATCCCCTCCACAGGCCTCCGCTTCTTCACCGTCTATGGCCCTGCCGGACGGCCGGATATGGCTTACTTTGGGTTTACCGACAAGCTGCGGGCCGGAAAGACCATACAGATTTTCAACTACGGCCACTGCGAAAGGGACTTCACCTACATCGATGACATTGTGGAAGGCATCATCCGCGTCATGCAGGGGGCACCGGAAAAGAAAAACGGCGAAGACGGCCTCCCCATTCCGCCCTATGCTGTATATAACATCGGCGGTGGACGGCCGGAAAACCTCCTCCAATTCGTAGACATCCTGCAGCAGGAACTCATTCGCGCCGGCGTTCTTCCCAAAGACTACGACTTCGAAGCCCACAAGAAACTGGTGCCCATGCAGGCTGGCGACGTTCCCGTCACCTATGCGGATACCGAAGCCCTGGAAAAAGACTACGGCTATCGCCCTGCCACCACCCTTCGCGAAGGCCTCCGGAAATTTGCGGAATGGTACAAGACCTACTATCATATCTGATACAAAAAGCGGCACCCTGCCAGAGGGGCCGTTTTTTTATTGAAATTAGAGATTTGAGCTCTGCGGTCAGACACGCAGACACTCAGACGTCAGATAACGGGAGTGAGACTGTGCATCCCGTCATTTCGAGGGTTGGAAGGGGAATCGAGAAATCTCCCCGCTCTATATAGCTCTATCTCTATTGTTAGGAAAGACATTCTGCAACACGCCTCTCTGAAGCCTGACCGTCTGACGTATTCCTGTCATCGAGTCCCTATTCCCCAGCCCCCAGCCCCATTCC
>OJKC01000359.1_pt1 | contig 41828 bp, 38 predicted proteins | sample 1596401 | NCBI WGS metagenome assembly OJKC01 (sample SAMEA4350162, study PRJEB24818) | metagenome | biome: human; feature: gut; material: faeces | place: Denmark | collected 2013-09 | reverse complement strand
GGTAACGCTCGAGGTATTCGCCGGCATCGCCGTATCCCTCCATGCGGTCGAGCGATGCCGCCTCACGGTAGATCTGTTCCTCGAAAATGGATTTCAGCACCACCGCACCGGCCCCGTTTCTCACGCAGCGCTCGATGTGCTCCATCTTCGCCGTCTAGGGCGAGCTGCTGCCGATCACGGGGCGCTTCAGTTCGAGCCCGAGGGATTTTGCTTTCATCGTAACGTTTTTTCTGAATTAAATGAACTCTAGCTGCACGACTTCCTCCCTTACCCCCCCCCCCCCCCTATAATTAGGGCACAAATGACTTGTTCCCGGCAAAGCCGGGCGCACGCCATTGGAGAGTATACAGGCCGTTGGGGGCCTGCTAAAAGTGGAGGTAATTTCTTATGCGTGTAAAATCAAATAAGCTTGCCCTGCGGGTGCTTTCCACCGCCACGTTTCTGGCAATGGTGTCGTCCTGCGCCACCGCAGCATTTGCAGGCACGTATTACATGGAGGATGGCAGCATCAGCATCGTTGCCAAAACGGACGGCAACTACATCACGCAGGGTACTACCATCAACGATCAGAAGGACGCGGGCGAAACGGTCATCACGAACCACGACAGCGAAACCGCTTCTAAGAACACCGTCACCATCAAAGCGGAGGAGGATTGCACCGCCAATGTCACGCTGGACAACGTGAACATCGACGCCAGTGACACCGGCAAGGCCGCCATCCACACCGAGGGCAATGTGACGCTGGAGCTGGACGGCGACAACACCCTGACCGGCGGTACCGGACATGCGGGTCTGGAAAAGAACGACAATACCGGTAATGGCACCCTCATCATCAAAGACGATAAAAACGATGATGGCACTGAGAAAACAGAGGAGCAGAAAAAAGCTGAGACAGAAAGCGGCAAGGGTGCCGGTTCACTGACCGCCACCGGCGGTGCGAGCGGTGCCGGCATCGGCGGTGCAAATAACCAGAGCAGCAGTAATATCACCATCACCGGCGGCAACATCACTGCCACTGCCGGCAGCAACACCGGAAAGGGCCGCGTGAACTGCGGTGCCGGCATCGGAGGCGGTGCGTACGGTAAGGGTAACAACATCAATATCACCGGCGGTACGGTGAATGCTACCGGCGGTGAGGGAAACAGCTCTTATCACTTCGGTGGTGCCGGTATCGGCGGCGGCTTTAACAGCGGTGCCAACAACATCACCATTTCCGGCAATGACACCAGGGTCACCGCCACCGGTAAGGATGGCGGCGCAGGCATCGGCGGCGGTTATGCCGGAACCGCCGACAGCATCGCCATCTCCGGCGGCACCGTGGACGCTACCGGCGGCTCCTCCGGCGCAGGCATCGGTGGCGGAGGCAACCGCTATTACAGTAAAGGCGGCAGCGCCAGCAACATCACTATCTCCGGCGACAACACCCATGTCACCGCCACTGGCGGCTACGACGGCGCAGGCATCGGCGGCGGCGCAGGCGGCGGAGCGAACGGCGGTGCAGGCAGCGTCAGTAATGTCACCATCTCCGGCGGCACCGTCGTCGCCACCGGCAAGGGTTCGGCTGCCGGTATTGGCGGCGGCGCTGATCTAAATGGGATTGAAGGCGGCAGCGCCACCGACATCGCCATTTCCGGCGGCAATGTGACCGCCATCGGCGGCAAGGGGTCTGACTCCCAAAGCGGCGGTGCAGGCATTGGCGGCGGCACCGATATCTTTGGATACGGCTGCGGCGGTGTTGGCAGCAATATCACCATTTCCGGCGGCACGGTGAACGCTGTGGGCGGCCGCAACAGTGCCGGCATCGGCGGCGGTGACGGTGCGGGCTGCAGCGGCATCACCATCTCCGGCGGCACGGTCACCGCAAGCAGCGCAGCCGGCGCAGCCGGTATCGGCGGCGGACGCTGGGCCGGTGCAGGCACAGCAGACAGCGCCGGCGTGACCATCACGAACGGCACCGTGACTGCCAACGGCGGTGCAGGCGCGGCAGGCATCGGCAACGGTGAAAACGACGCCAACGACGCCGCTGTGAACATCAGCGCCACCACCGCCAGACTTGACGTAACAGCGGTGACGCAGGGCAGCGATGAGGCCATCACCGGCGGCGACGACATGACCATGGCAGAGCTGAATAACCAGTTCAGCGGCGTGGTGCGGTTCTTCCGCGGCACGAACCACTACAACACCGTGCACAACGGCAAGTATGTGGGCATGGACGACAACAACGCCGATGAACATCAGGAAACGGACGCCCACATCTGGGGCAGCACCGAGATCATCCGGCAGGCCACTCTCACCGAACAGGGCATCCTGCGCCATCACTGCGCGGTGGACGGCTGCAAGGGCTACTACGAGGAGTTCTTTGACTACGTTGCCCCCGCAGAGCCTGTGACCCCCGCGCCCACGGACCCGGACACCCCGGATGTGCCCGGCACTTCGGATGTGACCCCGGACGCCCCGGCACAGGGCACCCCGGCAGATGCGGCAACGGCAGACGCCGTCCCGGGCGCTGCAACGGCGGAAGAAGTCTCTGTGACGCCCTCCGGCGCACAGACTGTCACCGCCGCCGCCCTGCCCAAGACCGGTGTCAACTGGCTGGCAGCGGTGGGCAGCGCCATCAGCGGCATGGTCCTGCTGGCAGCGGGCTTTGTGCTGGACCGCAAGAGCCGCAGACAGAACTAATTGCCATCCCCGCCTGCCGCGCGGTTCCGCAAGCAGCGCGGCAGTTTTCCCCTTCATAGCAGGAGCAGCGCCCCGGGACCGCAAGCCCGGGGCGCTGCTCTGTTTTTTATAACAATGGTTCGCCGTCCAGCACCGCCTGTGTGAGGGTGTCGCCCTCATAGACCAGCTTCAGCGAGAAATACGGCCGGTTCTCGTTCAGCAGCCGGAAGAAGATCTTGTCCCCCTCCCAGATGGGCAGGGCGGTCACCTGCTGCTTGGGCACCCATTCCAGCACCCCTTCCCGGCAGGCATCGCCCTGCACCATCTCGCCTTCCCAGCGGTCGGCGGTGTACAGGTGGATGAACTCGGTCATGCTGCCCAGCACAAAGGTCAGCAGCCCCCGGGCGCGGTAGCGGGTCAGGGTCAGGCCGGTCTCCTCCCGCACCTCGCGCACAAGGCACTCCTCCGGGCTTTCGAACCGCTCGAATTTGCCGCCCACGCCCACCCATTTGTCGTGGTTGTAGTCGTCCTGCTTTTTGATGCGGTGCAGCATCAGATAGGCGTCCTCCCGCTCCAGATAGCACAGCGTGGTGCTGAAAATGGGGTATTCCGGGTCCAGAAACGCTCCTAAGTTCATTGTGATCTCCTTTTTGTGTGTAACCCTCTCAGGCGAAAACCATGCTGCCGATCGTCACGGCTCTTTTTGTGAAAATGCAATTCCGGGCAGACCGCAGTCTGCCCGGAATTGCTTATTAAAAATAATTTTTCCTCTGAATGTGCCCGGAGCATCGCGGCGGGCATTCTAAATCGTCATGCCTTCCGGCCTGCGCGGCCCTTGCCCGCATTGTTCAGCTTGCGCACCAGATCGTTCTGGTGCTTGCGCTGCGAAGCCGTGGGCTGGGGGTCCCGTGCTTCCTCGGGGCGTTTGCCGGTCTGCACCGCGTCCGGGTCGATGCGCTCCAGCGTCCACTCCTGATTGCCGCCGGACACAAAGTTCCAGATCTGGGCCTGTGCACCGTTGGCGGTGTTCATGCCCACCAGATCAATGTATTTGTCCGCCAGCGCATTGCGGATGCGGGTGCGGCCATTGCGGGTGGGCTCCAGCTCCCAGCACTGGCTCATGCCGCTGGTGCGGCTCCACTGGTGCAGCCAGGTGCCTTCCACCACGCCGCCCAGGGCCAGGTCGATCATCTTGCCGGTGAACCGGTTGCAGATGCGCCAGCGCCCGCCGCCTGCGTCCACGAACTGCCACTGCTGCCACGGATGGCCTGCGTAGCTCCACAGCTGGATGGCGGCGCCGTTCTCCGTGTTGAAATTCTTTACTTCCAGCACCTTCCCGTTGGGGGCTTTGATGATGTAAAATTCGTTTTCCAGGATCAGGACCTGTGATGCCTTTGCCATAGAGCTCGACTCCTTTCCACTATGGTAGCCCTATTATACCCGATTTGCGCAGCGGCAACAAGAATGCTTTTTCATAATCTTTTTTCGATTTATTGTGCATTTTGTCGTGTTTTTCGGCCTAAAACGTTTTCGCTGTACCGGGTATTTTTCTGCCGGAAGCACTTTGCACTCTGCATCCGGTTGTGATACAATAAAAACATAACATTTCAGGGAGGGGATCGCTATGACCAACGAAACATTGGAGACCATTAAAAACCGTCGCAGCTGCCGCGCCTACAAGCCCGGGCAGATCACCGACGAAGAGCTGAACGCCGTGCTGGAGGCCGGCACCTACGCCGCCAGCGCCATGGGACGCCAGAGCGCGAAGATCGTGGTCGTGCAGGACGCCGCCACCCGTGCCCAGCTCACCCGCATGAACGCCGCTGTCATGGGCAAGGACACCGACCCCATGTACGGTGCGCCCACCATTCTGGTGGTGCTGGCCGATGCCCACGGAAACTGCGCCGTGCAGGACGGCAGCCTTGTCATGGGCAACCTGATGCTGGCCGCCGCATCGCTGGGGCTGGGCAGCTGCTGGATCAACCGTGCCCGGGAGGAGTTCGACTCCGCCGAGGGCAAGGCTCTGCTCAAAAAGTGGGGTATCGAGGGCGAATGGGTCGGCGTAGGCCACTGCATTCTGGGCTATCCCGCAGCAGACCCCAAGCCTGCCGCACCCCGCAAACCCGATTATATCGTAAAAGTCTAAGGAGAACTATGAAGCCTGATTACAAGCTGGTCGCCAAGGCCAAATATATCCACGCCACCGCCGACCTCGTCAGCGAGCTGTGGCACGAAGTTTACAAGCGCTATTACCCTGCAAAGCAGCTGGATACCCTTGTGGAGGAGCTGCAGAGCGCCGACGCCATTGAGGAAGACATCGACAACGATGTGAACTACTTCCTCGTGGTGCTGGGCGGCAAGACCATCGGCTACTTTGCCTGGAAGATGGAGAACACCTCCCTGCACCTGATGCACCTCTACCTCAAGCCCGAGTACCGCGGCAAGGCACTGGGCCGGGACATCGTGCTGTCCTGCGAGCGGCTGGCCCGGGGCGAGGGCAAGGGCCGCGTGTGGTGCACCGTCCACGCCAAGGCCCTGCCGGTGCAGCAGTTCTTCAAGGCGCTGCGCTACCGCAATCTGAAACCTGCCGAGCAGGAGACGGGCACCGTCCCCCGCGACGAGCTGGTGTTTGAGCACACACTGGGCTGATTTTGCCGCAAAACCCGCAAAAAGCTATTGAAATTTTTCTCCGTTTGTTCTACACTAATGTAGTGTAATAAAGTGCCTGCCTGTGGGCGGCATCTGCAAAAAGGAGAACGACATGGCAAAAGATCATCCCACCGGAAAATCCGGCCTGTATCAGGCATTTTTGCAGCTCAAGACCCCGGAACAGTGCTACCGCTTTTTGCAGGATGTGTGTAGCTATTCCGAGCTGAGCGCAATGGAGCAGCGCTACAACATCGCCGAAATGCTGGTGGACAAGCGCATCTACACCGAGATCATGGACAAGACCGGCGCGTCCAGTGCCATCATCAGCCGGGTCAGCCGGGTGCTGAGCGCCGACGACAGCGTGCTGCGCGCCCTGCTGGAGGCCGAAAAGCCTGCCGAGCCGGAGACCTGAACCATCACGCAAGCTGTGCCGCGTGCCGCCCGGAGCGGTATGCGGCCTTTTCATTCAACCGGGAAGACCGGAGTCCCCGCGTCAGCGGGGCCCTCTGGCCGCTTTCCCACATCAGGAGGTTTGATTAAAATGAGCAAAGCCGTAGTCTTTTTTGCCGAGGGCACCGAGGAGTGCGAGGCCCTGCTGGTGGTGGACCTGCTGCGCCGCGCCAAGGTGGACGTGACCATTGCCAGCGCCACCGGTAACCGCGCCATCACCAGCAGCCACAAAGTGCACATCACCGCCGACGCACTGGCTGAGGACATTGATTACTCCGACGTGGACATGGTGGTGCTGCCCGGCGGCATCCCCGGCACGCCGAACCTTGCCGCCAACAAGACCGTCACCGACACCTGCGTTTCCTTTGCCAAGAGCGGCAAGAAGGTGGCCGCCATCTGCGCCGCACCCAGCGTACTGGCACAGCTGGGCCTTCTGGAGGGCCGAAAAGCCACGGCCCACGCCGGTTTCCAGGATAAGCTGGCCGGTGCCGAAGTGCTGGACACCGAAGTCGTGGTAGACGGCAATATCACCACCAGCTACGGCCTGGGCGGTGCCATCCCCTTTGCACTGGAGCTGGTGCGCCAGCTGGCCGGGCAGGCCGAGGCTGACCGCATCCGCAGCGCCATCGCCTACCGCCACTAAAAGGAGGGAGCCGTCATGCGTTTTGTCACCTGTCTCACCCCGGACGGCGTGGAGGAACCCGCCGTCCTCTCGGCCGACGGCACCGCCGTCACCCCGCTGCGCTGGCTGGGCCTGCCCTGCGACACCCTGACCGAGGCCATCCCCCAGCTGACGCCCGCCGTGCGGGCCGGGCTGGCACTGGCGCTTTCCGCCATTCCGTCCGTGCCGCTGGACGCGGTGCAGCTGCAAAGCCCCATCCCCTGCCCTGCGCAGGATGTGGTGTGCCTGGGCATCAACTACATGGCCCACTCGGACGAAGCGGAAAAATACTCGGCCAGCGCCTTCTCGACGAAGCATCAGGACGCCATTTATTTTTCCAAGCGGGTTTCCCGTGCTGTGCCGGACGGCGGCTTCATTGAAGCCCACTCGGACCTTGTGCAGAAGCTGGACTACGAATGTGAGCTGGCCGTGGTGCTGGGCCGCGACGCCAAAGACGTGCCCGCCGGGCAGACGAAGGATTACGTCTTCGGCTACACCATCCTGAACGATGTCTCCGCCCGCGATGTGCAGACCGCCCACAAGCAGTGGTATTTCGGCAAGAGTCTGGACGGCTTCACGCCCATCGGCCCGTGCATCGTTACGGCGGACGAGTTCGACACCTACCCGCCGCGCCTGGGCATCCGCAGCTTTGTCAACGGTGAAAAGCGGCAGGATTCGAACACCGGCCTGCAGATCTTTGATATCGACCACGTTATCCACGAGCTGTCGCAGGGCATGACCCTGAAAGCCGGCACCATCATCGCCACCGGCACCCCGGCAGGCGTCGGCATGGGCATGGACCCGCCGCAGTTCTTAAAGCCCGGTGACACGGTGCGCTGCGAGATCGACGGCATCGGTGCTTTGACCAACACCGTGCGCTGAGCACTGGCATTTGTGCCAAAGTTCCGCCGCATTTTCCGTCCGTTTGCATGAAAAGCCGCTGCGGTACTGCTCTTTTACGGGCGGGTGTGGTATACTGAATGATATGAAATCTTGCGGCCAACGGCCGTCAAAAAAGGGGTAAATGAATCATGAAGGAATACGCATTCGGCATTGATCTGGGCGGTACCACCGCAAAGATCGGCCTGTTCAAGACCACCGGCGAGCTGCTGGAAAAATGGGAAGTGCCCACTGATACCTCCAACGCCGGAGAACACATTCTGGAAAACCTGGCTGCTGCCGTGCAGGGCAAGATGCAGGAAAAGGGCCTTTCCGCCGCGCAGGTGGAGGGCGTGGGCGTCGGCGTGCCCGGCCCCGTGCTGAACAGCCGCATCGTGCCCATCATCTGCGCGAACCTGGGCGGCTGGGGCAAGCGCAACGTTTCTGAGGAGCTGGGCGCTCTGCTGGGCGGCATCAAGGTGCTGGTGGGCAACGACGCCAACGTGGCTGCCCTGGGCGAGATCTGGATGGGCTGCGCCAAGGGCTGCAGCAGCGCGGTCATGGTCACGCTGGGCACCGGTGTCGGCGGCGGCGTCATCGTCAACGGCAAGGTCATCGACGGTGCCCACGGTGCCGGCGGCGAGATCGGCCACATCACCGTGAACCGCCACGAGACCGCCACCTGCGGCTGCGGCAAGCACGGATGCCTGGAGCAGTACTCCAGCGCCACCGGCGTGGTCCGCTGCATGAAGAAGCTGCTGGACGAGAACCCGGACACTCCCTGCACCCTGCGCGGCACCGACTTTGAAGCCAAGGACGTATTTGACGCTGCCCGCAGCGGCGACGCCCTTGCTGCCCGCGAGGTGGACGAGATGACCGACACGCTGGGCATGGCGCTGGCCAACGTGGCCAACACCGTGGACCCGGAAATGTTCATGGTGGGCGGCGGCGTATCCCGCGCAGGCGACGTGCTGTTCACCCCGCTGCGTGAGCACTTCAAGACCTACGCCTTCAAGTCCTGCCATGAGACGCCCATCGTCGCCGCCACCCTCGGCAACGACGCCGGCATTTACGGCTCCGTCCGCCTGATCGTGGGCGAATAAGATGAATGAACCGATGGACAAAAGCTGGGTCACCCCATTGAATGACGAAGATCGGGAATATTTTGCCTATTTCCGCACCGTCTGCAAGCGCTACAACATCGACCCTTCCAGAGCCAATCGTCTGGAATACGATTTTGTGACGCGGGTGGCTGAAAGCGAATTTTATCTGCAGAAAGCTGCAACCTGATTTATTCTCCATACAAGAAGCGAGGCGCTGCCAATGGCAGCGCCTCGCTTCTTTATTTTGTGATAGCTGCCGTGCCCATTTCCCGGTCTGCCGGGTCATAGACCACCAGCACATCATCCTGCCCATCCACGGTCTTGGAGTACATCATCCCGTTCTTGATGTCCTGCAAGGTCTCCTCGTACAGCGCAATGGTCTCGTCGATTTTCTCCTGCGTCCAGACGAATTCCTCGCCGCCGTTCACAGAGCCCCTTTCCCCCAGCATACTCTGCAGCTGGACTTTTTCGTTGTCCAGCCATGCCTTGTATTCGTCATAGGTCCACCACTCGATGTCCTGCGTCGGGTAGAGCGCTTCCAATTCCGCGTCGGTCAGCGGGGTGAAAGTCTTGCCGTCGTCAAAACTGTAATAGGTTTTGCCGTCGTCCGGGTTCACATAGGACATCATGGTTTCTTCCTCGGTGACGGTATGCGATGCTTTTTGATTCATCTGCCGGTCTAATTCTTCTGTGCTTGCCGGTGCCGAGGTCGCAAAGGCCGTCGTGGTGCCCACAACGAGCGCACCTGCCAGCAGCACCGACACGATAGTCGTTTTTCCTGTTTTCATAATAGCCACGATCCTTTCTTCCATTGCATTGCTGCTGAAGCTGCTGCAAAGGGGAGCAAAACCGTTCCTGGTTTCTTCCATGCGGATGAGGGCGCGGGCGTAGTCGGCGCGGGCATCCCGGCCAAAGCGGTGCAGGACTGCTTCGTCGCAGGCCAGCTCGATGTCCCGGTTGGCAAGGGCATACAGCACCCACACAAAGGGGTTCGGCCAGTGCACGCACACCGCCGCCGTGAGCAGCAGCTTTGTCACCGCGTCGAACCGCCGGATGTGCACAAACTCGTGTTCCAGCACATACTGCAGGGTGGCTTCGTCCCGCCAGTCGGTTTTCTTCGGCAGCAGGATCACCGGGTGCCGCACACCGAAGGTGAGCGGCGAGGTGATGAACGCACACTGCCGGATGGTGATCTTTCGCCGCAGCAGATGCGCCTGCAGCCACTGCCGGGCAAACGGCTGCTCCACCGGGAAGGACATCTGGAATTTCTTCCAGCTTCTTCGGTAGGCTGCAGCGAAAAATGCAGCCAGAAGCAGCACGCCTGCCAGCCAGATAACCGCCCACACCGGCACCGCCTGCACAGCCGCCGGGTGCGGTGCAGCAGCTGCTTCGGCTGCCATGCCTGCCGTAAAATCACCCGGCAGGGTCGGGCCTGCCGCCGGGCGGTTTGTCCCGGTCACAGCCTGCGTGCCGCGCTGCACCAACACATAAACGCTGCCGCCGAAGGGCACGGAGAACGGCACCAGCAGCCGGGCCAGCGCCACCTGCCACAGCACCAGAAAAGTCCTCTTGGGCAGGCGTTCCAGCAGCAGCGCCCGCAGCACCGTGATGACAACGATCATCACCGCGCCGGACACGCTCATTTGCCAAAGGCTCATACAAACTCCCTCATTCCAGTTCGTCCACGATCTGCTTCAGCTTGCGGATCTGCTCTGCCGAAATTTTGTTGCTGCCCAGAAGGGCCGCAAACAATTTGTCGGCAGAGCCGTCGTAGACCTTGTTGATGAGCTCCTCGGTTTCGGCCTCCTGCACAGCGGCTTTCGGGATGAGCGCATGGCACACAAACCCCGGCTCACTGCGCCGGATCGCGCCCTTGTTGATGCACCGCTTGATGAGCGTGTAGGTGGTGTTCACGTTCCAGCCCAGCTCCTCGGTCAGCTTGCGGGCGATCTCGCGGGCAGGGGTGTCCCCTTTTTCCCAGAGAACGTCCATCACTTTCAATTCTGCGTCAAACAGTTTGACTTCCATGGTTCAGGTCTCCTTGGTTTGGATTTGCCCCGCCGTCATAAGACGGGTGTCGTAGCTACGCCTTGATACTACCACAGTCTTATTGCATTGTCAATACTACTCCAGTCTTATTCTTGAAAATAAAAATGCTGCGCAGCTCTGGCGGCTCCGCAGCAGGAGGTTCACTTCTTGAATGCAATGCTGTCTTTCTCGGTAATGAGCCGCAGCACCCTGCAGGGGTTGCCTGCGGCTACCACACCGGCGGGGATGTCTTTCGTCACGACGCTTCCCGCGCCAATGGTGGTGCCTGCGCCGATGGTCACACCGGGCAGGATGGTCACATCGCCGCCCAGCCAGACGTTATCCTCCAGCGTGATGGGCTTTGTGTTTTCCAGGCCCTTGTTGCGCTCCTCCGGCAGCAGCGGGTGGATGGCGGTGTACATGCCGCAGTTCGGGCCGATGAAGCAGTGCGTTCCGATGGTGATCTTCGCGCAGTCCATCAGGTAGGCCCCATGGTTGATGTAGGTACCTTCGCCGATGCTGCAGTTATAGCCGTAGTCGGTGTAGAAGTGCGGCAGAATGACCACATCTTCGCCCATGCCGGGCAGCAGCTTGTGCAGCAGCTCGGCCCGCTTTGCCTTTTCAGACGGGCGGGTCTGGTTGAACGCGGTATAAAGTTCCTCGGCCTTTTCCCGCTCGGCGCAAATTTCCGGGGCGTAGTTGGCGTCGTACCAAAGGCCCGCTTCCCATTTTTCGCGTTCGGTCATGTTCAGTTCCTCCCTTTACAGTGTGTCCTCGCCGGGCAGCTGATTCCACAGGCGGTAGTAGACGCCCTGCTTTGCCAGCAGCTCGTCGTGGGTGCCCGCTTCCACGATGCCTTCCTCGCCCAGCACCAAGATGCGGTCGTAATCCTTGATGGTGGTCAGGCGGTGGGCGATGGTCAGAGTGGTGCGGCCATGGGCCAGCTTTTCAAGGCTCTGGCCCACCAGGATCTCGCTTTCGTTGTCCAGCGCACTGGTGGCTTCGTCCAGAATGAGGATGGGCGGGTTCTTGAGGAACACCCGCGCAATGGCGATGCGCTGCTTCTGCCCGCCGGAAAGTTTGACGCCGCGCTCACCCACATAGGTGTCGAAGCCGTCCTTCAGGGCCAGAATGAACCGCTCGGCCCCGGCCAGACGGGCGGCTTCCACGATTTCTTCCCGCGTGGCACCGGGCTTGCCGTAGGCAATGTTCTGGGCCACCGTGCCGCTGAACAGGTACACGTCCTGCTGCACGATGCCGATGTCATTGCGCAGGCTGCGGAGGGTGACATGGCGGATATCCTGCCCGTCAATCAAAATTTTGCCGCTGGTCACCTCATAGAAGCGTGGGATGAGGTTGCACAGGGTGGTCTTGCCGCCGCCGGAAGGACCGACGAGCGCCAGCCGTTCGCCCGCCCGGATATCCAGACTGACGTTGTGCAGCACCTTATTGTGGTCGTCCGGGTACTCAAAGCTGACGTTCTCGAACCGAATGGCACCGGGGCCGGGCTGCAGCGGCACAGCGTCCGGCGCGTCGTCGATGGTGACGGGGGTGTCCATGATCTCGGCAAAGCGCTCGATGCCGGTCATGCCGCGCTGGAACTGCTCGGCGAACTCCACGATGCGGCGGATGGTGGCAATGAGGGTGGTGACGTACAGCATATAGGCCACCATGTCACCGGCGGTGATTTTGCCGTACACCAGCGAAAGGCCGCCCGCCAGAATGACCACCAGATACATCAGGCCGTCGAACAGGCGGGTGGAGGTGTTGAACGCGCCCATGGCGTAGTAGCTCAGAGTCTTGATCTGCTCAAAATCCTTGTTGCCCTGCAGGAACTTTTCGCGTTCCTCGTCCTCAGCGGCAAAGGCTTTTACCACGCCCTGCCCCAGCAGGCTGTCCTCGATGGTGGAGTTCAGCTCGCCGATCTGCACCCGCTGCTGGCGGAACCGCGCCCGCAGACGGCCGTTCAGGTACACCGACACCACGCCCATCAGCGGCACGCAGGCGAACACGGCCAGCGTCAGCGGCACACTGGCCTGACACAGGATGACAAAGGACACCACGATCTTGATGGCCGCGATGAAGAATTCCTCCGGGCAATGGTGGGCAAACTCGGTCACATCGAACAGGTCGTTGGTGATGCGGCCCATGATGGTGCCCACTTTTGTGTTGTTGTAGTAGGTGTGGTCCAGCTTGAGCAGATGGTCAAAGGCGTCGCGGCGCATATCGGTCTCGATGTGCACACCCATGATGTGGCCGATGCTGGACATATAATACTGGGCCGCGCCGTCGATGAGACGCAGCACAAAGTACACTGCCGCCAGCCGCAGCACGATCTGTGCCGTCAGGGTGATGCCCACGCCCATGGCGGCGTTGGTGATGGTGCTCATGATCTTGGGCAGCACGATGTCGCACAGGGTGGTCAGTGCCGCGCAGAACAGATCGAGGAACAGCGTTTTCTTATATTTTGCCAGATACGGCAAAAAGCGCCGGATGAGCGCGCCGCTGCTGGTGTGGTGCGCGCCGGGGTCGGTGATGGTCGTTTTTTGCTTGGACATGATACCTCCTGTTGGACACCCTCATCCGTCCGCTCGCTCTGCTCGCGTCCACCTTCCCCCGTCTGGGGGAAGGCTTTTCGGAAACTGCTGCGCGCAGGAAGGCTTCCCCCGGTCGGGGGAAGCTGTCTGCGAAACAGACTGATGAGGGCGCATTTTACACTTTCTTACTGTAATCCCGCTCGCCGTAGATGGCGGTGCCGATGCGCACAAGGGTGGCACCTTCGCGGATGGCGTTTTCAAAGTCGCCGCTCATGCCCATGGAGAGGGTCTCCATCTGCACGTTCTGATAGCCGCGCTCACCGGCCCGCACGAACAGCTTGTACACCTCAGCGAGGTACCGGCGGTTCTGGGCGTCGTCATCGTTCACCGGCGGGATGGCCATCAGGCCCTTCACCCGGATGTGCTCCTCGGCGGCAGCGGCATCCAGCAGCGGCCAGAGGGCTTCCGGTGCCACGCCGGTCTTGCTTTCTTCACCGCCGATGTTCACTTCCAGCAGCACGTTCTGCACGATGCCCGCCTTGGCGGCTTCCTTCTCGATGGCATTCAGCAGATGCTCGCTGTCCACGCTCTGGATCAGGCTGGCACGGCCCAGCACCTTCTTGATCTTATTGGTCTGCAGATGGCCGATGAAGTGGCTGGGCTTGCCGCAGTAAGCGCCCGCGTCAAAGTTTGCGCACAACTCCTGCACATGGTTCTCGCCGAACACATCAATGGGCAAAGCGGCGCTGGCGGCCACGGTCTGGGCGGTGCGGGTCTTGCAGGCGGCGCACAGCTGCACCGCTGCGGGGTCACGGCCCGCTTCCCGGGCGGCTGCGGCCATCTTTTCGCGGATCTCCGCCACCGCTTCCTTCATCTGTTCCAGTGTTTTCTCAGCCATACTGCTTTAGTCCTCCTCGGTATACTTGGCGCGCTCGCCGCCGATGAGCTTCGGGCGGGTGCGGGCACACAGGATATTCGCTTCGCCGATCTTATTCAGGCTCAGCCGCACCGGCACGGCCACCCGCTTGAGGTGCATCCCGATGAGGGTGCCGCCGATGTCGATGCCTGCGTGGGCGCGGATTTCTTCCACGGCCACCGGCTCTTTGAAGTTTTTCCAGCAGGTGGTGGCCCAGCTGCCGCCCGCATGAGGCCGGGGCACCACACACACTTCCTCCCAGCCGTATTTCTCGGCGGCTTCGCGCTCGAGGATAATGGCACGGTTCAAATGCTCACAGCACTGCGCTGCCAGCCAGATGCCGTTTTCCGCCAGCACCGGCGCAATGCCCGCATACACGGCCTGCGCGGCTTCCAGACTGGAATCCTTGCCGATGTGGCCGCCCACGATCTCACTGGACGAGCAGCCCACCACGAACACGTCACCTTTTTTCAGGTTTGCCTGGGCCAGCAGTTCGGTCACGGCCTGCCGGGCCTCGGTCTCGATTTGCTGTTTGAATGCTTCGGTCATTTCAAAACACTCCTTTTATACTCTTGCCTGCAGCAGGCGTGCAGAGCCCACTGCACCAAAATACACTTTGCTGCCCACCGGACACGCCGCCGCGCAGCTGTTCATTGCCCGGCCGGTGATGGTGCGCTTCCACGCCCCGGTGGCCGGGTCCACCACAGCGGCGCAGGGCGCATCCGCCGTCATGCGGAACAGCTTCTGCTGCAGGTTCTGGCCTGCACGCAGGGCCACCCCGCGCAGGAAGGTGCTGTCGGCATTCTGTTCCAGCCAGTCGCTGCGGCTCCAGCGGAAGCTGATGTACAGCGCACCGTCTTCGTCCAGCGCCAGCGCACCGGGGTAGCCCGGCAGGCTGTCGGCGGCGCTCCCGCAGTCTCTGCCGCCCGCCGTCAGCTCCCGGGCGTCGGCGTCCACGCTCCACACGCAGCGGCTGCCGAGGTCCGAGACGTAGAGCGTTTCACCGTAGGCCGAGAGGGCCAGGCCGGAGGCCCCGGCCACGCCGCCCAGCACCCGCTGCACGGAACGGTCTGCCGGGTCGTAGACGTACACCCAGCCGGTGCCGGTGTGGGCCAGCAGCTCGGTGCGCAGGGCGCTTTCCAGCCCGTTATCCACCGGTTCATCTCCCACCACGGCAAAGTACACCTTGCCGTCCGGGCCCACTTCCACGGCCGAGATGGCTCCCAGCGGTGCCCCGTCGATCTGGGTGACCACCTGTTCCACCGCGGCACCCCAGTTATCGTGGACGGCACGGCACAGCGCCCCGCCGGAGGTGGTCACCACGGTGAGCCACAGGTCGCCGTTCTGGTCAAAATCGAAGCCGGTCAGCTCACCCTCCACCGAGAGAATGGCCGCATAGTGGCCGCCGTCGGTGCGCACAAGGTCGCTCGTGCGCTTTTTCAGCGCCGCACCGTTGTAGGCCGCCGCGTACACAAGGCCGTCCTGTTCGCGGATGCAGTCCACGCCCTGGTACTCGCCCAGGTCCCAGCTGTCCTTGCTGTCGGTGGAAAGCGCGGTCTGTGCCGCGCCGGTGTCCTGCCGGGTCTCGGGCGCTTTGTAGCGCTGCGACGGCGTGTCGATGGGACGCAGCACCAGCGCATACACCAGTGCCAGCAGGATCAGCACCCCAAACACGGTGCTGGCCGTGCGGAACCGCTTGAGCAGCGCGTCCCGCTCGGCGGCGGCCTGGGCGGCATACTCGGCCCGGCGGCGGGCGGCCTGAGCGCTGGCGCGGTTGGCGCGGCGCATCCAGCGGTCCACAAAGAGCGCCACCTGCGGGCCGACGGTCAGCGACGCAATGGCAAGGATGAGCAAAAATTCAACAAGTCCGATTCGCATAGGGCTTTTTCCTTTATCTTCCAAAAGCTTCGGGCAGTGCGCTGCCCCTTATCGTTTCAGTATAGCATTCCCTGCCCGGCAGTGCAAGCGCCGGGCTTTTCTTCGCGCAAAATGCCCTGTGCACCCAGGCTTTTGTGTGGTATACTGAGAGCAGGAGACTGCTTTTTGCAAAGCATTCATGCAAACTTCACAGCTTTTTCCCATTCTTGCAGTATTATAAAACCGTGAAAATAGACGAATCTGAGGAAGGGGTCTGTCCTATGGCAAAAATCCTGATCGTTGACGATGAGCCGCGCATCCGCGAGCTGATCAGCGAACATTTACAATATTCCGGTTATGTGTGTGCAGAAGCAGGCGACGGCACCGCCGCGCTGGCCCAGCTTTCCGGCGGGGCCTTCGATCTGGTCATCCTGGACCTGATGATGCCCTTCATGGACGGCATGACCTGCCTGCGGGAGATGCGCGCCCGCCACATCAACACCCCCGTCATCATCCTCACCGCCCGCGGCGAGGAATACGACAAACTGGCGGGCCTGGAGAGCGGTGCCGACGACTATGTGGTCAAGCCCTTCTCCCCGCGCGAGCTGGTGGCCCGCGTGAAGGCCGTGCTGAACCGCACCATGCCCAAGCCCGCTGCCGCCGACAACATCATGACCTTCGGCGAGCTGACCATCGACACCGCCAGCCACACGGTGCGGGTCTCCGGTGAGGATGTGGCCCTGACGCCCAAGGAGTTTGACCTGCTGGTGTTCCTGGCGTCCAACAAGGGCATCGCCCTCAGCCGCGAGAAAATTCTGCAGAAGGTGTGGAACTACGACTACTTCGGCGAGGACCGCACCGTGGACACCCACGTCAAGATGCTGCGCGGCCATCTGGGCAAGTGCCGCAGTTACATCGCCACCGTGTGGGGCATCGGCTACAAGTTTGACCCGGACGCAGTGCGCGGCTAAAAGGAGAACACATCCATGCGGCATCATCGTTCTCTCGGCATCCGCGGCCAGCTGATGTGGTTTTTGTGCTGCATCTGCCTGTTTTTGCTGGGGCTGTTCTGGTTCCTTTCCACCCAGCTGCTGGAGCCGCTGTACACCAAGCACATCGAGTCCCAGCTGACCACCCAGGCAGAGAGCATCGCCTCGGAGCTGGACAAGGCCCTCGCCGACGGCGAAACGCTCTCGTCCTGGTCCTTCGGGCGGCTCTATGTCAACGGGTCCTTCTTTGACAAGCTGGCCGCCCAGCTGTACGCCAGCGGCAACCTGAACAGCTTTTGTGTGGACATCTCGGATTCCACCATGCGCACCATCTACAAGATCGAGAACCAGTCCTACTGCAACCTGCACGAAACGCTGCTGTCGGACGCTTCCAACAATGATATGATCGTCTCCACGGCCGTGGCCATGCGCAAAAAATGCCGCACCACCGGCGGTTTCGTGCAGACGCTGAACCCGCCCCGGCTGTCCGGCTCGGCCCAGCTGCTGGTGGGCCGCAACACCTCCGGCGGCGAGTACACCGTGCTGGTCACCACCAGTCTGGTGCATGTGGCCGAGGCCGGCAATGTGCTCAGCACCGTGCTGCCCATGACGGCGGCGCTGATCTTTATCATGGCACTTTCGGCCGCGTGGCTGTTCAGCGCGTGGTTCACCAAACCCCTGCGCCAGCTTTCCAGTGCCGCGCGCCAGATGGCCCTGGGCAATTACGCCGTGCAGGTGGACAGCAGCCGCCGGGATGAGCTGGGCGACCTTGCCCAGGACTTCAACCACATGGCGTCCGAGGTGCAGCACGCAGCCCAGATGCAGCGGGATCTGCTGGCCAATGTCTCTCACGACCTGCGCACCCCGCTGACCCTCATCAAGGGCTACGCCGAGACGGTGCGCGACATCACCGGCGACGACAAGGCCCACCGCGATGAGCAGATGAACATCATCGTGGACGAGGCCGACCGCCTGACCGCACTGGTTTCCAGCGTGATGGAGCTGAGCAAGGTGACCAGCGGTGCGGACAAGTGCGAGCGGGTGCACTTTGACATGGGCCAGCTGTGCGACGAGGTGAGCGAGCGCTACGACGCCATCTGCGCCCAGAACGGCTGGCAGCTCAAGCTGGAACTGCCGGACGAGGAGCTGCCCGTCTACGCCGACCCGGATATGATGCAGCGCGCTTTGCATAATCTGCTGGGCAACGCCATGCACCACATCGGCAAGGATGGCATCTTCATCCTGCGGGCACAGCGCTGCACCGAGGGTGTGCGTGTGGAAGTGGAAGACCACGGCCCCGGCATCTCGGCCGACGACCTGCCCTACATCTTCGACCGGTATTACCGCTCCCGCTCCGACTCCGGCAAGCAGGGCACCGGTCTCGGTCTTTCCATCACCAAAGCCATCTTCCAACAGCATGGCTTCCGCTTCGGTGTGCAGAGCGCCATCGGCATGGGCACCACCTTCTGGTTCATCATGAACGACCTGCCCGCCAACGAGAAAAAGGCCGCACAGGAATAAATGATCCACAAAAGCCGGAACGACTGCAGTCGTTCCGGCTTTTGCTTTTCCACATCTATTTCTCGTGAAAAAGCAGCTCGGAAAAATCCGTGGATTTTTTCGAGCTGCAAATTATAAAAATAATGTTTCCGCCGTTCATGGCCAAAGCGCACGCGGCGGCCATTCAAAATTGTTTACGAATTGGAATCCGTCGTGTGGTAAATCCCAAATGTATTGTCTGGTGCAGGCATCTCCACCCGGGAAGCCCGGTCGTTCACCTTCCACATCATCCAGCCCATGCCCACGAGCACCAGCAGGATGATGAGCCATTTGACAGAATTCGGCAGCTTTTTCATAGATATCCCTTATACATTCCTTTATCTTTTTCGCAATTATTCCGGTCTGCAGAGTTTCCGTGCCCGTTTGAGCAGGTCTGCGGCCTGGGCGCTGTCCAGCTGCTTCACCCAGCCGCCGCGCGCTGCCGCGCCCGCATCGGTGCTGCCCGCCTCGGCAAAGCAGGCAAGGTCCGAGTCGGTGCGGCTCTGCCACGGTGAAAAACCTTCCGGCGCAATGTGGGCCCCCAGGCGGCAGTCCAGCACGGCCGTCTTTCCGGTGGGCCGCCACGGCCTGCCCAGAAAAACGGTGCCCGCCGGGCAGCCGTCCGAGACGAAATCGCAGTCCCAGAACACAAAGCCCAGCCCTTCGGCGGAGCCGGAGGGGGCCGTGACGTAGCTGGCCGGGAGATGGTTGTTCACGGTGCGGATGGTGCACTGCTCAAACAGCGCGTCCGCCCCGCCAAAGATGAAGTCGATATCGCCCGCAATCTCGCAGTGCTGGTAATACTGGGCCGTGGGGCGGCGGGGCGCAAGGCCGCGCGGGCCGAGGAAGCCGTCCTTCTCGCGCTCTTTCTCCGGCAAAGGCGCACAGAACAGTGTATCCTGATTGCCCAGCAGCCGCACATTCTGAAACGCTGCATGGGCGCTGTCCACATAGGCCGCTACCGCCTGCCCCACCTCGGCACCGGGGCCGGCGTCGTTCTCGATCATCAAATCTTCCACCCGCAGGCGTTCCCCGCTGAAAAATGCGGTGTAGCTGCGGAAGGTGTGGGTGGGCCTGCCATCCGGGTGGGGCAGCCTGCCGCCGTCCCCCCACACGATGCAGGTCTTATCCGGGCCTGCGCCGATCAATGTAATATCCTGCTTTTCGCAGACCAGCTTTTCCCGGTAAACGCCCGGCCCGATGCGGATGACCGCCGCGCAGGCGTAGGGCACGGCCAGCACCGCCTCGGACACCGAGGCAAAATCGCCGCTGCCATCGGCCGCCACTGTAATGTTGAGCATTTTTACCGCCTCCTGTTCCTGCATTCATATCTACATAGTATACCCTCCCTCCGATCGAAAATCAACGAAAAACAGGACATCAGCCGCATTTTTCCAGCCGCAGCACCGCCGCCGTGATGTCATCCGGCCGGCCGGTCTTCTGCGCCCGGGCGCGGGCCGTCTCCACCAGCGTCTTTGCCAGCTTGTCCGGCGCTTCACCGGCGGCCGCCGAAAGCTCCAGCTGCTTTGCCACCCAGCCGGGGCCGTCCACCAGCAGCCCGTCCGACACCAGCACCGCGTAGTCCCCGGCGGTCAGATGCACCACCCGGCTCTGGCCGTTCACGCCGCCCAGGATGCCCACCGGCAGGCTGGCGTCCCCCACGGCCCGCACCCGCCCGCCGTGCACCAGAAAGCCCGGGGCCGCCCCGGCCTTGAACAGCCGTGCCGTGCCGGTGTAGAGGTCCACGCTGATGAGGTCCAGCGTCGCGCCGCTCTCGTCCTCACTCTTGAGGGCCAGTGCCACGTTGACCAGCCGCGCCGCCAGCTCGGCGGTGAAGCCCGCCTTCAAAAGCCGGGCGGTGAGTTCGGCGGCAAGGTTGCCGTCCACGGCGGCGGGCCGCCCGGTGCCCATGCCGTCGCACAGGATCATCTGCGCCGCCGCCGGGCTGCAGAACTGCTGTACCGCATCGCCGGAGATGCTGCCCCGTGCCGCCGCGCCCGCCATGCCGAACACCGCCCGCAGAGCCGGTTTTTCGCTGAACAGCAGGGTGGTCAGCCCCTTGCAGGAGAGCACCTGCGGCGTTTCCAGCGTGCGGCGGCAGATGCGGCCCACCTCTCCGGCCAGTGCGTCCAGCTCCTGGGCCGAGAACCGGGTGCGCGGCAGGGTGACGGCTGCATGGGTGCGGCCCAGGTCGTCCAGCGTGACGGCGCACTCCTGCGGCGGGGAACCCAGCGCGGTGAACAGGTCCGCCACCCGGCCGGATTTGTAGGGTTCCGGGTCGCCCGGGCGGCCCAGCTGTTCGCCCAGCACACCCAGCGCTTCGGCCACAGCGCTGTACTGCTCGGTGAGGGCGGTGCGCATGGCTTCGGCGTGGATGCGGGCCTCCTTGCGGCTGCGGTAGAGCGCGAAGGACCGCCCCGCCGCCGCGCACAGCGCCGCCGGGTGGATGCACCGGGACAATTGCCCGGGCAATTGGGCAGTTTCCAGCCCGCCGTTTTCCAGCAGCGGGCGCAGGGCCTCCATGCCCTCCATGGTGGCGGCATACTCCTGCTTCCAGCAGGTCTCCCGCCGCCCGCAGTTAAAACAAAGGGTATCATGGGTGTTATCAATTACCCAGTGGAAATCCTCCTGCCGGTGCGGCAGGGCGTCGTAGACGTCGTTGACCGTCTCGGCCAGCGAAGAAAGGCTCTGGGCCACCTGTTCCAGCCGGGTGGCGGCGGCGCTGAACCGGGGCCGGTCCATGGGTGCAGGCGCGGCTTTTTCTTCCGGTTCCGGGGCCAGCCACCCGGCCGGCAGCGCCGACACCACCGCCAGTGCCCCGCAGACGCTGAACAGGTATTGAAAGGCATTCCCGGGCGGTTGGACACAGAGCGCCCCGGTGACACAGCCGCCTGCATAGGCGGCCACCGTCTCGATGCGCTGGCCCGGGGCCAGCACCGCCGCTGCCGCCGTCGCACAGGAAAGGCCCGCCGCAGCCGGGGCGAAGGCCGGGTCGGCCCCGCAGAGGGCGGCACCCAGCACCGCGCAGGCCGCCAGCGCGGCTTTTGCCTGCCCTTTACAGCACAGGTACAGCTCCAGCGCGGCGCATACCGCCACCCCGGGCCAGAGCTTCCACAGCTGCACACTGCCGAGGGCTGCCGCCGCGGCAGCGCCCACCAAGAGCATCCCGGCCCCGGGCTGTTCCGGCGCGAACCGCCGCAGGCATAACCCCATGGCCGCCGCCAGCAGGGCATCTGCTGTACTGTAGAACACCAGCTCTGCCCCGCCATTGCCGCCGAGGGCAAAGCACAGCGCCACGCCCACCAGCGTGCCGCAGCCTGCCAGCGCAGTCACGGCCAGCTTTTTGGCCCCCATCCACCGCACGGCCACGGCAGCGCCCAGTGCACACAGCAGGCAGATGCTGCGCAGCGAAAGCGCCCCGAAGCTGTGCAGCAGCACCCCCAGCGCCGCGCCTGCCGCGCAGGGCGCAAAGCAGTCCTCGGCAAAGCCCAGCACAAACCCAAGGCCAAAGGGCATCAGTGCTCCGTACAGCACGGCCCAGCCGCCCGCAAAGCCCACGGCCACCGCCGCCAGTTTGCGCGCCGCAGGCCGCAGCTCGGCCCGCAGTGTCCGCGGCGTAAACCGTGCCCGGCCTCCGTTCACCGATAAAAGCCCCATCCGCTCTGTCATCTTTACTCCCCGCTTTCCGGCGGGGCATTCTGTGGTTCTGTTCCCCGCGCTTTCTGCATATACTGTAGCGCGGGGCAGCGGCGTTTTTTGGCGCGGTGCGCAGAACCCCCGCAAACCGGCCCAAAGACGCAAAAAAGCCCTGCAGCGTTCAAAAACGCCGCAGAGCTTTGTGTTATTTTGCAAAAAATCAGCCGTTCAGCTTTTCAATGGCCGCTTTGACGCGGGCGAGGGTCTTCTCGCGGCCCATCATGCAGGCGAGGTCGGTGCCGCCGCCGGGGGTGCGCTGCTTGCCGGAGAGGGCAATGCCCAGCGGGTAGAGCAGCCAGCCGTTCTTCTTGCCCAGTTCTTCGGCCTTGGCCTTGCAGGCATCGAACACGGCGTCACGATTATCAAAGTCTGCATTTTCCAGCACAGGCAGCAGGGCTTCCAGCGCTTCCTTCGCAGTTTCAGGCGTGGTCTTCTGCTTCTTGTTGGCATACAGGCTCACGTCGTAGTCCGGCATGGCGTCAAAGAAATCCAGCTGTTCGGGAATTTCACCCAGCACTTCGCAGCGGGGCTGCAGGTTCGCGCACAGCAGCGCCTTGTTGATGGGGGTGTGCACGGCCTGGTCGATCCAGGGTTCCGCCTTCTTCTGGAACTCCTCGGGAGACAGGCGGCGGATATACTCCGCGTTGATGGCCCGCAGCTTGAGGGGGTCGAAGATGGCCGGGGACTTGGAGATGCCGTCCGGGGACCAGATCTTCACCAGCTCGTCCAGGCTGAAAATTTCCTGCTCGGCGTACTCGCCCTTGGGGCTCCAGCCCAGCAGGCAGATGTAGTTCATCACGGCATCGCTCAGGTAACCCTTGGCCACCAGGTCCTGATAGCTGGCGTCGCCGTTGCGCTTCGAGAGCTTGTTCTGGGCGTCCTTCATGACCGGCGGGCAGTGGATGTAGGTGGGGATGTCCCAGCCGAAGGCCTGATACAGCAGGTTGTACTTGGGGGTGGAGGACAGATACTCGCTGCCGCGGATGACGTGGGTAATGCCCATCAGGTGGTCGTCCACCACGTTGGCGAAGTTATAGGTGGGCATACCGTCGGTCTTGATGAGGATCTGGTCGTCCATCTCGCTGTTGTTCACCTCGATATGGCCGTACACCACATCGTCAAAGCCGGTCACGCCCTCTTTGGGGATCTTCTGGCGGATGACATAGGGCTCGCCTGCTGCCAGACGCTTTTCCACTTCCTCCTTGGGCAGGTCGCGGCAGCAGCCGTCGTAGTGGGTCATCTCGCCATTGGCGCGCTGCTCGGCGTGCAAAGCTTCCAGACGCTCCTCGGTGCAGAAGCAGTAATAGGCCTTGCCCTCGGCCACCAGCTGCTCGGCGTACTGCTTGAACATGCCCATGCGCTCGCTCTGCACGTAGGGGCCAACCGGACCGCCCACATCCGGGCCTTCGTCCCACAGCAGGCCGGTCTCCCGCAGGGTGTTGTAAATGACATCCACTGCGCCCTCGACGTAGCGGCCCTGGTCGGTATCCTCGATGCGCAGGATGAAGGTGCCATCCTCGTGCTTTGCCATCAGGTAGGTGTACAGGGCAGTGCGCAGGTTGCCAACGTGCATATAACCCGTAGGCGAAGGCGCAAAACGGGTGCGGACTTTATTGCTCGGCATAGAAAAACGCTCCTTTATTCTCATGCAAAAAATTTGCGGATAGCTATGTTTTATTGTACTTATTCTGCGCAGATTTGTCAATGCGGGATAATGTCATGCACCCATGCAAAAAGGGGCTGCTGCATCAAATGCTGTGCAGCAGCCCCTTTTTGTAATATTACTCTCCGTCCTTCGGGTCATCCAGATGCTCGCGCCGTTTGCGTGTCAATGCGGCGCACAGCTGCAGCAATGCAAAGCACAGGATGCCGGTAAAAACACCGGCAAAAGCGGCACCGACCCAGTATCCACGGGAAAACCCGATGATCAGCGTAACCGCCACCGCAGCCACCAGAGACCACACGGCATTGGCCGGGGGCGTATCCGAAAAGTGGCGATCCCACAGACCATTGCGCAGACACGCGACACCCGTATAGATGCAGCCGATCATGAATACGACCCACTCTCCGGCAGCCTTGTCCGCAGCCCCGAACACCGTCTGCACGATCCACGCCGCCAGAAGGCTGCCCCACAGCAGCCAGAAGCCATGGCTTTCAATTTTGCGCATGGTCTGTTCCTGCATCTCGTCCAACTGGTTTTTCTTGCTATATAGTGAAAATTTCATAACTCATTCCTCCCAGAACAGTTCATCCAATGTCTTATCCAGAATTTTACAGATACTGCGGCAAAGGTTGATGGTGGGGTTGTACTCCCCTTTTTCAATGGCGTTGATAGTCTGGCGCGAAACCCCTGCCGCCTCGGCAAGCGCGCCTTGCGTCATATCCTTTTCCGCACGGGCGGCCTTTAATTTCAGGTTCTTCGGCATTGATACGCTCCTTTCCTGCCGGGTCGGCATTTGTTTTATTCTCTGGACATATAGTAGCATTTACCATTCTAAATGTCAAGTATATATTACAAAAAGTTTTTATGAGCAGACAAAAAGCACCCCAGCTGTTTTCAGCCGGGGTGCTTTGCGGTTATGATTATTTCAGCACGACTTCGCCGTTTTCATCGGCATCCACCACAAGGGTGCTGCCGGAAGCAAGGGTGCCGTCGATGAGTTTCTCGGCGGCGGGGTCCTCCACAGCCTTGCGGATGGTGCGGCGCAGGTCACGGGCACCAAACTTGCCGCCCTGGCTCTTTTTCACCAGTGCCTTGAGGGCCGCCGGGGTGTAGCTATAGGCAATGCCCTTAGCGTCCATGCCGGACTTGTATTCGTCCAGCATCAGGGCCGCGATGCCCTGCAGCGTTTCCTCGCTGAGCGGCTTGAAGGCAATGACTTCATCCACGCGGCCAAGGAACTCCGGCCGCAGGAACTGGGCCAGCGCCTTGCGGGTCTTTTCCTCGCTGCGCTGGGCGTCGCTCTTGTTAAAGCCAAGGCTGCCCGCGCTCTGGTCGCTGCTGCCGGCGTTGGAGGTCATGCAGATGACCGTGTTGGAGAAGTCCACGGTGCGGCCCTGCGCATCGTTGATCTTGCCTTCGTCCAAAATCTGCAGCAGGATGTTCATCACATCGGGGTGAGCCTTCTCGATCTCGTCAAACAGCACCACGCTGTAGGGGCGGCGGCGGACCTTCTCGGTGAGCTGACCGGCTTCCTCGTAGCCCACATAGCCCGGAGGCGAGCCGATCATGCGGGACACTGTGTATTTTTCCATATACTCGCTCATGTCCAGCCGGATGAGCGGGTCCGGGCCGTCGAACAGCTGGTTTGCCAGCTGCTTGACCAGTTCGGTCTTGCCCACGCCGGTGGGGCCCACAAAGATGAAGCTGGCCGGGCGGCGGCGGCCGGAGAGGTCGGCGCGGCTGCGCTTGATGGCCTGCGCCACCAGATGCACGGCTTCGTCCTGCCCGATGATCTTCTTTTTCAGCTCACCTTCCAGATTTGCCAGCTTTGCGAACTCGGTCTCGCGGATCTTCACCGCCGGGATGCCCGTCCACAGCTCGATGACCTTGGCCACATCGTCCATGGTCACCTGAATCTCGCTGGCAGCGGCCTGCTTGGCGGGCAGGTCGGCTTCCAGCTTGGCGATGCGGGTCTTGCGCTCGGCCACGCGCTCGTAGTCAATGGGCTCGTTGACGTCCGCATTCTCCATGTCGGCTTCTTCCTGCCTGAGAGCGTCCAGTTCCTTCTGCATCCCGAGGTACTCGGAAATGACCGGGTGGGCCAGATTGCAGCAGGCGCAGGCCTCGTCCAGCAGGTCGATGGCCTTATCCGGCAGGTAGCGGTCGGTGATATAGCGCTCGCTCAGGGTGACGGTGGCGCTGAGCACATCGGCAGGCACCTGCACATGGTGGTGCTGCTCGTAGTAGCGCTTGATGCCGTTCATCACAGCGATGGTATCGGCCACACTGGGTTCCTCCACCCGCACGGGCTGGAAGCGGCGCTCCAATGCCTGATCCTTCTCGATGTACTTGCGGTACTCGTTGAAGGTGGTGGCACCGATGACCTGAATTTCCCCACGGGACAGAGCAGGCTTTAAGATATTGCCCGCGTTCATGGCACCTTCGCTCTCACCGGCCGAGGTGATGGTGTGGATTTCATCAATGAACAGGATGACGTTGCCCGCGGCCTTCACCTCGCTCAGCAGGCCCTTGACCCGCTGCTCGAACTGGCCGCGGAACTGGGTACCCGCCACAAGGCTGGTGAGGTCCAGCAGATAAATTTCCTTATCTTTCAAACCGATGGGCACCTCACCCTTGGCAATGCGCTCCGCAATGCCCTCGGCGATGGCCGTCTTGCCCACGCCTGCCTCGCCGATCAGGCAGGGGTTATTCTTCTGGCGGCGGCTCAAAATCTGGATGGTGCGGTAAATTTCGCGGTCGCGGCCAATGATATCGTCCAGCTTGCCTTCCCGGGCCTTGCGGGTCAGGTTCTCGCAATAGGTGTCCAGGAATTTGCGCTTGGGCGGCTTTTTGCCGTTCTTGCGGTCGGCTTTTTTGTCGCCGTCCTTTTTCTCGCTGCTGGTGAACCCCAGCGGGAAGGTGGCATTGCTGCCGGGAACAAGATCTTCGTCCATGCCGTCCGGGTCGGCGTCCTCGCCGCCATTTGCCATGTTCATCATCATGGAGAGCGGGTTTGCGTCACCCAGTTCTTCCATCATGCTTTCCATGCGGTTCTCCATGTTGTCAAGATCCTGATCCGACATGCCGAATTGCTTCATCAGATCATCCACCGGCTTGATGTGCAGCTCCCGGGCACAGTGCAGACAGTACCCCTCCTGCTTCATCTGACCATTGTCCATCCGCTGGATGAAAATGATCGCCGGCCGTTTCTGGCATCGAATACAGACCATAGTCCCTCCTTACTGCTCTGCCCGCCGTCTTACAGGAACGGGTTGAACAGATTAAACACTTTATAGTAAAGGCTGGTGCTCATCACCGTGTCGTTGAGCACATTCAGGTTGCCGCCGGTGACGACGATGATGCCCCACAGCACGCACAGCACCAGATAGATGTCCAGCAGCGCCGTGCCGCCGCCCACGATCCAACCCAGGGCGCGGTTCACCGTGCCGATGACCGGCAGCTTGTTCACAAGGCCCAGCACCGTGACCAGCATGCTCACCAGCAGCCGCAGCAGCGCGTAGAACAAAAAGAACAGCACCAGCGTGATCACCGGGGTGAGCAGCGGCTGCAGCACGTTTTCCACAATGGTATCGGCCAGCACCACGGCGTTGTCCGCCAGCACCGCGCCGATGGAGCGCTCACAGGCCGCCACGATGGACGCCCGGAAGCTTGCAGGCAGGAAGCCTGCATACTTTTCCGCGATGCCGGTCAGGTCCACGACACCTCCGGCGGAAAGGCTGGCCGCGATCTGGGTGCGGAACCCTCCGGCCAGCATGTGCTCGAACACCCAGCCCGCGCAGGCTGTGGACAGCTGCTGGGCACCCAGCAGACTGATCAGATTGCCCACCAGCTGCACCATGGACGAAAGAAAGCCCTTGTGCGCATAGCGGATCATCAGGATGATCCAGGCTGCCGTACATATGATATCAAAAAGAAATGACGGATTCTTGAACATACCTTGTTTTCCCTGTAATTTTTATCATTCTCGCCGCAGGAGTGCTAAAACGTGCGCGATTTCCCCCTCAAAAAGCAGCTCACTGGCTGCTGGAAGCTTCCTCCGGCGGGGTGACCGCCTGCACCGTGTTGCCGGTGAACACCAGGATCTGCTTGCCCTCGATCAGCGCCTGTGGCCGGGCCGGAAGGGTCTGGCTCCACTGGAACTGCCCCGCATGGTCGAACCGCTCCACCGTGCTGTCGGTCAGCAGGTAGAAGCCGTCGTTCTGCGCAAGGACGATGTGGTTGGCGGCAGGCACGCTGCCGCTGTACCCCACCTGAAGCTCCCCGTCCAGCAGCACGGCGGTGCAGGTCTGGCCGCTGCTCAGCAGCAGGGCCGCACCGCTGTTCCCGGCAGACACGCTCACGAGGGTGGCACCGCCAAAGTCATAGCTGGCGCGCTCGCCGATGCTGCCGCCGGTGGTGTTGTAGAGCACAGCACGGTTCTCATAGAGCACCAGCAGAAAGCCGTTGGACATCCAGCCCATCCACTGGGGCACGCTGGCTTCGGTGCCCAATTGCACCGGGTCTCCCTGGGAAAGGGGCAGCGCATAAAGGTTCGTGGCCAGCTGGCCGCCGGTGGCCGTCACGGCCGCCACGGCAAGGCGGCGGCTGTCCGGCGAAAAGGCCATGCGCAGCGGCGTGCCCTGTTCGCTGGTCAGGTTCCAGCTCAGCGCCTGCTCCATGGCGGAGTTGTACACCGTCAGCTTCGCGGCGCTGTCCGTGCTGTCGGTGACCACGGCCACCTGCCCGGCGTTCGCCACCGCGCACAGCGCGATGGTGCTGTCCATGGTTTTGGTGTAGAGGTTCTGGGTGCGGCTCTCCACCCGCAGCTCGTTGCCGGAGCGGTTGTACAGCACGAAGCGGTTTTTGCCCACGGCGATGGCCGGGCGGGCGTAGCCGCTCTGGATGCTGTTCAGGCGGGTGCCGCTCAGGCTGTAGACCGCGCAGCTGTCGCCGCCCTTTTCCACAAAACTGCCGGACATGGGCACCACGGTGTCCGGGTCGGTGATGCCGGTCTGCTGCGGCCAGCCGGAAGCCGGGGTCAGTGCGATGTGCACCGAATCCACCAGGTCCTTGGCCCGGGCGATGGAAGACCCCACCATGCCGGTGGCGAACAGGATGACGATGGTCAGCGCCGCCACGATGATGACCGTGCGGCGGATGTGCTTTGCCCGGGCGCGGGCACGGGCGGCTTCGAGGTATTCGACCCGCCCGGCCGAAAGCGGCTCGCCCTCGGCCGAGCGGCCGCCGCGATGAATCTTGCTCATAGGTTTTTTCTCCTTTGTGCCGGTCTGGCCGGCACTTCCGGTCAGGTTCTTGGCTCTCCCTCTGGGAGAGCTGCCGCCGAAGGCGGCTGAGAGGGTGCGGCCCCGTATTCCACACACTTCAAAAACAGGCCCTTTGCGGGCAGAGTGGGCCCGGCGCGGCTGCGGTCGCGGCTGGCGAGGATGGCTGGAATTTCCGCCGGGTCCAGCCGCCCGGCACCTGCTTCGCACAAGGTGCCCGCGAGGATACGCACCATGTTGTACAGGTAGCCGTCGGCGGTCACCTCAATGTCCACTTCGTCCCCTCTGCGGGTCACGTGACAGTCGGTGATGGTGCGCACCGTGTCGCCGTGGGCCGCGGCTGAAGACCCCGCCGCACACAGGGCCAGGAAATCGTGCCTGCCCACGAACTGCTGCGCTGCCCGCTGCATCTTTGCTTCGTCCAGCCGCTTCGGCACACGGGTGTAGTAGGCCGCATCAAAGGGCGAGTCGATGGGGTGGTTGTGGATGCGGTATAAATAGGTTTTGGTGTGGGCCGCATACCGGGCATGGAAGTCCTCCGGCACCACCTGCGCATCCAGCACCCGGATATCCGGCGGCAGATGCTGGTTCAGCGCCAGCGGCAGCTTTGCCGGCGGGATGCGGGTGTCGGCGTGGAAGTTGAGCTTAAAACCCAGCGCATGCACGCCCGCATCGGTGCGGCTGCAGCCCTTGATGTCGGGCCGGGTGCCCAGCACCGCTTCCAGCCCGTCCTGAAAGGTCTCGGCCACACTGCGCCCGTTGGGCTGCACCTGAAAGCCGCAGTAGTTCGTGCCGTCGTAGGCTAACGTAAGTAAAAAGTTCATCGAAGAAATTACAACTTTCCCGTTTCGTCTTGTTCAAAATCGGAAAACCACAAAAAGCGTTAAAGCGATAGCGCCGACTGGCGCAGCGCTAGCTTTTTGTGGTTTGACTTCTGCTTTGGGATTGTTAAGGGCGTGCAGCCCTTAACTCGTCAGGGGTAAGTGGAGTCCAGAGGATGAGAGGGGCGCGTCGAAACGCCCCTCTTGTCCTCTGGCCCAGCGGAGCGTCCCCCCGTTCCTTAAAAATTCGGGAACACCAGCCGGGAGGACAAAATCACCGCAAAGCAGGCGATGCACACAGCCAGGTCAATATAATCCTGCTTCGTGCAGCGCAAAACTTTCAACCGGGTGCGGCCGTCGCCGCCGCGGTAGCAGCGGCACTCCATGGCCATGGCCAGCTCGTCGGCACGGCGGAAGGCCGAGATGAACAGCGGGATCAGCACCGGCACCAGCGCCTTGACGCGCTCGGTCATCTTGCCGGTGTCCAGCTGGGCACCGCGGGCCTTCTGAGCGTTCATGATCTTGTCTGTCTCCTCAATGAGGGTGGGGATGAAACGCAGGGCAATGCTCATCATCATGGCAAGCTCGTGCACCGGGAAGTGCAGTTTGCCCAGCGGCTTCAGCAGCTGCTCGATGGCGTCCGTCAGCACGATGGGGCTGGTGGTGTAGGTAAGCAGGCTGGTGCCCGCGATCAGCGCCATGACGCGCACCGCCATCAGCACAGCATAGCGCACGCCCTCGGCGTAAATGGTCAGAAACCAGATGTGCACCAGCGGTTCGCCCTCGCCCGACACAAAGAACAGGTTCAGCACCGCTGTAAAGATCACGATGGGCAGGATGGGCTTCAGGCTCTTGCCGATCATCTTGAGCGGAATTTTCGCCACTGTATACATCGCGGCCAGGAACAGGATGGACAGGGTCAGGCCCAGCGGGTTGGACGCTGCGAACAGCAGCACGATATAAACGATGGTCAGCACCAGCTTCAGGCGCGGGTCGAACCGGTGCACCAGACTGTTGCCGGGGAAGTGCTGGCCGATGGTGATATCTCTCAGCATGTGGCAGCGCCCCCTTCCTGCTTTGCTTCGCGCGGCAGCACAAGGCTTTCGCCTGCGTCGCGGCGGCGTTTGGCTTCCACGATCATCTTGACGGCATAGGGGATGGTGTACACGTCAGCGGGTACATCCACGCCCATCTCCCGCAGTTTGAGGAAAATCTTCGTCACCTGCGGCACCGAAAGGCCCAGCTCCAGCAGTTCCGGGGCACGGGCAAACACCTTTTCCACCGTGTCGTACATGGCGATCTTCTTATTGCTCATGACGAGGACGCGGTTGGCGTACTTGGCAATATCCTCCATGCTGTGAGAAACCAGCAGCACGGTGGTGCCGGTCTTTTTGTGGTACTCCTTCACTTCGGAAAGGATATCGTCCCGGCCCTCGGGGTCAAGACCGGCGGCAGGCTCGTCCAAAACCAGGATGCGCGGCTTCATCGCCATGACGCCCGCCACCGCCACCCGGCGCTTCTGACCGCCGGACAGCTCAAAGGGGCTGCGCTCCAAAAGCGCCGGGTCCAAACCCACAAAGTCTGCGGCTTCGTGGACGCGGCGGTCCACCTCGGCTTCGTCCAAGCCCATGTTCTTGGGGCCAAAGGCGATGTCCTTATAGCAGGTCTCCTCAAACAGCTGGTATTCCGGGTACTGGAACACAAGGCCGGTGAGGAAGCGGAAATCCCGAATCTTCTCCGGGTCGGCCCACAGGTCGCGGCCGTCAATGAAAATTTTGCCGCTGGTGGGCTTGTTCAGGCCGTTCATGTGAGTGATGAGGGTGCTCTTGCCGGAGCCGGTGGCCCCGATGATGCCCACAAAGTCGCCTTCTTCCACGGTGAAGCTCACGTCATCCAGCGCGGTGACTGCCGTCGGCAGGCCGGGGTTGTAGACGTAGCTCAGGTGTTCTACCTTGATGATATCTGCCATTTGCGTCCCCTCCCCTCACTGCAGCAGCTCATACAGAGCCTGTGCGCATTCGCCGGTGTCGATGATGCCCTCCGGCATCGGGATGCCGGCCTTCACCAGCTCGTCCCGCAGCTCGGCAGCCTGCGGCACATCGAGGTGCAGAGAGCGCACCTTCTCGGTCTGGCTGAACACCTCTTTCGGGGTGCCCTCCATCACGATGTGGCCCTTGCTCATCACCAGCACACGGTCGGCCTGTGCGGCTTCTTCCATATAGTGGGTGATGGACACCACGGTGATGCCCATGTTCTTGTTCAGGTGGTGGATGGTCTGCATCACCTGCTCGCGGCCGCGCGGGTCCAGCATGGCGGTGGCTTCGTCCAGAATCAGGCAGTCCGGCCGCATGGCCACAACGCCCGCAATGGCCACGCGCTGCTTCTGGCCGCCGGACAGGTTGTGGGGTGCACGCTCGCGGTATTCGTAGATACCGGCCATCTTCATGGAGTCATCCACACGGCGGCGCATCTCCTCGGGCGGCACACCGAGGTTTTCCAGCGCAAAGGCAACGTCTTCCTCCACCACGGTGGCCACGATCTGGTTGTCCGGGTTCTGGAACACCATGCCCACGGTCTGGCGGATGTCGTAAATTTTGTCATCGTCGGCGGTGTCCATGCCTTCCACATACACCTTGCCGCTTTCCGGCAGCAAAATGGCGTTGAAGTGCTTGGCCAGCGTGGATTTGCCGCAGCCGTTGGCCCCCAGCACCGCCACGAACTCGCCGCGCTTCACCTGCGTGGACACGCCGTCCAGCGCGTAGACCGGCTGGTCGCTGACGTCATAGCGGAACGTTAAATTTTCTGCTGTTAAAATCGTCTCGTTCATTTTTGTTTCTCTTTCTGGTGGTGCGCCCCTCCGAAAGGGGCTGTACCCCATTCTTAAGTCTTCCTGTGAAAATGTGTTTGGAGCGGCCCGCAGGCCGCGACAAACACGAAACTAAAAGAATATTTTCTTCTGAACATGGCCAAAGCGCACGCGGCGGCCATTTAAAATCGTTATCACTCTTCCCAGATGGCGGTGGCGCCGCAGGGCACGACGCCGCCGGTGGCGGACACCGGCAGGCCGATCTCATCGCAGGAGGTCTGCCCGCCAAAGCGAGGGATGAGGGTGGTCTTGAGCATATACTCCATGACGGCCGGGGAAAGGCCGGTGGTGTAGCTGTTCACCGCGAAGAACAGCGGCTTGTCGCTCAGCACTTCTTCGCACTGGCTGATGAGGTCGTAGATGCAGTCTTCCAGCTTCCAGATCTCACCGCCGGGGCCGCGGCCATAGCTGGGCGGGTCCATGATAATGCCATCGTAGGTGTTGCCGCGGCGCTTTTCGCGGGCCACGAACTTGGCGCAGTCGTCCACCAGCCAGCGGATGGGCCGGTCGGCCAAACCGCTTGCCACAGCGTTGTCCTTGCCCCATGCCACGATGCCCTTGGAGGCGTCCACATGGCAGACGGTGGCACCCGCCGCCGCGCAGGCCAGCGTGGCACCGCCGGTGTAGCCGAACAGGTTCAGCACCTTCACGGGACGGCCGGCGGCGCGAATTTTCTTCTCGTACCAGGCCCAGTTGACGGCCTGCTCCGGGAACACGCCGGTGTGCTTGAAGCCGGTGGGGCTGACGATGAGGGTGAGCTTATCCTCGCCCTCGCCGCAGCTGATCTTCCACTTTTCGGGCAGGCGGCGCTTGTATTCCCACTCGCCGCCGCCCTGATTGGAGCGGTGGTACACCGCGTCTGCCTTGGCCCACAAGGGGCTCTGCTTGGGGGTCTTCCACACCACCTGCGGGTCGGGGCGGATGAGAATGGTCTCGCCCCAGCGCTCCAGCCGGTTACCCTCGGTGGCATCCAGCAATTCATAGTCTTTCCAGGTATCTGCAGGGCGCATAGCGTCCTCCTTTCAGTTTGCCGTTTCAGCCCTCTGCTTTTTCAGGCAAAGCCTTCCCCCGGGCGGGGGAAGGCGGCACCGCAGGTGCCGGATGAGGGCGCTTTTTACTGTCCCAAAATGCGCTTATTGATCTTATCCACGATGCGTTCTGCGCAGCGGTGGATGGCGTCCAGATCCTGGCCCTCCACCATCACGCGAATTTTCGGCTCGGTGCCGGATACGCGCACCAGCACGCGGCCCATGCCCATGAGCTTCTGCTGCTCGTTCTCGATGAAACCGGCCAGCACTTCGTCTTCCTTATAGGCGGCCTTCTGGGCGGCGTTAGCGGTCACGTTCACCAGCACCTGCGGGTACTGGGCGTAGATGCCGTTCAGCTCGCTCATCTTCTTGCCGCTCTCGGCCAGCAGCTTGAGCAGCTTGCCGGCGGTCAGCTCGCCGTCACCGGTGGTGGCGTGGTGCAGCAGGATGACATGGCCGCTCTGCTCGCCGCCGATGGCGTAGCCGTTCTCCCGCATGTTTTCCAGCACATAGCGGTCACCCACGGCGGTCTTTTCGGTGTGGATGCCCTGGCTCTCCATGTACTTGATGAAGCCCAGGTTGGACATCACGGTGACCACGGCGGTGTCGCCGTCCAGACGGTCCTTCTCCTTCATGGTCATGGCCAGCAGGGCAATGATCTTGTCGCCGTCCATCTCGCGGCCCTTCTCGTCGCAGGCAAGGCAGCGGTCGGCGTCGCCGTCAAAGGCGATGCCGCAGTCGAAGCCGCCCTCGACGACCGCCTTTTCCAGGTTGTCGAGGTGGGTGCTGCCCACGCCCTTGTTGATGTTCTCACCATCCGGCTCCACGCCCAGGAAGGTGCACTTGGCGCCCAGACGGGGGAACAGCTTCTGGGCCACGGCAGCGGAAGCGCCGTTTGCGCAGTCGATGCAGACGTTCAGGCCGGTCAGGTCGCCATGGATGGACTCGTACAGGTGGTCCACATAGTCCTGCAGGCCGTCGTCGCGGCGGTACACGCGGCCCACCTCCGCACCGGTCTTGAGTTCGATGCCCGCGCAGTTGTTATCAATGTAGACTTCGATCTCGTTCTCCACCTCGTCGGGCAGCTTGTAGCCGGTGCCGGCAAAAATCTTGATGCCGTTGAACTCCATCGGGTTGTGGGAGGCCGAGATCACGATGCCGGCGTCTGCATTGTATTTGCCCACCAGATAGGCCACGGCAGGCGTGGGCAGCACGCCCAGGCTCTCCACGTCGGCACCCACGCTGCACAAGCCCGCGGTCAGGGCCGCTTCCAGCATGTCGCCGGACTGGCGGGTGTCCTTGCCGATGAGGATGCGCGGGCGGCGGCCGGTGCTGCCGGTCAGCACAGCAGCTGCGCCGCGGCCGATCTTCATGGCCAGCTCACAGGTCAGATCAGCGCCCGCCACACCGCGCACGCCGTCGGTTCCAAAATACTTACCCATAATAAAATATACCCCACTTTCAGGTTTACGCCCTCATCCGGCCCTTTGGGCCACCTTCCCCCGTCCGGGGGAAGGCTTTTGAAGCATCATCTCGCCGTAAGGCTTCCCCCAGTCGGGGGAAGCTGTCACCGCAGGTGACTGATGAGGGTGCTTTCTTTAAAACAAACTCTGCTGCCCGTTGTCTTCGGGCGTGCCGGTCTCCGGCGCTTTCATGCCCAAATGCTCGTAGGCCAGCTTCGTTGCGCAGCGGCCGCGCGGCGTCCGGGTCAGAAAGCCCATCTGCATCAGATACGGCTCGCACAGGTCTTCCAGCGTGACGGCTTCCTCACCGAGGGCCGCCGCCAGCGTTTCCAGACCCACCGGGCCGCCGTTGTACATCTCAATGATGGCGCGCAGCAGGCTGCGGTCCAGTTCGTCCAGACCCAGCGCGTCCACGTCCATCCGCTTCAGGCCCATCAGGGCCACATCCCGGTCAATGACGCCGTCGCCCAGCACCGTGGCAAAGTCGCGGATGCGCTTCAAAAAGCGGTTCGCCACGCGGGGCGTGCCCCGGCTGCACTTTGCCAGCTCGTAGGCGCCTTCCGGCGTGATGGGCTGGTCGAGGATGCCCGCCGAGCGCTGAATGATGCGGGAGAGCTCCTCCGGGCCGTAGAGCTCCAGCTTGAGCAGCACGCCGAAGCGGTCGCGCAGCGGGCCGGTGATCTGTCCGGCGCGGGTGGTGGCACCCACCAGCGTGAAGCGCGGCAGGTTGATGCGGATGCTCTGGGCGCTGGGGCCCTTGCCGATCATGATATCCAGCGCGTAGTCTTCCAGCGCCGGGTAGAGCACTTCCTCCACCTGCCGGGACAGGCGGTGAATTTCATCAATGAACAGCACATCGCCCTCCTGCAGATTGGTCAGCAGGGCGGCCAGGTCGCCGGGCTTTTCGATGGCCGGGCCGCTGGTGATGCGGATCTGCACCCCCATCTCGTTGGCGATGATGCCCGCCAGCGTGGTCTTGCCCAGGCCCGGCGGGCCGTAGAGCAGGATGTGATCCATGGGCTCACCGCGCCGCTTGGCGGCTTCCAGATAGATTTTCAGGTTTTGCTTGACCTTTTCCTGCCCGATGTAGTCTTCCAGCCGCTGCGGGCGAAGGTTGTTCTCCTCGCTGTCCGCCGCCGTCATGCCGGGCTGCATCATTTTTGCGCCGTACAGCGCGGTTTCGTCCTGCATTGTTTACCTCCTGCCTGCGGCCATGCTGCGCAGGGCCAGCTTGATGATCTCCTCCACGGGAAGGGTCGGGTCGATCTTGGAAATGGCCAGCGCCGCTTCGCTCTGGCTGTAGCCCAGCGACACCAGCGCCGCGATGGCCTGGCTGCTGCCCTGCGTGGCCGGAGTGTCGGCCGAAGCGCCCGCCACATCTTCCAGCGAGATGCCGTCCACAAAGCCCTTGGCCACTTTGTCTTTCAATTCCAGCACGATGCGCTGGGCCAGCTTCGGGCCCACACCGGAAGCCGACTTGAACGCCTTGTGGTCGCCCGCCGAGATGGCCAGCGCCACACGGTCCGGCTCCATCACGCTCAGGATGGCAAGGCCCACCTTCGCGCCCACGCCGGACACCGAAGTGAGCAGCTCAAAGCAGGCCTGCTGCTGCTCGGTGGCGAAGCCGTACAGGCTCACATCGTTTTCCGTCACGCTCATCACAGTGTAGATGGTGGCTTCCTTGCCCACGCCGGGCAAAGCGCCCGCCACGCTGGCCGGGCACTGGGCATAGTAGCCCACGCCGCCGCAGCTGAGCACCACGGCATTCATGCTTTTTTTGACGATTTTTCCAGTTAAGCAGTAGATCATTTGAAACCCTCTCAGTTTCTGTATCAGCCCGATCTTCCTCTATTCCCGGCTCCCCCTTCGGGGGAGCTCCGGCACCGCGCCGCCGTAGGCGGACGGGACCGGTGAGAGGGTCAGATCGGCCCGGCCACACGGCGGACGAAGCGGTTGAGCTGGTTGCCGTTGGTGTGGCAGAAGGTGATGGCCATGGCCAGCGCATCGGCGGTGTCGTCGGGCTTTGGGATGGCGGGCAGGTGCAGCAGCACCCGGGTCATCTCCTGCACCTGTTTTTTCACGGCCTTGCCGTAGCCGGTGACAGCCTGCTTGACCTGCATGGGGGTGTACTCGTAGATGGGCAGGCCCGCCTGCGCCGCCGCCAGCAGGATGACGCCGCGCGCCTCGGCTACGCCGATGACGGTGGTCTGGTTGTGCTGGTAGAACAGCTTTTCGATAGCCAGCGCCTCGGGCCGGGTGCGCTCGATGACCTCTTTGATGCCCGCGTACACCTCGTCCAGACGCCGCTCGAACGGTACGCCCGCGTCGGTGCACACCGCGCCATAATCCACCGGCGCGAACCGGTTGCCCTCATAATCCACCACGCCCCAGCCCACGATGGCATAGCCGGGGTCGATGCCCAAAACTCTCATGCTGTGATACCTTCCGATACTATTCCTATTATAAATCAGTTTATTATACCACGCCAAAACGGTGTGAGCAATACAAGGCTGGCCGGATTCTTGCCCGAGAAGGGCGCAGCTGCGTAAAAAAGCCGGGGTCCGCCCCGGGGTTTCAAAAAAGTTTTACAATTTTTGAAAAAATGCTTGCTTTTTTGAAGAAGGTATGGTAATATAATCAAGCTGATTTCGGCAAAACAGAATATGGACGGTTAGCTCAGCTGGTAGAGCATCTGCTTGACGTGCAGGAGGTCACAGGTTCGAGTCCTGTACCGTCCACCATACAGTTCGTACTCGAACCCGATTCTCTATGAGAAAGGGTTCGGGTACGTTTTTTGTTTACGAGAGGTTCGTGGTTGCGGAGTGTAACGAAGCAATGAAAGCCCCAGTGGGGCTTTCAAGCGACAGAACGGTCTTGCGCAGCAAGATGGAGGGGCCTCGCCCCGACAAGTTCCTGCGGAGGCACTACTCAGAACAGTAAGCAGGAATGAGTAAAGGCAGGGTATCACCATAGCGGTGTTGCCCTGCCTTTTATTCTTAGTATTCGTCAAAAATCGCATCCAATCAATTTACTTTTTCTGCGCAGTTTGCTATAATGATATTTACTAGTATGTATAGCCAGATTAGACTTCGAGTGGCTTGTCTGTAAAGACAGGCGGCATCGTACCAATGGGTATGGATGTGTTTTTCCGGTAGGAGTTCCCTCGGTTCGGCCTCATTCTACACTGCAACACGAGAACATCGTTGCGTCGAGTCACAGTGTGATATGGAATTATGTTAAGGTGTTAAGTAATGTTGGTCTGAGCCTATGCAATTGTTTGGGAAGTCGGATTTGTGCTGGTGTGAATTCAGGATATAAGGCTATCGCATCTCTTTGTTATTTGAGGACGGGAAGTCCCCTCATTTATTTGGGGGCCAATAATAACAAGGAGGTGAATTTCGTGAATAAGACGGACAAGCCTTTTGTTGTTGTCAATATTAACATATTCGGCAACAACAATAAGCTATCAACGAATGAGACTCGTTCTCATGTCCCTGTTGCTTTGGTTATCTTAGCGATTTCCATTGCGGCCATACTGGTTGTATCCTATTGCTGCCCTGAACTGCTTCCCGATTTAGTCCGTTGGATGATCGGCAAAGTAGTCAACAGCTAACACCAGCATATTTTAAGAATTGAGGTGTCATACCTTTTGAAATATAGTGATTGCCCTTTATATGGAATTCGTTCCAAACGTATGCTTAAGTATGTCCTTCAAATAAAAAATGATGATATGCTAAAGCAATCCAATATCACATCCAAAATCCATCCATATATAGATAAGACAAAAAAGCCTCGTCTTATTGAAGCACCGCAGGCAGAATTAAAGATTGTTCAAAGACGGATAAAAACATTATTGGGTAAAATTCAAACGCCCGATAATGTTTTTTCTGGTATAAAGGGAAAATCTTATCCAGAAAACGCACGTATGCATATTGGAGGAAGAAAACGAAACCTCTACAAAACTGATTTGACAGCTTTTTTTCCATCTATCAGTCGAGAGGATGTTTATCAATTTTTTAATAACGAATTGTGTTGTTCTCCGGATGTTTCAGAAGTGCTGACCAATTTAACAACAGTTAGCCTTGAAAGATTTCCAAAAGAAGAACTCACAGAAGTCTATGACTTTTTAGGTCAAAAAGGTGTGCATTGCTACAATCATTTGATTTCAGGAGCACCAACCAGTCAGATATTATCCTATCTTGTCAATCATAAGATGTTTGATGAACTGCATACGCTATCTGCTAAAAATGATATGGTAATGACTGTATATGTGGATGATATGGTATTTTCGAGCGAACATAAGATATCTTCACATTTTAGGAACTCTGTCAAATCAATCATTAAGAAGTACAGATATAAACTATCCCATAACAAAGTAAAAGGTTACTCAAAGGGATATCCAAAGTTAGTAACGGGTGTTGTCATCGACTGCAATGAAAATATGATTGTCAAAAATTCATTGCAACATAAAATCATATTGGAATTTGAGCATTTGCGCAAAAATCCAATGGATCAGGAAAGTCGCCAGCGATTGCGAGGCCTAGTAACATCGGCGCAGCAAATTGATAAGTCGATTTTCCCAAACATCAAAAGATTTGCATTTGAAAATCCATCCAAGTAAGTGTTCAATGTATTGTTCTTCTGGCAAATTGAATCTGATTTTCTGGCATGTGTGGACTTAATCTACGTAGTGAGCCATCGTGAGACGATAAAATATATGAATAACATGTCTGGAAATCACGAACTAGAGGACGAAACACAAAAAAACAAGGTGCGCCCTGCCGGACGCACCCTGCAAAAATCCACACACGATAAGTAAGGCAGGGAGTTCCCCAGAGCAGAGTTCCCATAAAACAGTATTTGCAAAAGTTCCCTAAATGGGGAAGATTTGGCGTGACTTCGGTCACGCCTTTTCTTTTGCTTCCAGTTCATCCAGAGGGATGTACCCCAGCCCATCGTACTTGATATGGATGTGCTGCACCCGCTTTCCGCTGGACTTATCCGGGGCATCCACATAGATGGCCGACACCAGTTCACGGAGAGCATAAGGGGTGAGTTCTTCAATATGAACGTACTTGTGCGCTTTCTGGACGAACTTCTCAATATTCTCGATCTGCTGTTCCTGTACTTCGATTTCCTGCTGGATAGAGAGGGCTTCCTCTTCCAGATGCTTCTGTTCGGCATCGTAGCTTTGGCTCATCATGTCAAAGCGTTCATCGCTCAGCTTTCCGCTGGCGTTATCCTCGTAGATTTTCATGAACAGCCGTTTGAGGTCTGCAATCCGCTTCTCATTCCGGGCAAGCTGCTTCTTTAGGACGGTCAGCTTTTCGGTGCTTTCCACCCGAAGCTGCTCCTCCATGACCTTGCGGAAGTAGTCTTCATGACGGAGAATGTAGTCCGTCACCCGCTGAACATGACTCAGTACACGTCCTTCCAGAACCTTTACCCGGATGAAGTGTCCCTTGCACTTGCTCCCGTTCTTCTTGTGCAGAGAGCAATCAAAGAAGTCTTGACTGAAGTCCCTGTTGTTGGACGAACCATATTGCATCTTAGAACCGCAGTCAGCGCAGTAGACCATACCGGAGAAAATGCTGCTCTTGCCTGTCCGGGTCATGCGGTGACGCTGGTTACGAATCTCCTGAACCTTTTCAAACACATCATCGTCAATAATGCGCTCATGTGTATCTAGGAAGATAGCCTGATTTTCCACAGGATTCAGATGTCTCTTTTTATCCCAGATAGAGTTAGTATAGGTCTTGAAGTTGACTGTGCAGCCAGTGTACTCCCGGCGTTCCAGAATCAAACTTACTGCTCTTTTATCCCAGCGGTAAGGGTCTTCCGGGGCAGGTGCGTTTGTACTCCGGCCATGGCTCAACTTGTAGGCGGTAGGAGTCAGAACTTTATCTGCCCACAGTTGGTTCGCAATTTGGGTCGGCCCACGTCCCTCCATGCACATGGAGAAGATGCGCTTCACAATCGCAGCCGCTTCCGGGTCAACAAGCCAATGCTTCGGGTTCTCCGGGTCTTTCACATAGCCGTAGGGGACATTGACCGTCAGCGGTACTCCACGCTCTCCCTTGGCCTTCTGGACAGCCCGAATCTTGCGGCTGGTATCGCGGGCGTAAAACTCGTTGAACCAGTTCTTAATGCCCGCAAAATCGTTGTTTACGCTGTTCGGGTCAATGGTGTCGTAATTGTCGTTAATGGCAATGTAGCGAACGCCATACTGGGGAAAGGTGAAGTTTGTGTACAGACCCGTCAGGGCAGAGTTGCGCCCCAGTCGGGACAGGTCTTTTGTGATAACGATTCCTACACGCCCCGCTTCAATCTCGACCAGCATACTCTGAAAGCCGGGGCGGTCGTAGTTCGTGCCGGAATATCCATCGTCCACAAAGAACACCGGGTTCGGAAAGTGATTCTTCTTAGCGTATTCCAGAAGAATAGCCTTCTGGTTCTCAATGGACAGGCTTTCGCCGAGCCGTGCGTCCTCTTGCGACAGTCGGCAGTAAAGTGCGGTGATTTTATTCGTTGCTCCAGACATTGTTGTGTCCTCCTTACTCTGTGGAGCAACTGTCGGTACAGGATTGGTTACCGGGTCAAGTATAGCAGAATTGGACGCAGTTGTCATTCGTCTGCACCCTCATCTTCAAATTTTTGCTGGGCGTTCTTGGCAACAATGCGCTCCAGCTTCTTCAAAAAGGACTCCTTGCCCTCATAGCTGCCGGTCACGGTGTAGGTGGTGT
>OJKC01000357.1_pt1 | contig 41921 bp, 40 predicted proteins | sample 1596401 | NCBI WGS metagenome assembly OJKC01 (sample SAMEA4350162, study PRJEB24818) | metagenome | biome: human; feature: gut; material: faeces | place: Denmark | collected 2013-09 | reverse complement strand
TCTATCTCTTTCAATCCGCTTGGCGTGGCCGGTATACTTTTCTGTTTACGTCCGCTCGTTCCGGCAAATGAAGGAACCGGAACAAAAGATCCGCTGTGCGGAAGCTCGATAAACTCACCTTGAGCCGTTTTACCAGATGATTGCTCGGCGGCATAACGGGATTTGCTGTCATAAAACCGCCATACAGGGATATTGAGTTCCTCCAGTCTTGACTTATAAGTCATTTTGTGCTCTTTGCAGTAGTTCATTATCTCTACCACTTCTTCTCGTGTCATCATAACTTGGCTTTTTGGACGTAAAGTTAATGATGGAAGTTGGAGACGAAAATACGTGGTTTACCGAATGCTTACCCTTATACAGGATTTCCAACAAACGAAAAAATGTAGGGGCGACCGGTCGGGTCGCCCGATACACATGCCGCAGGAACAATTGTCAATAATCAATTGGAACGATAATCCATTGAAGAAATTCCCACATCATACACCAACGTACCGTCGGGGGTTACGGCGTCAGGTTCTCCCAGCGCGAGGGTACGTGTGGGGAGGGTGGCACGGGTCGTCGTTCCGTCTTCTAAGATGATGGGGGGCACGTCGCGGTCTTTCAGCTCCGAAGCTTTGTCCGTCAGCGTCAGGTTCAGACGGATGCGGTAGATGGTGTTCGCATCGAGCTGGTACGGATTGTCGATACCCGGAGTGCTCAGGAGATTGGCAGTCAGGAAGACACGGGCATTGGGGATGACATACTGGTCGCGAGGAACAGCCTGCACGGGCGGGTTCGCCAATGGATTGCCGAAACGTTGCTCGCATGCCTTGCCGTAGAACAGGTCGGCATAGACGGCTGTCTTCCAGTCGGTGGCTGCCGTGGCAGGAATGTAGAGATACCGTTGTACGGACTCTCCGGGCTTATAGCTCTCCCGGGGACCCCAATAGGCATTGCCTTCGCGAGGCAGGATGTCGACAATCTGGAAACGGGGCGGCCAGTTGCGGTCGACCTCCACCCGTTCGCCGGGGAAGAGGTGAATCTGCGACGCGACGTTGTAGAACTCCGTACCGAAGGGCTTGTTCAGCTCGCTCTTGAAGTTCAGGGTGAAGTTGAGCAACGTCAGCAGACGGCCCATGTAGAAGGTGATGCCCCTGTTCTGGAAGTCACTGGGGACGCCCTCGAAGACGGCGGACATCGGCATGGAGACGGGCAGTCCCTCGTAGACGCTGGAGTAGAAGGCCTTCTCATAGGGGGTCTCGGCATCGTACTGCTGATATTCCACGTCAATCATCCACTTCTTGAAGTCGGCGAGCGTGATGTGTCCCTCCTCCTGTTCGGTTCCTTCACCGGAATAGGTGTTGTAGAGGTCCTCCACGTTGCGCGGCGTGACGTTTGCCACACAGACGATGGTCCGCGAAAGCTCATGAAACTGGATGGTGATGTTCGGGTACGAGGTATGCCCCTGCGAGAGCAGGATTTCGTGGTAGTCCTCGTCGCGGTTGTGGAACCCTTCCTGGTCGAACTCAAAGAAGCGCAGGGAGTTCATGTAGTTCTCCGTAGCCGGGTCCAGCGGATTCTCTGCCCGGGTGGTGACGGCATTGACCATCGGACGCAACCCGATGTGGACGGGCACTTCCACCAGCCCGTCGCCTTCCTTCTTCGGCAGAACATCGTCCCGTCCGGAATCATCGCAAGCCGTAAACGCCAACAGGGCGAACAGCAGTATAAATAAATTCTTCATATCCAAAAAATTGTCCATTGTCAATTGTCCATTGTCAATTATCCTCGTATTGTGATTCATTATAATTCAGGTCCACATCCGCCTCCCAGCTGTTGGAGCCCCAGTCGACAACGACGACACCCTCCTTGATGTCAATCTTGCCCAGGTAGTGGTAGTAGTAGCCGGGACGGAAGACCTTCTCGTTGAGATTGTAGGAGAAGTTTGCGGGGACGCCGTTCACCACGCCGCTGAAGAGGATGTTCAGGGGGTGCGAGGTGGCATCCGTCGGCAGGATGTCCGCCATGACGTTGAAGGCGCGGTAGGTGACTATGCTGTCGCTGCCATCCTGTGCCTGATGACGGATTCTGACGAGGGTGATGTACTTGTTCAGCAGGATAAGGCTCTCGTCCTTCTTGCCCCAGGTGGTCTGCAGCGTGTCGGTGTAGTTCATGCTGTATTCATCGTTGTAGTACGTCGGAGGCTGGAGTCCGTTGACCTGAATACCGGCGTTGAGCAGGTCGACCGAACTGATGAACTCGTTCTCGGAGTAGAGCGAGAGGACGAGCCGCGCATTCTGATGGATGACGGGGTTCAGGGTCATCTGCACCACGTCCTCATCCGTCGGTTCCAGGTGGAAATAGGTGGGATAGGTCTCCACGTACCGCCAGTCGCTGCTCATGTACTCCTGCCCGTTGGTGAGCTTCAGCCCCGCATTGTCGTCCAGCGGAAGGGCAGGCGACGCGGCATAGATAATCCAGTCGCCATCCCGCAGGATGAGGGGCGTACCCACCTCCTTGTCAAAGCTCCCGTCCGCCTTGACCGAGCAGGGACGGAGGTAGTAGAAGTGGGTGTCGGCATCACCGCGCACCACGAAGGTGCAGTTCAGCGGAGCGGTATTCGGCTCGCGTTCCCATTTGCCGTCCGTCTTGTTCTTTACGGCAGGCCAGACCAGCAGACGGACGGTGCTGCCGATAGCCATGTCGTCGAGGTAAGGGTTGAGTATCTGTTGCACGCTGCGCGGGTTCTCCAGTTCGGGATGGACCTGTGCCGGATTTCCCGTCACGACCAGGGCACGTGTGCCGGTGCCGACAGTGCGTCCTGCAGCAGGGCTGCCCGAGAGAACAATGTCCACACGGTGTCCTTCCTCCTTGCCGGGTTGCGGCACCTCGTTGTCGGAGGAGCAGGCACCCAGGAGTGCCAGCACCAGACTGCCAAGGCAGACTGTCAATGTATGTTTCATGTAAGTCATTGCGTTTATTCGTTGTTTTCGGGTTTATTGGGTTAGCCGCCATCTATCCGCCACATAGACGGCATCCAGGTGGCGGATAGATGAGGGCAAAGTGGCACTTACTTACCGCTTGATAAGGCGGAGCTCGCCGGTGAAGTTATTGATGCCTACGGGCGATGAAGCTGTGAACGGCAGGCGCGGAGAAAGTCCGAGGCGGACATTCAACTTACCGGAGTTACCCCAAGGCGCCTTGAACCATACACAGAAATAACCGGCATCACTCATCGAGGCAGTCAAGTAAACCGACTCGATGCCGTAATAATACATTCCAGCTTTATCTTCCTTCAGATTCGCCATTCCGGTAATGGGCAGGAACATGGTTGCCGAGGGATTGCTCCAGTCCACGAGGTGCTCGTAGTTCAGTGCATCCAGTGTGGCATTCACGGGGTCCGACAGCTTGTAGCGGTCGATGCGCAGGTAGAAGACAGGTGCTTTCCTCCCGTTCAGCAGCGTCTGCACCTTCGGGCTGACCTCAAGTCTCCAGCGCATGGCATACGCCTCCGGTGTGTGGAGTGCCTTGATGGCGTATACGGTTCCCCACTTCTTGATGCTGTTCAGATCCAGATTCCCTGCCGGGTTTTTAGCAATCTCTTGCCGAAGCGCCTCCGGTTCGATGCAGGAACCGATGGCATCGTGCTTCCGCACGATGAGGTATACCGATACCTGTCCCGGAGCCGGGTCATAGGCCGGACAAAAACGTCCCCCGCCTGTGGAATTCGTCTCATAGTCTCTATCCGGAGCATCCCATGTAGCCCTGGAGGGATAATTACCCGGCTCGCCGTACTGCTCATGAAACTTCTCCCATAGCGCATATCCCTCCAGATAGCTCTTGCCCTGCGTATCCTTCATGTCTGCGGTAGGCGCCTTCATGCCCGGTCGGTAAAAGGGAATGCAGACACGCAGGATAGAATCATTCCGCAGTCTATTTTGAAAATTCGTATCATCCCACCGACCGTTACCGCTTGAAGGACCAGGCATAAAGGCATAGTTTCCAGCTGCGGAACAGGAAGGATAGATTTGCAGGTATTCGTCCATGGTGGGAATCCGCCATCCGGGAGGCACAGGCTGCTCCGAGGGACCTTTCTCCCAACGTTTCCGGGGATACTTGGTGGCACGCATGTAGGTCTGGCTATTGGCTCCTCCCTTCGTCCACTGGTCGTACACTTCCTTCTCCACAACCTCGTTGGCGGCATGCTGGTAATTGGACAAGACATCACCCGCCCCCCATTGCCACATAGCCTCAGTGGTGGATTCATAGAGCTTATACCACTTGGTCCGTGCAGTCTCAACCATGTAATCGGGCAAGATGGGGAAAAAGCGCATCTTGCCATTATCAAATCCGGTGCCCTCGCTGTTCACCAGCGGCACTTTCCAGCGATCCCGCCACGTGGGCAAGGGAGTTGAAGAGTTATAGTCAGCCTTGTAGAACGGCCAGTAAGGAACATTCCGTCCCGGTTGGTAGTAGTAGCCTTGCAGGTGGTCGGGGTCTGTCTCCGGGTCAGAGGCGTCCCACTCTTCCGCACCGAGGTTGCGGTCCATCCATATCGATCCACCGAAGTAGATAGGGTTGCCTGTGGCAAGCAGCTGGTAGTCGAACACACCGTCCGAACCGTCGCCCACGCCGTTCTCCTTGCCTTCGCCGTGAATCCAACGCACCTTCTGCGGGATTTGCGTCACGATGAACACGCCGTATTCGAGGAAGGAGATGCGCACGGTGTAGCTGTAGCCTGCGCGGAGATAGAGCTTGGTCTCGCCCGGTTCATCCGCGCTCTGCACGGTGCGCGGCAACTCAAAAGGCGGCAGCACGAGGGTGGCGGTATCCTCGTTATTGGGAACGGGCACCACCTTGTCGATTCTTCCGTATGCCTTCATCGCAAAGCGGTTGAGCACATATCTGTCACCTCTCAGCGTCACCTGCGCCTGGAGGGCATAGGTCTTGTTGCCATCGGGAGCAGTGACCCCGCTTGCCAGATCGTAGGAATCCCCGTGTGTGGGGAAGACCAGCGAGGTGGAGAAGCGCGACGAGGTCACGGGGATGGGACTCGTCAGCAACTCCGGCACGTCGGGGTGTATCCGGGTCGTGCAGGGAGCACCTGTCACAGTGAGTCTGCCGGCCTTGAGGTTGACCTGTCCCTTGCTGTAGATATTCGTCAGGCTGATGTCGGCAATGCGGATGTCATACAGTCCCTTCCCTTTCTTATCCGGATGCTCCTGCTGCATCACCTCGAAGGTGAGCTGCGAGAAGACGTGCTGGAAGGGGATGTGGCAGTGAGGCAGGGCGGTCTTGACGTTCTGGTTGAGCAGACGTCCCCACATGAGGTCGCGCAGGCTGTCCTTCGGGAAGCCGTTGCCATCCTGCTTGCTCAGGTCCGGCGTCTCATAGTAGTAGCTGGCGGGGTCGTCGCCGTCCGCCGAGGCACCTGCCGTCCGCTGCAAAGGTACGAAGTTCTCCTTCGTGTCCTTGGCTGGATAGTGGTTCTCCCCGTCGTAGGTGAAGCCGTAGAAGTCGATGGTGCGTTTGGCGGAAGGGTCGTCCGCCTTCTCCCGGTCATTGGACGGGTTGAAGCTGAAGTCGGTGTTGACGTTTGCCACCTTGATGTATTTGTGGTTCGCCTCTCCCGTCTCCTGTTCCGAGGCAAGCTGGTCAAAGCGGAGCATCGTGGCAGGGTCATAGGTATCCGGTGCCGCCTCGTCATACGTCTGTGTGAAGGCAAAGAGGCGGTAGAGCGAGCCGGTGGGGAAGAGCGAGTCGCCGTCATCCTCCACGACACGTGTGGCGACAAGGTCGCCCACCCGGTCATCGGGGCGCATGCCGTCCAACCCCTCCTCATGGAAGAGGTCGGAGCAGCCGGCTGCCAGCAGCAGACCGAATGCTAAGAGTGGTAATCTGGTGTATCTGTTCATACAATGGACTATTCAATTGACAATTGACAATGGACAATTGACAATTCGATTCAATTGACAATTCTATATTTATTATGAGTCTACTTCATTGGAACCCGGGCGGAAGACGTAGTCATGCACTCCGCCGTCCTTCCATTCCATGAGCACGGCATCGAGGTAGAGGTTGTGGCGTCCGAAGACGAGGGTTATCTTGTACCGCTTGCCGGTCTCGATGGAGTTCACGGGATTGGTCGTGCCCACCTCATGCACGGGGACGATGACATCCTTCCACTGCATGGTGTGGGTCAGTCCGTTCTCTTCGTTCGTACGCTGCGTGTCCATGGGGAAATTGTCGAGGTGCGAGAGCAGGGCACTGACGTCCATCTTCAGGAAGACCCCTTTCCCGGCAGGCGTGTTCACGATGTCTGTCGCTGCAGTGCGGCTGGTGCGCACATTGACGAAGAGGGAGTCCACTGCCACGTCGCGCCCCACGGTGAGCTGGGTGTGTCCCGTCGTGCGGATGGAAAAGTCATCGGGGAGGTCCTGCATCTCCGTCACCTTGTAGCCGTGGATGGAGGTTTGGTTCTGCGCCTGTGCCTGGTCCGGCCGCCAGTTGAGCTTCTGCGGAACACTGAAGGGCATCCAGCCGGCATCCGTGGCAGACGGAGCAGCATCAGTCCCGCCGTAGTAGCACACCCGGATGTTGCTCAGCACGACGTCGCGCACATACTGCATGTCGACCATCGACTGGTCACGCTGTGCCACGAAGAGCACCTGCGCCGTCAGGTGGCGGAAGTAGAGGCGGTTCCTTTCCTGTCCGAACTTGTCCTCCTTGTTTCCCCAGTAAGCCGGGTCGGCATCGAGAGAGAGGAAGTCCATCCGTCCCAGGGGCAGCTTGCCTCCCGACACCGCCTCGCTGCTCAACGTCAGTTCGCGGTAATCGAACGCACCACGGTCTGTCTCCCGGGGCGCAAGCACCACTGCCGGCGCATAGCCCCGCGCAACGTATGTATCGCCGTTGGAGGCATACTCCACACCGGTGTTGTAGGTCATCTTGTAGTAGTCGTTGATTTTGCCCAGCACCTCCACGAGGTGGGTATAGGCGTCGTCCGTGCTCAGGTAGTCCGCAGGCGGATTGTCGAAGTTGTCAGCCTGCCGCTTCGTCATGAGCAGGATGTTCGGGGTCATGCGTACGCCGTCAATCTGTTGCAGTCCGGCGCGGCTCACCACGAAGTTCATCTGGATTTCGTTCGTCGGCGCGTCCTTTCGCATCATCCGGTCTTCCTCCGAGACGACGCACGAGGCGAGCAGCCCCATCGCTCCTGCCAGAAGGGGGAGCAGCGGACGGAAGCGCCGGGTTGTCAAGTGGGAGTTTATCTTCATGTATCGTCAGTCTAAAAAGGTTTTACCTTCACCAGCGTCCACCCAGGGGATGCTGAAGGTGTTCACTTCGATGTACGTACCTCCATCGTCGCCGTTGCCGGGGACGGTGATGCGGTGCAGCTGCGGCAGGTAGTAGGTGTTGCGCAGCAGCTGGGAGTTGACATAACCCATGTTCGGGTCTGAGTAGTGGGTGATGTCCTCAGAGTTCTTCACGTTGTAGTCCTCGATGTAGGAGAAGAAGTAGCACCAGCCGCCCACGTGGGGGACAATCTTGTTGCGCACCCCGGTGAGTGTGCCGGGGGTACGTGCCATGCGTTCGGTGATGAAGTAGTATTTCGTCTCCTGCTTTCCCGTCACCGGGTCGGTGTACGGCAGGGGAACGGTCCAGTAGGTGCCGGGCGTGAAGAAGTTCGCCTGCCACTCCGTTCCGGGGTTGCGGTAGGCACCCTGCACCTTGAGGCAGAGGGCAAGGAAGCGCTCGATTTTCTGATACAGGTCTACCTCGGTATCGGTAGTGTTCGGCACCACGGTGGTCTCTCCCGCTACCTGAAAGCGTTGCCCGAAGTCGATGTGCACGCAGTCCAGCTCGAAGTTTGCCTTGGCATTGCCCTTAGCCAAACGCACCCCGCGGTCGGACATGAAGACATCCTCATAGAAGTAGCCGTCCTTCGTCGTCGACTGGCGGAAGAGCTCCTCCACGAAGTCACGCTCCTCGTCAGTCAGGTTGGTATTCTTGTGGTCCGTCACGGACGTCCACGTCGCGCGGTCCACATAGAGTTCGCGGGGCATGAGTCGGGCAGCCACCTGCAGGTGGGTGATGGAGCGGACGGGGTTAATGCGGTTGTTCGCCAGCAGGTTGTTGCCGTCTGTCTGGTCAGGCGTCGGCTTGGCATAGCCGTTGGGCAGGGCATAGACACCCTTCACGTAGCCGCCACCCTGACGGCTTTTCGTACGTTTGAGCTTGGCATCATCGAGCTTCTCCGCCCGTTCGAAATGCTGGTAGAACTGCGCATTGGTCAGCTTGCTGTAGTCCTGCGGCGGTGTATAGACGAACTCGGCATCGAGCTTGCCCTGGTCGTAGCGGTAGGTCTTGGCGTCGACCTTCTGCATCACCGACGTGAGGTCCATGTTGGGGTCCTCGTACCACAGCTTGGAATACTTGCTCGGCTCCGCCTCCTTGGGGATGAGGTAAATCTCGCGGTTCAGGCTGTTGACGGTGTAGTAGACCGAGTCGGCACGGATGAAGCCGATGCCGCCGTTGATGTTGGTCACCCCGGTCTCGTCCGCCTTCTTGTACGTCTTGAGGAAGTCCACTCCCCCACTCGTCTCCGTGTCGGCGTAGAGCAGATGCACCTTCGCCACGCTGCGGGTCAGCTCGAAGTGGACATCCAGAGGATTGTCCTTGGAATGCACTTCACTGAGGTCGAACGAGGAGGAGCTGGCGTTGTCCGTCCCGATTGCCTGCATCTGGATACATCCGTCGGGAGCTTCCTCCAGGAAGGTCTGCCGTCCGTAGGAATCGCGTGCAAAATAGTTGATGACGTCGTAGAAACGCGACATCCCCATAACCGACGGTCCGGAGCCTATGATCATCCACATGTACTTGTAGCTATCCAGCTCTTCGGGAGGAAGAGTGGAAAAGTTTTTTCCCATCGCCTTCACCTTCTCGTATTGTTCCGGTGTAAGGTTGGCAAACGCCACCATGTAGTGTGTACCGGACTTCAGGGTGAGGTTATCGGCAGAATACAGATACTCCGTGTTGTTCTCCACCTTTCCGGTGAGGTTGATGTCTGTCACATAGCCGTAGTTCCCGTCGAAGATGAAGACGTAGAACGAGCGGATGGCGTTCTCATGGTCCGAACCGACGGATTCTCCCGTCTCCTCTGCACGGGTAGTGGGAGCACCCGGCTCAGCCAGCGAAATGTGGAAGCGGAAACAAGTCTGCCCCACCGTTACGGGTTGTGGCTCAGGCAACGGACCGATGTCGTCCTTCATGTCGGAGCAGGCACCCAGCAGCACGGCAAAGAGCAGGAGGCACAGCGGCAACATCCGTCGGCTAAGCACCCCTGCGAGGCAGTCTGTCTGTATATTCAGTCTGTTCATGGTCAATGGCAGTTTAGTTGGCATCTATGTGTGTAAAGTCTATCTCCTGGTCGCTCTTGACGCGCCACGGCAGGATTTCGATGTAGAAGCGCAGGTAGCTCACCATCGAGTCGTCCTCGCGGTCGGCATCAAAGGGTTGCGGCTCCGGTGTGCCGGGCTTGTCCACGCCGGTGATACGCAATTCATACCAGTTGTTGCGCACCACGCCGTAGCGTCCCAGGTAGTTCTGTCCCTGTGTGGCGACGGTCGCTCCGGATGCTTCGTCGTTGGTCTTGGGGTAGACCACCTGCGAAGGTGTCGGAGTCTCGCCGGCATGCCACGGTGTCTCGTTGTCGTCGAAGTGGCGGAGAGGCACGACGTAGTACATCTTCCCGCCCCGGTAGAAGCCGAAGCGCGAGGTGTAGTTGTCTGCCAGCCAGGAGAGCGCGGAAGTCAGGAAGTTGTGCAGCACCTGTGCTACCTCGGTATGGGTGTCCGCCGTTCCGTCCGGGTTATTGGTCCACGTCACGGGTGTTCCCTTCACGCGGACGAGTCCTTCCAGTCCGGTGACGGAGGTCAGCTCGGCATCGCTCTTGAAGTGAGGAGCCGCAGCAGCAAAGGCTGCACCGAAGTCGCCCGTCGCCGTCCCTGCCGGATTTGCCTTGGGAGCCAGCAACGGCGTCGTGCCGTTCATGCCGTAGAGGTCGGCAAAGTGCACGGTCTTGTCTTCCGCCGTAAACGAGGCCTGGAAAAGGTCGGTGTTGGTAGCATGGAACCGCTGTGCCGTCGGCTGGCTGAGCAGGCTGCGGAAGAGCGTCAGCCAGTTGGTGCGCCACGCCGTCAGCTGTGCCTGAGTCACGGAGTAGCCCGCGGGATATTGGTAGGTCGCGTCCTTCGCAAAGAGGTCGGCGAGCAGCTTCAGGTTCTGGTCGGCAAGCAGTTTCTTCGTCACCAGGTTGTTCAGCCCCTGCACGGTGAAGACCTCGTCGGGCAGTTCGCTGGAGGTCAGCACGCCGTAGTCCCGTATCTCCTGCCCGTTCTTCGACGAGCCGAGGGTCACCTCCAGTTCGACGGCGGTCGTGGTGCGCTGACGCATGCGGTCCACGTCGGTGGTGTTCTCCATCGGGTAGTCGGCATCCGCAAGCGAGTTGTGCCATGCAGCACGGTCGGGAACGGTCGTATTGAGGTAGTTCGCGGCATTGTAGTCAGCTTTGTAATGGGGAGACACTGCCCAGTTGATAAGGTAGAGCGGCGTCCCCGTCCCCAACGGAGAAGCACCCAGGAAACGGTAATTGTCCGTTGCGCCGGAAGAGGCATAACGGGCATAGGTCGTGAAAGTCCCCTGCGATGAACCGTTGTCGATGTGCTTCGTCAGGTATGCCGTGCGGGCGGCATTGAGCAGGGTCCAACCGGTAATATCATAGGTAAAGGCGGTGTTGACATCGTCCTTGCCGATGGCTGTGCTTCCCGTCTTGCTCACGTTCACCTTCGCCACGGCACGCTCCACGTAGATGGTCGCGGCAGGCTCTCCACTCGCCGCATCCGACGCCTTGCCGTAGAGACGGTCGAGGGCGATGGGCGCAAGGACCTGTGTCGAGGAGTTCGACACGGACGGAGCGGACTTCAAGCTTCCTCCCTTCACGGTGGAGAGGACGGCGTTGGTCATCAGCAGGTAGTTCACGCCGTAGAAGTCGGCAAAGGGATGGGGCGTCTCTCCGTTTCCGCCGGGAGTGAGCCGGGGCAACGTGTTCACCGACGAGTCAAAGCCAGCCTTGAGCCGGAGGAAGTCGGGAAAACGAATGTTGCCGCTCCCTCCTGCATCGGTGTTGCCCACGATGTAGGTGTCCGGACCGAAGCGCAACGTATTGCCTGCCGCACCGGCACCCGCCGTGAAGTGGAACAGCTGCTCGGGAGCATTGAGGAGGACGAAGGCATAGAGCTTGTCCGTGTCGCCGATGTTGTTGCGCACGATGGGTGTCACGAACGAAGACCCCGACGTGATGTTCGGGTCGCTCTCCTTCGTGAACGAGCGGTCGAGCCGGTAGACGGAACGTGCCACGGCACTGTTCTCGTCCGCCCCGGAGAAGAGTATCAGGTAGGAATGGGAGAGATTGACGGCATATTCAGCCTCGGACCCGTCCTGCGGAGTGGCAGCACGGGTACGCCCCTCCGTCGGTACTTGCAGACGGAGCAACATGTAGGCTTCGCCGTCGGCGTTGAACACCTGCTCGATGCCGACAGGACGCGGCTCGTCGCGCAACGTCTCGTCGGAGCAGGCGGTCAGCATCCCCAGGCAGAGGAGCGCCATCTCTATCGTATGTATTGTTTTCATTTTCATCTGCGTTGTCAGGTTGTTGTTGGGAGGATGGAGCGTCGTCCATCCATCGTCATCCTAGAACTCATACACCACACTAAGTGCCGCCTTCTGCGGCCCGATGTAGTGTTTCGTCTTGTCGCGGGTCCGTTCGCCACACGTGGGGCAGGCATACTCCCGGTAGTCCACGTATTCATAGCCGAGTCCTACCGAGGCCTCCATGCCCCAATGGTCACCGAGGGACCATACATAGCCGTAGGTCAGTCCGCCACCGGCGAACTTCGCCTCATAGCGTCGGTCGGCAAGGCTCTTCCAGATGCGGAAGGGCAGCTTGACCCCTCCCAGGTTGGCCTGCCCGGCATTGAGCGCGACGCCGAAGAAGTGTCCTTTGAACCAAGGACGGAGGTAGTGGCGCACTTCGGGTGCGAGGCACCAGTTGCGCAACTTCCTCCCCTCTCCCAGGCTGAACGGGCTGAACCCGTATGCCACCTGCACGGTGGTGTGCCATCCCAACTCCATCTCGACCGCCACATTGGGTGTCAGCGTGGCATCCCACAGCAGGTTGTTCTTCAACCGCACGGTCTGTGCGGAGAGCGCTGCCGGGAGCACGGCGAGGAGGAACGGGAGGAGGAGGCGGGGCATGGGGGAAAGTCAGGAATTAAGTTCTTCCAATTGGGTACGCACCGTCCACTTCAGGATACCGACACTGATTTGCACGTACTGCCATTCTCCATCCAGCAGGAAGAACTGCAAGTCGTAGTTGTGACGGCGGTCCAGGAAGCCTTGCGGGGTGTATCTCATGATTTCCGGAGCAGTGCGGTTGCTCACCAGAAGGTTGCTCAGATTCTCCCGATAAACCAGCCGACGTGTCTTGCGGTTCACGATGAAGAGCTGTGCGTCCTTGGCCGCATCCTCATTGAGCACCAGACGTGAAGTCGTGAAGTCAAAATGGCTCTCTGCCGTACGGGGGAAGGTCGAGACATTGCCCTCTGCATCTTCGCCGTTCAGGTATTCACTCTTACGCTGAGCAAACGGCAGGTAGAGCAAGCGGTCACCGGGCACGAGGCTGTTCATCGGACCCAACTCACCGTTGTCAGCCGTAATGAACACGTCATAGTCGGGCGAAGGTTCATTCGCCGTATTCAGGAACTCTTTCACTGAAACGTGGATTTCCTTCGTGTCACGAATCAACGGCACTACGGCATAGGTAGGCTTCTGGAAACGCACCGTCCATACCGGGAGAGCGAACAAGCTCTCTTCCCCGGCACGCACCTGGTAGTCCGTATGCGCCGCATTCCACACCGTGTCGGTCACCAGCGTATGCCACAAGGTATCCAGCCCCTGACGCTGATGCGACACCACGCGAGCCTGAAGCCTACGCTCCAACGTGTCGCGAACAGCTCCGCGCTTCGAAAAACTGCGATAAACGATGCTCGTGTCAGCAGACTGACGGTCCAGCCGGATGCGCAGGTCGTTGATGTTGTCTCCGACTCCTAACTCCGGGATACGGCGGAACTTGGCACCGGGTTGTCCCAAAAGGGTTTCATATCCCTGCTGACCACCGACAGCCACCAGCCGGTAATTGCCGGGAGCCAGTTCGGGGAAGGTCATCTGGTATCCATACTGCGAGAGTGGAGCACTGCCGGGGGTATTCTCTACCGACCGGGAAGCCACGATGGTTCCGTCTTCGTCGATTACATAGCAAGTGATGCCGCCCACCTGGTCCTTGCGCAGGTCGGCTTGCTCGGTGTTGTAGTCGTAGACGAAAGTGACATACAGCCCCATGGGACAGTCGTCCCGGTCTTCATCCATCAGCGAGCAGGCTGTCAGGAGAGGCAGCAAGCCCAGACAGAACAGAAAGAGCGCGGACCATCCGTACGAATGCAGGCGTATGCTTGTCTTGTCTATTCGTTGTTTCATTGTCACACTTTTCTAAGTTAGGCGATTCTTTAGGTTCATATATCAGCGGAGGAAAAGAGTCAGGACACCGTCATCGTTGTCTTGGTTTTTCTCCAGGTGTTTCCGCAGCCGTATGCTTCGGAGGCACTCAGAGAACAAAAGCAAGTGTGCAAGTCCGACTGTTCCCGTTCGCCTTTCTTTCGTCTGAATCGATGATTTCCTGCCGCCTGTTCTTAGTAAAAGTCCCTGATGGAGGGGGAATGCCGGGGCACTCCCCCATCCAGAGGAACAATTGTTGTTATGCTCTTTGAAAAAGAATGAGTCTATTAATGCAGAACCTCAGACTGTGAACGTTTTGCCCACGGCAAGATGCGGATGCGGGTATGAATGTACATCTCTACAGAGTCATCATCCTTACCGTCACCGGAAGTACCCGGGGTTACAGTCGGGATAGTCGGCTGACCGATGGCGGAAACACCTGTCACATCCACATTGTACCAGGTGTTACGCAGCATACCGTAACGACCCAGGTAGTTCTGCTCGGCTGTGGTATCAAAAGCGCCATTGGCTTTACCGCCTGCATTCTGATACGGATAAGAAATGCGGGTAGTGTTCGGAGTGAAGGTCTCATCGTTGTTCCACGGGGTCTGTGCGTCGCCGAAGTGCTTGATCATGACGGTATAGTAAGCATAGCCACCGAGATAGTACTTGAAGACATTCAGGATTTGCTTGTTGATTTCCGCTACAGCGGGGAAGTCAGCCTTATCCGCCTTGAATGTCGCACCATCCTCTTTCGGAGTTACGGAAGCCACGGTTACGATACCGGCAGCCTTGTCAGAAGTGCCGTTGTAGTTCAAGGTGACTTCGAGGTTCTTGTCACCCTCTGCTGCAGCAGAACCTTCAGCAAGGTTTGCCTTGAACCAATTCTTTACCGCGGGAGTCTTGAATACCACCGACTTCACCTGCTTCATGAAATCAGCTTCAGTAAAGATAGCATCGGTCTGACTGTCGGTATAGAAGTCCTTCACATCTTCACCACCCTTCTGATAGTGAGCCTTGATGATGACACGGGTGGTCTGGTTGTCCTTCATACGGTCTACGCCGAAGGTATTCTCCAGTGCATAAACAACCTTGCCCGGCTGTGCCTGTACATAGTTCTTATCAGCAAAAGCATTCAAGTAGGTATCTATGGTCTGAGCAGCATCTACTGTGTTGAAAAGGGTAGAGTGCTCACCGTCGTTCGTACCCTTTGCATAGGTCGGGTCGATGGCCCAGTGGATGCGGTAAACGGGATCTTCGCCTGTTCCATTGAAAGTCTGACCGTTGTTGATGGCAGTCTTCTCGATGAAACGATAGGGGTTCGCCGTCAATGCCTCTAAATTATTAGAGTTCGACTCATAGGCAGCCCAGTTGAAGATGTTGGTCGGGAAAGCCGTTGCGGCAGCAGTGCCCTCACCTACGTTGTGTGAGAGATACATCGACTTGGCAGTCTGGTCCACCATGAAGCCGTCGATCTTCACCGTAAGTGTCTTGTTGTTGGTTACAGTCGCATCGGTAACCTTGTCGTTCACCTGTACCTTGGCCACCAGTCTTTCCACATAGATGGTTGCAGCGGGCTTGCTGCTCTGAGCCTGTTCCTGAGTCGGGAAAATCAACGCAGGGTCAACCACTGCCAGACGATAGATTTTACCGCCAAATGACGAACCTGCCGTAGCGGAAGCCACGGGAGCGTTGGTCATCATGAAACCGTTCTTGTAGTCGGCAGTGGCACCGGTGTTACCGGTCAGCAACTTGGCAGAGCTCTGAGCCGTCAACATCAGCTTTTCAAAGTCGGCAAAGGTCTTTCCGGTCAACGAAGTACCGTTGGCAACAGCCGAACCGCTTCCGTCCGTGATACCGTCGACAGCCACCTTCAAGTCGGCAGCCTTGGAATCGTATACCGTACCGGAGCCGTTGTTTGCCTGAGCTTCCAGTGTGAACAGACCTTGGTTGTTCAGGATTACATAGGCATAGATGTTACCGGTCAGACCGTTCTTGTTAGCCAGCTGCACGATGCTGCGCTGTGTCGTGATCTGGTTGTTCACATTGGCTGCGGGGAAAGTGCCCGAGATGTCGTAAGCCGAGTGCAGCTTGGCACTAGCCTCGTCCGCACCGTTGAAAAGGAGCAAGGTGGCATTCTTCACCTCATATTCATAGAGTTCGCCATCCACATATTCAGGTTCGGTGCTAGCAGCACGTGTACCGTCAATCGAAGGCAGGCTGATGCTGACAGCCATAAATCCTTCCCCCTTCTCATTGAATCCCGGAGTAGGGACAGGGTCCTGCGTAGCAATATCGCTATCGCTACATGCAGCTGTCATTGCCACCAGCATTGCAGCCGCCATCCATTTGAAGTTGTTCAATACCTTCATAAAATTAGTCGTTGTTTTTAGTTTGATTAGTATATACTCTTTAGTAAATCCAAGTTATGTTGTGCCTCCGCCATTCCGCTTGCAGCAGCCTGCCCAAGCAACTGACGGGCAGTGTCGTAATCCCCTTTCAGGATTGCCAGCAGACCGCGGGCATGCACAGCCGCCGGACTGTTGCCCGCCTTCGCAAGGAACTTCTCGGCAGACGCGACATCCCTTCGCGACAAGGCGATGTTCGCAGCATTCAGGTTGGCAGTCTCGTCAGTGGGGAACATCCGCACAGCCGTCTCAAACACCTCGTTGTAGGCATCCGAACCCTGCTCATAGCTGTTGCCCAACAGGAAAAGCTCGTTCAATGAAAGCTGTTTGGGCTTCGTACGGAACACCCTCCGGGCCTCTTCCACAGTGAATGGTTTCACAACGTATTCCACCCGGTAGTCAGCATGGCGCAGTCCCGGATAGACCTCCGACAACAGACGACGGTAGACCTCGGGATAACGTTGGCGGATTCCTGCCTCCTTCGCGTCAGGCTCACCCTTCGCATCAATCCGTGCCAGCAAATCACCGCGCATCGGAAGGTCGGAAGCCTCCACCCAACGGCGCAGCCCGTCCCAGTCTTCAGCCGTGAACTCCACCCGGAACAGGTTGTCAGGCAGCCGGTGCAACACACGCACGTAGTCCTTCAACGCATTCGAACGTTCCTTTGCCAGACGTACGTTGTTGGCATAGCTACCCTCAGGCGAAGCGAACCCATGAATATCAATGTTCGAAATCAGCACGTTCGTATCATTCTTCACCAAGTCAATCGTACGGATGATTTTGGCAAGTTCCTCCGGGTTCTTGCGGTATTGCGGGTCAATCTCCGTCCGGTTCACACGGAAGTCAAGGAAGGCACTGCCCCGTTCTTCGCGCACCTTCGGCTGTTCCACCTTCGGCGTCACAAACGCATACTGCACCTCGTCGAACGGGTCGTAGTCGATGCGGACTGTCTGGGCAGTCGCCTGCTCCAGCTTGTCGCCGCAGGCACAGAGGTCCTGCATCACGGCGAGCGTGGCACCTTTCATCCAAGGCTGGTAGACAGCCACATCGGTGTAGGCATACGTCTGTGCCGTGCCGTTCCGTCGACGCATCTCGACCGCATCGGGATAGGCATCACTTCCTGCCCGTTCGTGGTAGATGTGGGCGCGGCGTCCCGTGACGAGGAAAGGCGTCAGGGGCATCTCCCGGCTTCCGTCGGCAGAGGTGATGACCGGCTGGAAAGCCATGAGCTGGTCAGCCTTCAAATCCAGTTCGTCCAGCACAAACTCCATCGACACGACCAGCTTTCCGGAGTTGGAGCGTGCGGTGAGCTTGCGTATATCCACACGAGGTGTGCCTGCCGCAAGGGGCAGGCATACCATCGCAAGGATGAAAGTGAGAAAAACATTCTTCGTTTTCATAATGGTTCAGGGTATGGGGTTAGAAAACATACACCAGGTTGATAGCGGCCTTCGTCGGGCCTACATAATTCTTGTGGTCGCGTCCGAGGAGTGCGCCACAACGTTCACACTCATACTTCTTGTACTGCGTATAGACATAGCCCACGCCGATGGCAGCCTCCACGTTCCAGTGCTTGCTCAGCGGAAACGCATAACCATAGGCGATGCCGCCTCCGGCATACCAGCCCACGTAGCGGTTGTCCTTCAGCGAAGGGAACATGCCGAAGGGGAGGTGGATGCCCTGCACACGGTACTCTCCGCCCAGTGCGTCGACACCGACGAAGTGTCCCATCATGGGACGGCAGAACCAGTAACGGAATTCGGGATTGACTACCCAGTGGCGCATCAACCGTTCGCTATCGGTCGATTTCCAGGGGTTGAGTCCATAGATTACCTGCAACGAAGTGTGCCTCCCCATCTGCAACTCCGCCCCGATGTTGGGAGTCGTCGTCGCATCATAGAGCAAGTTGGTCTTTACCGCCACTTTCTGTGCACGGATGGCGGGGGTCATACACAGCAACAGTATCATACACGCGAGTACGCGATAGATGAGAAGTGTTGAAGATCTCTTTATCATACGGTGCATTGTTGTTTTATAAATGCTAGTTATCTTATGTATCACTTTTAAATCCCGTCCCTGTTGCGTATATTTAGGGACGCACGAGCACGGAATTTGTTTTCGTTGCAAAATTAGAGAGAATAGCGCGTACAGTCGACGAACATCAATGTACATCTGAAAACATCATTTCACTGTTTATTACGAATTATAAAATAAATCCATGTACAAATGCATCCAAATGCATGATTTCCCCTCCTTCCAGCACACGGACGGCTTCCTGGTGACATTCCCAAGCTGTTCCCGCCACCGGGCATCCATGAGGAAGGGAGGATTCCGCCCCACGCCTGGGGATTATTGTCCATTATCCATCGCCGATTGTCAAGAGAGGCGGCTGTCCATTGACCGCCGAAGAGGTGTTTTGACAAAATGTCAAACGAAGGTCTCCACAGTGCCTTTCCTCGCACCAAAATACGATTGGGTGGATTCCGAGGCCCTTCTCAGGCGATTCGCAAAATACACATTGACACAGATTCGTTCCAAGCGTTATCATCCCGACACAACCTAAGAGCAACATCCTTCCCATGCGACAGCAGGATTCCCACACAGCACACATGATGATACCTTCCGATTTATTGACACGCCTCATCTTCCAGCGAACGAAACCCGGAGTTTTTGCCTTTCATTCTCCGAACATTTGACTTCCACGGATGAAACAATATTGTTTGGGAAGTGAAACTATATGTAATTGGCAATTTAATAGTAGCATTTTTTGGCAATCATAATTGCGACACTTTTGCTGAAAAAAAAACAGTAAAAGATGAATGCCACGAGACAGAAACAAGACCGGTTACTATGGTTACGCATCGACGAGCTGAAGTCCCAAAAGCTCAAACCTTCACAGATTGCCTACCATCTAGACATTCCCGTTTCCACGGTCAAACGCCTGAGTCGTCTGACCTATGAAGAACTGCTGGAACGCCAAACACGCGGTCGTGTCCAGTCTTGCAAGCTCGACAAGTATGAACCACTTGTCGTATCCCTCCTTACAGCCTATCCGTCATTATCCGCATCCCAGTTGCTGGAGATGTTACAAGTGCACTATCCGGACATGCCTTCTATTTGTCTCCGGTCTGTGTCAAGCTATATACGTCGTATCCGTACGAAATACCATATCCCGACGAAAGCGTCACTTATCCGTTCCGGCGCCCGTCATTCCTAAACTGTTAACTATATACCTTATATATATATGGATACATTCATTAGAACCAATGACAGCACCTGTCGGGTGTCTGCCTATCCAGTAGCCACATCAACCTTTCAGAGCTTGCCTATGAAGAAGCTCCGTGGAGCCTACGGTCCCACCGGTTATGCCATCTATGACATGCTGGTCAACGAGGTCATCCGTCAAGGCTCGTTCGTATCCGCGACTACATCCCTGTTCAGCCGCATCGCCCGTTATTGGGACGTGTCGGTATCCCAAGTCAGGGAAGTGGTCGACTACTGCCTCCAGCTGGGTCTGTTCAACCTCCATCTGTTCCAGGAATACAACATCCTGACTTCCGCAGACCTCCAACGCCGTTACCTGCAAGCCTGTGCCGAATCCCACTCATCCGGACGTATTCCGGGAAGGCTGCATTATCTCTAACCTGATTGTCAACCCCATAAAAATACATAACCATGTCAAGGATAGCTCGAAAAGGATTCGTCTATTACAGGGCGGAAACAGACCGATTTTTCGACATAAAAATCAAGCGGCTGAGGAAAGAGTTCAGCTGCCAAGGTTATTCGGTCTACGACTATTTCGTCAACGAAATCTACCGCGTGGAAGGCTGTTTCATGCAATACAGTACGGATGAAGCATTCTGTTGCGCCGACTACTGGAACATAGAAGAGTCGGAAGTGAACCGTATCATTTCCTATTGCGTTGAAATCGGACTGTTCGATGCCGGTCTCTTCTCAACGAAACAGATTCTGACGTCACGTTCCATTCAGGAGAACTATGTCGACATGTGCCGGGTGATGAAACGTCAGCCCTGCCTTCCGTCAGAAATAAGCCTGCTCCCCTCTGCGGCACCGTGTGCAGAGGACGCTGCCTCCCGTCCACGGGCTGCAAGGACAAATGTCCCGTCCGCGGGGAACGTCCTTGTCGATAAGCAACCGAGCGTGGAAGAAGCAATTGCCCTTGCCCGTCAGTTCAATCAGGGGATAATTCCGGAAGAATCCGGAATAATTCGCGAAAAATCCGCTGGAAATAAAAGTAAAGAAAATATATCCTCCTCAACTCCTCCTTCGGAACTTCCCGAAGGAGTCGGAGGAAAGGATGAGGAGGAAGATAACCTGGTTCATGAGATGGAAGGGCTCGGACTGTCCGCCGAGCGTATCCGTGAAGCCCTGCTGCTTCGCCGGGCTTATCCGGAGATGCCCCTGTCCCGTGCCATTGCCACCATCCGTGCCGACACTACCTACCAGGTCAACTGTTCCAACTACCTGCTTCCGCTGATTGAGAACTACCGCGCCAAGTACAATGCCTGTTTCCGCCCAAAAGAAGAGGACAGCCGCCGCATCCGTGAGCTGGAACGAATGAGCATTCCCCCCGGAATCATCCGGGACATTCTTGCAAAATCCCGCCATGCCCCCGGAGTCCTTGACGCGGCAATCAAAGAGACACGTAACAACAACCGCATAAAGAGTCCTACCGCCTTCATTCTTAGCCGAATGAAGAACATCTCAGCTTAAGCCGTCATGCCATGAAAACCGACGAACTACGAAACATCCCCATCGAGGAAGTACTGTCCAAGTACGGTCACGAACCGGTCCGGAGGTACGGCGGGTACCTGATGTACCGCTCTCCGTTCCGTGAGGACCACGCACCGTCCTTCCGCGTCACCCTGTCCGGCAACCACTGGCGGGACTATGGGGATGACAGCCACGGCAGCGTGATTGACCTGGTCATGCGGATGGAGCACTGTGATACGGGAAGTGCCATAAGGAAGCTGGCATCCGGTCACTTCACCTCCGGTCCTGTCGCTCACACTGTCAGAGATTCGAAAGAGGTCAGTGTCACCTCCAAGATGAAAGTGTTGAACATCGTCCCGTTGAGAAACAGGGTCCTGTTGGACTATGCAAGGGGACGCGGTATTGACGCGGACATCGTGCAGAAATTCTGCCAGGAAGTGTATTATTGCTTTGACAAGAACAGAAAACCCTGTTTCGCCCTGGGCTTCCCGAACGATGCAGGCGGGCTGGAGCTTCGCAGTTCCATGTTCAAAGGCTGTCATACGGCAAAGGCTGTCTCGACCCTCAACAAAGGACATGCACACTGTGTCGTCTTCGAAGGGTTCTTTGATTTGCTGAGTTTCCTCCAGTATGCCCGTGACCATCCGGAGCTGAAGTTCCCGAAGATGGACTACTGCGTGTTGAACTCCACCGTGAACGCGTCCAAGATTGCTGATTTCCTGCACGGTCACAAGACCATCCATGCCTTCATGGACAACGACCGTGCCGGTGAAGAAGCTTTCCGGACCCTGAGGCAGTTCAAGCCCAAGGACGCCGTCCTCGTCAACGAGTCCGCCCGGCTCTATCCCGGGTACAACGATTTCAATGACTTCCTGAAAGCCACCAAAGGACTGCGGAAGGAAATCCACAACGAACTGTAAAACCATGAAAAATCCGTTCGAACACCTACGAATTGACCGCCGGAAGGAACTGCCGGTACCCTGGACTAATTATCCGGTCCTGCGCGATTTCGTCACCGTGACCGTCTACAATGCCGGTAGTGACTATGTGGGCATCCATCTGGGTATCCAGGACGGACGGTGGGTCGCCGGACTCACAGTGCGGCATGGCTCCGGCTATTCCAACTGTTACCCCGGACGCAAGTGGGGTGAGTTTGACTCCCGGTCTGATGCGCTGCTATGGTCGCTCGGCTCGCTGTTGTCCCGCCACGATGTACAAGGACCGGTCAGACATGCCGTCCTGCGGCGTATCGAACAGGAACGTCAGCTGTCATTGTTCGGAAAGAATTAATTAAACTGTAAATGAAGTGATTATGAAAGCAACATACAAGGAATTCGGCAAATACCTGCGTGCCGTGGCAGACCTGTACGCCAAATACGGCGACGAACCATTGGAAGCAGGAAAGGAATACGGTGACCTCCATGATGTCCTGTGTCAGATGCACAACGATTACAGGAGTGGAGCTGCACGCATCGAAGAGCTGAAAGACGTGTTCACCGCTCAGTGTGAGGACTATGGACAAGGCTGGGTACCGGCTTTGAAAGACAATAACTAAAACGCCATGGAAATAACAGACAAGCCGATACTGGATGCCTGCTGTGGCAGCAAGATGTTCTACTTTGACAAGTCGGACAGCCGGGTACTGTTTCAGGACATCCGGAATGTGGAAACAACGCTGTGCGATGGCAGGCACTTCGAGGTCAAACCTGACATTCAGGCGGACTTCACCCGAATGCCTTATCCGGATGCCAGCTTCTCGATGGTGGTTTTCGACCCGCCCCATCTGCTTAAGAGCTCCAGGGCTCCGGAGTCCGCAGCCGCTTCGCCGACCGGATGGCAGCAACTGAAATACGGAGCCTTGTACGCCGACTGGCGCAAGGTTCTCCGTCAAGGGTTTGCAGAATGTTTCCGCGTGTTGAAACCAGGAGGCTTCCTGATATTCAAGTGGAACGAGACCGACATCAAGGTGTCTGAGGTTCTTGAACTGACTCCCGGGCGTCCGGTGTTCGGTCACAAGTCCGGGAAACTGTCAAAGACCCACTGGATTTGTTTTATGAAATGAAATGAACAAAAATTATCGAAAATGGACAGAATGATAGACAGACTTAAAAAACTGCTTGCACTTGCCGAGCGAGGGCAACGGGGTGAAGCGGACAACGCTCGCCGCCTGTTGGAAGCCGAACTCCGGCGGCACGGGTTAACCCTGGATGACATCTGCTCCGAAAAGAGAACGGAACGGACGTTCAAGTACGGCAGTCTGGAAGAGCGTGACCTGATTGTGCAAATCCTTCTCAATTATCTGGGAAGCACAAGCGAGGCTTTCAACATCTCGACATTCAGTGCCCGGAAAAAAGAGATATACATCGGACTGACAGACATGGAATATATCGACATATCGAACATGTGTGCCTTCTACATCCATCAGTACAGGATAGAACGCAAACGCCTCCTGCACGACATGATACTGGCGTTCGTGCAAAAACACAACCTGTTCGACAGCACACCGCAGGAACGCCCGGACGATGATATTGAGTTTGACCTGGACAAGCTGATGTGCATTATGAACCTATCCCATGCCATGGAAGACGTGACCTACAGGAAACAGCTTACTGTCTGATAACGTGAAAACAAAAACTGATTGAAGTATGAACAACGAACCGGTAATTGAATCACCCATGAACCTGTCATCCGACACGGCCTGCGAGCGTGCCGCCAGGCTGCTGGTCGCCTGGGTCAAGTCTCCCGGTACGGTACCATACCCGTCCCTCCTGCGCGCCGTGAACACCTACTTCGAGCTTGCCCGATGCAATGACCGCAACCCGGAGACCGCCGTTTCCAGCCGCAGGACTGCCGTCCGTCCGCTGACCATGCGGTGCATCAGTCACCTGACGCACGATGAGCAGCTTCATGTCGAAGCGGTTGCATTCGGAATTGCCGACGGGTGGTACAGACAATACATCCAGCAACATAACAAGGATTTATGAATACAGGACAATGAAAGAATCCCTCCTTACAAAGGTGAGTCCGGAAACACTGGACAGCCTGATGAACGCACTGACGACCGCCATTCTCCAGATGAAGGACGCCGAACCCGTACCATCCTTCCGTCTGAGAGATGCAGGCTATGCGGTCTGCTCCTGCTTCCAGGAGCAGGTACTGGCTGCCATCCGGAAGTCGTCGTTGAAGAAGCAGCAAGAGAAAGAGACAGCCCCGGTCCGTTCCTGACCCGTCGGCTGCCAAAGAAAAACATATTAACAACAAAACCAAAGAATTATGGAATTTACAGGCAAAGTAATCGCCGTGATGCCGGACAAGTCCGGTACCGGGCAGAACGGGAAACCGTGGAAGACCCGCGAGTTCGTAGTCGAGACAGTCGAGCAATACCCCCGCCGCGGCTGTTTCCTGCTCCGTGACGAGAACATAGACCGTTTCCCCGTCGAGCTCGGCATGGAAGTGAAAGTGAAGTTCGACCTGAACGCCCGTGAGTGGGAAGGCCGTTATTACAACACCCTCACCGCTTGGAGTGTGGAAAGGAAGTAGAGCCATGCTGAAAAAGACATTGATACTCGTCTCCCTGCTGCTCCTGCCCTGGACCGTGTCCGCCCAGTTCTACAGCCTGCGTACCAACGTGGCGGCACTTGCCACCGGGAACCTCAATGCCGAGTTCTCCATGACGCTGAACCGCAAGTGGTCCGTGCACCTGCCCCTCCAGTACTGTCCGTTCAAGTTCAACGCGAACCGGCAGTGGCGCAACATCTACACCTCCCCCGGCGTCCGCTACTGGCTCCGTGAGAGCTATACCGGAGGCTTCATCGGTCTGCACGGTGTTGCCGCCGTCTACAGCGTCGGCGGTCTGTTCGGCAACAAGTTCCGTCATGAAGGCGAAGGTTACGGCGCCGGTCTGTCCATAGGTCATGCCTACGCCCTTGCCAAACGCTGGAACCTCGAATGGGAACTTGGCGGCGGTCCCGTCTGGCTGGCCTATGATAAGTACGCATGCAGGCACTGCGGCGGCTGGAAAGCCCGTGAGAGCGGCTGGTACCTCCTGCCCACCAAACTGGCATTCAACGTAGTCTATCTATTCTAACCGACAGAGCTTATGAGACCCCATTCATTCTACGCCCTTGCCCTCGGCACCGTCCTGGCGGCATCCTGCGGCACCCAGCCGAAGCTTGCCCGTGTGCGGATTGCCCAGCCCGGGCAGACCCTGTCGGCACAGTCCGACACCACCTCCACGGTGACGACCTCCGGGCACCGTGCCCGTGTCGTCTCCTACCGCGAGCGTGACAAGGAGACCGGTGAACGCATCAAGCTCGTGGAGCTTGACGCCGTGACCGTCACGGCAAAGAGTAAGCAGGTTGCCGAGCGAAACGGCAAGGTCAACCTGGACTTCATCGTGACCGTCCCTGCGGAGCTGATAGGCGACAAGTGGCAGGTCCAGCTGACTCCCGTTGCCCGCAAGCGCAACGACAGCATCCTGCTCGACAAGCTCTTCCTTTCAGGGGCGGATTTCGCCAAGATGCAGAAGAAAGGCTGGCTCCGCTACCAGGCGTTCATCAACTCCATCGTTCCGGACTCCGCCTACCTGACCGAGATGTTCAACAGGAAAGGCTACAAGCGCGCCCTTGCCGACCTGGAAGAAGAATACTACCAGGCATGGAAGAACGAAGTCATCGAGAAGGAGAAATGGATTGACTGGAGCGACCGTATCAACAAGCGTTTCGCCCTGTTCAACTACCTGATGGAAGAGAACAAGCGTTCCATCCAGGGACTCAACTCCATCCTTGCCTACCTGCCCGCCTACCACATGTACCGCAACCTGGACAGCCTGCATGTACCCGGCAAATGGCGCATCTTCCTTGACAGCAGCCACCGCATCCGCACCCGCAGCATCACCCCGGAAGACTCCGCCGAGATTGTGAGGAAGTTCATGGACTTCAAGCGCATCGCCGAGAACCAGAAGAAGAAGGAGCGTATCGGGGAAATCTATGACAAGTACGTGCGTTTCCCCTATGAGTCCTCCCGGCTGGACACGGTCATCCGTGACGGGAACAACTTCGTCTACTATTACCGTCAGGAGTTGCCCGTGACGGACAGCACACGCAGCGTGACGCTGAATCTGAACGGAGAGATCCTGCACAAGGACGAGACCCGTACCGGTCTGCCCCCGTCGGACACGCTGACCTACTACATCTCCAGTATGGTCCAGTTCCTCGACCACACCCCGCGGTACAGGAAGAAGATTGTCACCCGCAAGGATGAAGTCAACCTGACCGCCTACATCAACTATCCCAGCGCCGGCGTCACATTCGACGACAAGCGCGGTGACAACGCCGCCGAGATTGAGAAGGTATTCAGCACGGTGTCCAAAATCAACGAGACCGGCGAGTTCCTCATCGACAGCATCTCGATGACCGCCTCTTCATCACCTGAAGGTTCCGCCCGCGCCAACTACGAGTACTCCCGCCAGCGTGCCCTGAACCTGAAGCGCTACCTGGCATCGCGCAGCGGCGACCGCAAGGGTATCGACACCCTGTTCCGTCCACGCTGGGAAGGGGAGGGCTGGAACAAGCTTGAACAGCTCATCCGTGACGAGCACCGGCACATCTGGTACAAGCAGCAGATTCTCTCCACCATCCGGGACGTGAAAGACCCCGACCGCCGTGAAGCGGAGATGAAGCGCTGGTCAGAGAAAGACTACCGGTTCATCCGCGAGACCCTTTACCCCCTGCTGCGCGCCGTCGAGTTCCGCTTCTACCTTCACCGTCCCGACATGGTACAGGATACCGTCGTGACCGACGTCGTCGACACCCTCTACCTTGACGCGATGAAGAAGATCGAGAACCGGGAATACCGGGCGGCGCTCGGCATCCTGGAGACCGAAGGCTACGAGGAGGACTACAACACCGCCGTCTGCCTGATGTCCCTCGGCTATGACAGCCGTGCCCTGGACATACTGGAGAAACAGCCGGACACGGCTGACCGGAACTACCTGCTCGCCATCCTCTATGCCCGCCTGCGGCGTGAGGAGGAAGCCGTGGAATCCTTCCTGCTCTCCTGCCGCCAGGACCCTGCGAAAGCATGGCGTGGCTCCCTGGACCCGGAAATCAACCGTCTCATCGTGAAGCACGGACTGCGCAAACAATTGAAAACCGAATAAAGTATGAAAAGACTGAAACACATTCTCATCAAATACCCTCCGGCCTTCCTGCTGCTGGTCTCCGTGCTGTCCCTGTTCTCGTGTCACCCCTTCACGGAAGACTGCCATTACATGGGCGGGGTAGCCGTCCGCATGGACTGGTCGGACCTGGGACCCGTCCCCCGTCCCGACTCCCTCGTAGCCCTGTTCTATCATCCCGGCTACGGTCCGGAGATACGCACCCTCCGCGGCGATACCGTCTATGACAGCATCACCGCCGGCGAAACCACGATGCTCCTGCTCAACGTCCCTCCCGGACTGGAGCTGCACACCGGGGACAGTCCCGGGGAATCCACGCTGACGCTACCTACCCGGTTTGAAGGCTCCCTGCGCGTGTCCGACGGCTGTCCGCCCGTGTGCGTGTGGCGTGACGGGTTCATGGTCCCGGTGGAGGACATCATCCACCGCACCGCCGTTCCCCGTCCCCTGACCAAGCTCATCATCCTGAAGGCATACATCGTCCGTGAAGGGGTGACCGCCGACGTGGACACCTGCCTGGCGTCCCTGTCCGGCATCTCCACCGTGTACAACCTGGGCACCGGCGAAGCCTCACAGAACGACGCCACCGTGCGCGTCCGGCTCCGTCAGGCAGCACAGGAAGAGGAGCACACCGACACCTTCACCGGAAGTTTCCATGTCCCCGGCGTGAAAGGGGAGAATCCCAACCGGTTCTCCGTGTACCTTGTCCTGGAGGACGGCGAGACCCGCCGTGCCGAGCTGGACCTCACCCGCGAGCTGTCCACCTTCACCGAGGACATCTTCACCGCCTCCATCCGGATTACCATCACCGCGCTCGGAATGGACATATCCGTCGGTTCCTGGAGTCAGGGAAGCTCTGGAGAAATCATCATCCAATAATCTGACAAGCAAGCTCAACTTATTATAAATGTTTTAATTAACCGTTTTTATTAACTCAAAAAAACAACAAAGAAATGAAGAAAATCCTGTTCAGCGCCACCCTCGTGGCAGCCTCGATGGTCTCCCTGACCTCCTGCGACAAATCCGAATCCGTCCTCTCCGGTGTCGAGACAACCGCAACAGAGCAGAGCGAACTGTCCGTCACCACCCGTATCGGCTCGATGACCCGTTCCGTCCTGGGACGTCCCATCGACGCCTTCACCTCCGGAGACGAAATCGGTCTGTTCGTATCAAACGGCAGCGTGAACACCCCCTACAACGGTGTCGCCGCCAACAAGAACGTGAAGTCCGCCTTCACCACGGTCTGGACCCAGACCCCGAAAGTCTACCTGTCCAGCGCCCAGGCTACGGTCTATGCCTACTATCCCTATTCATCCACGGTAAACGACGGCACCCAGGTCGCCATCGACCACACCAGCCAGACCGACTACCTGTATGCCACCCCGGCAACCGGCATCAGCAACCGTCGTTCCACGGCAGCCCTGGTCATGAACCATGCCCTGAGCCTTGTCCAGTTCAACCTGAAGACCGAGAACTACAGCGGTGCCGGTCAGCTCACCGCCATCAAGATTGCCAACAAGTCCGGCGGCAAGTCCCTCATCTCCCAGGGTACCCTGAACATTCAGACCGGCGCTATCGCCAAGGGCACCTCCACCGAGGCGGTCACGAAGGCCACCAACCTTCCCCAGACCATCGGCAACTGGTCCGAGAACACCTATCCCAAGATGTTGGTCCTGCCGACCTCCGCGACGGCAGCCGCCGGTGACATCGTCATCTCGTTCACTGTCGACGGTCAGACCTACAACTGGAACGTCCCGGCAAACACCGCCTGGGAGCAGGGCAAGAAGAACACCTACACCGTCACCCTTCGCGGTACGGAGCTGGTCGTATCCCCTGTGACCATCGACCCCTGGGACACCGGTCTGAACCAGTCCGGCACCATCCAATAAGCCATCGACCAACCCCGGCAGGAGGCGCGTGCGTCCTCCTGCCCAACAATGAGACAGACTATGAATTACAGACCATTCCTGTACCTGCTGCTGGCCGCTGCATCCTCCTGTACCTCCGTGGAATCCTGGCAGGAGGCGGACACCGGGGGCTTCACCTTCGAAGTTCCCTCCGCCACCCGTGCCACCGACACCTCGTTTGAGGACGGTGACGCTGTCGGCATCTACGCCGTCCGCCGTGACGGGAACAGCCCCGGGGCGCTCAGGAGCAACGGCAACGTCGCCGACAACAGACGGTACATCTACCGTTCCGGGCGGCTTGTCCCCGCCACCGGTGCGGATGTCATCTATCCTCCGGCAGGCAGTGCGGTGGACTTCTATGCCTACTACCCCTACCAGTCCGCTCCGGACCCCCTTCAGCTGGACCTGTCCGCTTCCGCCACCCAGAATGACGGGAGCAGCTACCGGTCCTCCGACCACCTGCTTGCCCGCAACGAAGGTGGCTTCACCTCGTCATCCGTCCCCGTACCCCTGACGTTCCGCCACATACAGGGGATGGTGGAGGTCCGCGTCGCCAAGAACGGCACCACCTTCACGGCAGCCCGTGTACACGGCAACCTGTCCCAACAGGGCAACCTGCAGACCGGCGTCCTGTCCAGCCGGGGCGGCAGCTCCGACGTGGACATGCTCCTGGCTTCCGAGGACGCCACCCACATCCTGTTCCGCGCCCTGCTGCCTCCCGGCAACCGGTTCCGGACCGGAGTCAACGCCATTGTCTTCACGACGGCGGAAGGCGGCGTCCGCCGGTTCGTCCCGGACGAGGACGCGGTCCTTACCTCCGGGCAGGTCCTGCACTACGAGTTGCAGGCACAGTCCTGGGAGTACCGCTTCGTGTTCTACCGTTCCAAGGACGCCGCCGAGCTTGACAGCTGGTCCGTCCGCCTGACAGACTCCGACAGCGGCACCTTCGAGGTTCCCCTTGTCAGCACGAAGACCGGCAGCTCCGGTACCGTGGACGTTGACTGGAGCATCTCCACCCCCACCGGGTGGGTGCACAAGACCGGACCCCGCACGTTCTCCTACGACGCCAACCCGGGCAAGGACATGCGTACCACCACCCTGACGCTCACCCAGGCGGAGAGCCGCAAGACGCTGACCCTGACCGTCCGTCAGACAGGCAAGACATCCATCGACATTGAACATTGAACAATAAACCAAAATGAAATGAATATCAGCAAACTCAAAACAACCACCTTCCTCCTTTCCCTGGCAGCCCTGGCGGCATTTACCGCCTCCTGCTCCAAGGAGGACGGCCCTGCGGTCCCGGAGGGCACATCCCGCCTGGACGTCTCCGGGCTGTACAGCCGTGCACCCTCCGGTGAGAGCACCCCTCTGAACGGGGACTGCGCCCTCGTCCTGCTGGACGGTTCCGGACAATCCTACGGCGGTGTGCACAACCCCGTGCGTGCCGCCTACTCCGAAGGCGCATACAACATTCCGGAAATCCTGTTGACGGAGACCCCCGGGCTGCTCCATGCCTTCCATCCGTACGGGACGGAACTTCGGGACGGCATCCTCCGTCTCGACCTCCTCACCCGTACGGACTACCTGGCATCCGCAGCCCCCGGCATCTCCGTCGACTACCGGAACCGGAAAGTGCAGCGCCTGGAGCTGCACCACCTGCTTGCCCGTATCGGTGTGCAGGTGGACGGCTATCCCGAGTGCAGCCTGTCCGTCACCGGCTATCCCTACCTGGGCAGCTACAGCCTGTCGTCCGGCACCTTTTCCATCGAGTCCCCGACGGCCACCCTCGCATCCCCTTCCTCCTCCCTGCTGGTCTTTCCCGGCAGCATCAAGGACTACAAGGCGCTGGTCACCTGTGGCGGGGAAGAGTTCAGCTACTACTTCCCCGAGCAGGAGCTTGAAGGCGGCAAGGAATACCGCTACCGCCTGAAGGTAAGCCGGGAAGGAAAGCTGGAGCTGGAAGGCATCACCGTCACGGCCTGGCAGGACGGAGGGGAGTATGAAATCCCGGTACGTCCCGAATAACGTTTAATTTTAAAATGTAACGAAATGAAAATGAAGTTTCCAAGAATCGCAGGCAGACGTCCGGGAGCGTTCCTCCTGCTGTATCTGACCGCCTCGGCAGCACACGCCCAGGATGCCACCTCGGCGGTGAACGAGTTCCTGACCGGTTGGGTCCGTCCGCTCTTCCTCGGTCTGATTATCCTGGCCATCATCGTGGGCATCATCATCGAAGCCGAGAACCTTATCGACAAGAACGGACAGGGAACCCGGAAACAGGCGTTGATCAACATCGGCATGTACGTGGTATTCGCCGTGCTTGCCGGTCTGGTCATCACGACAGTCATCAACTCCATCCAGAGCACGGACCTCTCCATCTGAGCCATGAAGTACACCGTCCGCAAAGGGTTGGAGTCCCCCTGTACCATCCGGGGCATGCTGGCGAGGGACTACTGGGTCTTCATGGGACTGTGCGCCCTGCTTGCCCTCATGGGCTTCATGGGCCTGCGCTCCGGCATCAGCTCCGGCAACTGGCAGCTCCTGCTGCTCTGTCTTGTCGGGGCGCCGGTGCTGCTGCCCACGGTGTACATCAAGCTCCGCCGGAAGGCACGCAGCAAGAAGTTCGACATCAGCAAGACGGAAACCACCCTGAGCAACCTCCCCCTGCGGCGGCTGCTCGCAAACCTCCAAAAAGAAGAAAGACATGGACCTGACAATGAAAAGCAATGACGCATACAGCCTGCTGGACATCCGCGACAACCTGTTGCTGAGCCGTGCCGGGAACCTGACCTGCACCTTCCGCATGGAAGGTCCGGAGGCATACTCCCTCTCGGGGGACGACATCGACGAGCGTGACCGGATGTTCAAGGACGCGTTCCGCTTCCTGCCCGACGGCAGCTATGTGCACAAGCAGGACGTGTTCCTGAAGAGCCGCTACCGTGCGCATCCGGCTCCGTCAGGCAGCTTCCTGGACAAGGCGGACCGGCGCCATTTCGCCGGACGTCCCTACCTGGAGCACACCTGTTACCTGCACTTCATCCTGACCGGTCTCTCCTCGCTGGAGCAGTCCTACGTGGCATCCCCGTTTGCCTATAAGGAAGGGCTGCACAAGGCGGACCGCATCCGTCTGGACGAGTTCCTGGAGAGCATCGAGAATACCCTGAGCATCCTCCGGAACATGCGCGACACGTCCCTGACCGCCCCCAGCCGGGAGGAGTACCTGGACTACCTGGCACGCTATACCGGACTGTTCGGTGACCCCCACGAGGTCCGGGACCTCCACTTCGCCCAGGAGATGACCGCCGGAACGGACCACGTCCGCTACCTCTGCATCGCCGACGAGTCGTTCCTGCCGGAAGGCAGCCTGTCCTCCTCGGTGCGCGACCGTTCCCTGCCCCAGGCCGGGAGCGACCTCTACTATGCGCCCCTGGAGATGTTGGGTGCCTACCTGCCGTGCAGCCACATCGTCAACCAGGTCATCTATTTCGAGGGAGACACGGCGCTGAAGGAGAAGGTAGCCGCCAACATCCGCGTCTACGGCTCCAACTCCTCGATACATGCCTCCGTGAAGGACAGCTACCGGAAACTCTCGGAGCTTCAGGACGAGATGCTCGCTACGGATGAGACCCTGGTGCGCAGCTTCTTCTCGGTCTGCATCTTCGATGCGGACGGTGAAGAAGTGGAGCGCGCGGAGAAGAAGGCGCGTGAAGGGCTGAACCTCTCCGGGTTCAGCTATTATGCGCCCTCCTACGAGCACCTTGCCGCCGTCCATCTCTCCTCTGTCCCGGGACAGATTACCTGCCTGCCCAAAGGCTTCCTGTTCCTGACCAGCCTGTCCGTCTCCCTCTGCCTGTGGCTGCACGCCAGCCCGTTCCGCAGTGACGCCGAAGGCATCTACGTGCATGACCGGCTGTTCCAGATTCCCTTGAAAAAGGACATCTGGGATGCCGGGAAGAAACGGGTCTCCGCCCGTAACGGCATGATTATCGCCGGAACCGGCGGCGGAAAGTCCGCCTTCGCGCTGAACCTCACCCAGCAGCTCATCGAGCAGGACTACACGGTCATCGTCGTCGAGTTCGGAAAGAGCTTCAGCCAGCTCTGCAAGCTCTACCCGGACCTGTCCCTGCACGTGGACTACGACGGGGAGACCCCGTTGGGCATCAATCCATTCAATCTGGAGGGACATACCCTTGACAACGCCAACCTGGAGCTGCTCTCCGGTATCGTGCAACGCTACTGGAAGCACATGTTCACCGGCAGCGAGTCCGAGAAGGAGACCGCCCTGAACCGGTTCCTGCAACACTTCTTCGCCGACAAGCGGGAAGCGTACAACTTCGAGGCGTTCTACCATTTCGTTGTTGGACACTACGACGAAATCCTGAAGGAGGAGCACATTCCGCCCGCCTATTTCGATTTGGACTCCTTCCGGCTGAACTGCGGAGAGTTCCTGCCCGGCGGACGTTACGAGAACGTATCGAAGGATACCCACACCGACTTCTCCGGCAAGCGGTTCATCGTCTTCGAGCTGACACAGATCAAGCAGGACCGGTTCCTGAGCAACCTGGTCATGAGCATCATCTTCTCCGTCATCCAGAAGAAGCTGCTCTCCGACCGCAGCAAGCGTGGCGTGCTCATCTTCGATGAATACGCCGAGACCGCACAGATGAAGGACACCGCCACCGACACGAGCATCCACAGCTCCGTGGCGTTCTGCTACCAAAAAATCAGGAAGGAGAACGGTGCCGTGTACACCATCGTGCAGAACCCCGACCAGCTGCCCGACGACGAGAACACGAAGAACATCATCAGCAACACCGACATGCTCTACGTCCTGCCCACCAAGGAGGTCATCTACCGGAGCATCATCGACCGCTTCAAGATCACCCGTGAAGCCCAGCAGGCGCTGATGAAGTCGATGCGCAACAACTTCAACTGCGCCCGTCCCTATTCGGAGTGCTTCATGCGCATGGGCGAGAACTACGCCACCGTCACCCGCCTGGAGTTCTCCCCGGAGAAGTTCCTTGCCTTCCAGACCGACGGTGAAATCTGGTCCGTACTGGACGAGAAGAGCCGGCGTCTTGGCATGGAAGGAGCCATCCGGGAATACCTTCAGGAACATCCGAAAAAAAGAAATAACCATTAAAAACAAAAGCAATGAAAACAAGACACTTCCTACTGGCAGCCCTGCTGCTCATCCTCGGACAGAACGTCCGCGCACAGATGATCGTCTCCGACCCGGAGAACACCAAACAGGCTATCATGTCCTTGGCACAGCTGAAGAATACTATTGTCGAGCTTAAGGAGCAGAAAGCCAGGCTCGACGCCGGACTGGACATGGTCCGCAAGGTGAACCACGTCATCAAGGACTGCGAGACCATCAAGGAAATCCTCTCCCGGCAGTCTGACCTGAACAAACGTTGTCTGGACCTCTGTTCAGGGAAACACACCCTGAACATCCGCAACGCCCGGAAGCTCAACTCCTCCGTCCGGCAGCTCATCGAAAACAACGGACGCCTGCTGCGCCTGGCAAAAAAGGTGACATCCAACTCCGTGAATATGAATGACGCCGAACGCCTGAAGCAGCTTCAGGATGTCGAGGAGCAGATTAAGAAGGACGAAAAGTCACTTGCCCGCATCGACATGCTCCTCAACGGCGTGGAACGTATGAAACGAATGGTCAAGTAGCCGGTCATGGAACAGGGAGCATATACGGAACTTGTCCAGGCATACCTCCAGATAAAGGATACGGTCCTGCTGGAAGGGTTCTATGCCCTGGTGGCAGGCATCATCGTCACCGGCTTCGCCGTCCGTCTCTGGGAAGTCACCTGGAGCAGTGGCGACGGCAAGATCAACGCCCGTGCGATATTCACCCTCGGGAAAGAATACCTCATCTGCATCGGCGTCATCCTCCTGTTCCCCGTCCTGCTCGACACGCTGGAGACCGCCATGGCTTACGGCGCGGAGAGGCTGACGGAAAGCCTGGGAGGCGTCTATGATACCGGTAAGATATGGAAAGACCCCGTGACGACGGAACTGGACAAGATAACCGAAATGGAGCTGGACGACCCGGATTCCATATTGTCCGCCGGACTTGCGTTCTTTCGTCTCTATTTCACCGGCGATGGAGTTCTCTCTGTTGCTCTGGCAGCCATATTCTCAGTCGCCTACGAATACATCATGCTCGTGTTCATGTGCACCCGCTACCTCGTGCTCCTTCTGCTGGAGATTGTTTCTCCGGTTGCCATCGCCTGCCTGTCTAACGGGAACACCCGCAGCTCGTTCTTCACCTGGGCGAAGGCTCTGTTCGGAGTTTACATGATGTACCCGGCTTTCATCATCGTGAGCATATTCAGCGACCTGGTCGTCAAGAACTACATCATGAACAGGGAGTGGCCGCTGTTCATCATGGTAATCTTCTCGTTCATCCTGAAGACCTCCCTGCTGGGCACTGCCAAATCAACCATTAACCGCTGGCTCTAATGAAAACATTGAACCTACTGAAAATCATGGGTAATCTGAAAGACATCCTGAAAGACTTCGACAAGCTCGCCGCCGCCAGGAAAAAGAATGCGCTTGTCACGAAGCTTGCGTTCGCCCTGTGCGCCTTCACCGTTGCCGCCGTCCTGTTCTTCTGCTACCGGACGGTCGGCAGCGTGGCAGGGAAGATTCTTGTCGTCAACGAAGGCGGGGGATTCCTTCCCCTGAAGGCTGTGGACCAAGGGAGGCTCTACGAAAGCCTGCTGAAGGCACACTGCGCCTCCGTGGTCTACTACCTCAACAGCTTTGACCGCCTCTCGATGCAGGACAACCAGGCACGGGCACTGTTCCTGGTCGACCGCACCGATGCCAATACCGTCTTCGCCAAGTACCAGGCGGACCGCGCCTACGGGGACGTGCTTGACCTGGGCGTGGTCTACAAGACCGAGTTCGAGAAGGTCACCGCCCTGACCGTCCACGGGGAAGAGTACCATGTGACCTTCACCGCCGTCCTGAAAATCATCAACGGGGAGGACACCAAGAAGGTGCTCATCACCGCCACCGGCACTGCCATCCGGACCACACCGCGGTATCCGGAGAACATGACCGGGTTCTTCTTCAAAACATACAATCAAAGTTATAAAATTCTGTGACTATGAGACATGAGACAAACATTGACATGATGGCAGTCGCACTGGCATGGTGTACCCTGCTGGTGGCGTTTATCCCCGTGGGACTTGTGGTGGTGCTGTTCAAACTGGCCGGAGGATAGCGTATGGCAGCCGGGAACAACAACACAGGACGCCGTACCGGACTGCCTCCGGTACTCTTCAAAGTGGTCCTTCCGCTGCTGCTTGTCCTCCTGCTGGCAGGCTTCTATCTGTCAGGGCAGGGGACGGACGGCAGCGAAGGGACGGACATCACCCTGCGTTCGGACATCAAGGGTGAGTTCAGCCTGGACGACATGCGCAAGGCCGTGAAGGAAAAACAGCCGTCCCGTTCCGAAGAGGAACTCTCCCCGGACGGCGGCACGGGAACAGACCTCGAACAGCTCCGCGACCTGATACGCGAGAACGAGGGAAGCTTCCGGTCAGAAGAAACGGATACGCCCGTTCCCGTAACGGCACCTCCTGCCGTCCCTGTGCAGCATCCCGTCGTAGCCGCGGCCGTGGCAGCCGTACCGGCAGTGGGGACCGTGCAGCCCGCAGCGGATTCCGTACCGGTGCAACCGGAGCCTCCGAAGCGGAGAGGGTTCAACAACATCCGCCTTGTAAAGGAAGAGGAACGTAACGTAATACGCGCCTTCGTCCACTCGACACAGACAGTAACCGTCGGTTCCACACTGAAGATGCAGATAGCCGAGAACTGCCTCACGGATGACGGACGGCGCATTCGCAAGGGCACACCGGTCTATGGAGAGGTCACCGCCATCAACGGCGAGCGCGTGCAGGTACGCATCACCTCCGTCAACCTGGACGGCAACATCCTTGCGTTCCACAAGGGAGTTTATTCGGAGGATGCCATCGAGGGAATCTACGTACCGGGTAACCCGAAGGCGGAAGGCTCGCAGAAAGCCGGTGCCGCAGCCGTACAGGGCGCGGATGCACATGTTTCCGGCGGCTTCGGGGTCGGCAGCCAGCTCATTGCCGGAGCCGCCAACTCGGTTGTCAGTGCCGCCAAGTCGGTTGCCGGGAAGAACATCAAGCAGGTGAAGGTCACCATCAAGACCAACTACCGCATCCTGTTGAAGACCGATAAGAAGAAATGAGATAAACTATAAAAAAGTACGGACTGTATGGAAAGAACGTCTAACAAAAATACGGACGAAAACATCCTGTTGGAAGAAGGGATACTTCTACGGGTAAAATTCCGGAATGACGGGATAGCCACCCTGTACAGGAAGGATGAGACGGACCCTGAATATGCAACAACCCGGTGTGGGGAAATGCTGCCTTACGATGCGTCCGGTCTGTATAAGCTCTTCACACCGGAAGATATATACAACTTTCTTGTCCTTTCCTTTCCTGAAATATGGGTCAGGCTACGTCTCTGTCTCCTGGGAACTGATGATGTGGATGTGAAACAGTCGGAATACGAACCGGAAGCATGCTTCCCGGCATGGATTACAAAGAGGACGGACGGTCAGGCGACATTGTTTCTCCGTCACCCTGCCCGTCACATATATACCGTCGGCGGCAAGTTCTGGTTTCCCGGACTGTCCGCGCTGGCTTCGGAAGACAAGCCTGTAAGAGTCCGGATGCTGATTAGGAGGGACTATTCCTTCTCCCGGAATGAGACGGACCGGAAGAAAAACGGGGAGAGGAACTCCGGACTGATGCTGGAGGGCATACCCGTATGGGTTCTATTTCGTTCCGAAGGCAGAAACGCCTTATATGCACAAGAGCAAATGCGCTTCACGGAAGACGGATACGTCCCCGGCAGGCTGTTGTCTCCGGACATTTCCCCGCTGCATGAGGTCTATGACTGGGACAGCCAGTATGCCTGGATTCACTCAAAATTCAAAATATGGATACGGTACCGGATACGTCTCCGATTCCCCGGAACTGATGATACGGACGTGGAACAGTCGGAATACGAACCGGAAGCATGCTTCCCGGCATGGCTCGTCCGAAAAGATGGACGGACCGGGCTGTACCTTCATGAACCGGCTGAAGACCGTTGTCTCATTAAAGACATGAACGGACTGCCGGGCTTGCCTGAGTTGACGGAGAACAAACCCGTAAGGGTGGAGCTGCTTATACGACAGTTACATTGGATATTCGATATGGTTAATCCGGAGTTGCTGAAAATAAGCAGTTCTCCCGGGAATTTGAGACCTGGTCTGCAAAGACATCCTGAAACCTGACGGTTGACGTCATGCTTCAGGACTCTTGCCCTTGTTGGACAGCCTGGTGCATACTCCAAGTGCAGCGACCATAACGTTCACAGCTGCCAACAGTACAAGCAGGAATGCCCAGGACACCGGTGAACCTGTGGACTGATAATACATGAAGCAGAACGTGGCGGTAGCACCGAGGAGGACAGGCTGCCTTCCGGCAGGTAGCAAGAAAGGTGTCGGAAATTTTTCGCATAACTTGAAACAGGTTGATTATGAATGCAAATATAATCAATATACATAACATGGAAAAGACAATGAAACACATAAAACCCATCCTTCCGCTCCTCCTCCTTTGGGCAGCCCTTGCGGTTCGTGCACAGAAAATCGAGGAGCTGGCAGCATATCCCATCGAAATAGGATATGAAAAGACGCTGCACCTCATATTCCCTGCTGAAATCAAGTATTTCAGCCTGGGAAGTGAGGACATCATCGCGGAGCCAGTAGAAAGCTGCCCGAACATCCTCCGTCTGAAGGCGGTCGAAAGGGACTTTCCCGGCGAGACCAACCTGTCAGTGGTCACGGCGGACACACGTTTCCATTCCTATTCAATCCGGTATGCGGAGCGTCCGTCCCGGTCGTACCTGCGTGTCGACGGCACCGCACCGCAGCCACATGCCCTGCCCGTCGGGACCGACAAGGCGATGTTCCTCATCTTCCCCGGCAACATCATCTATGCCGACTACGGCAGTACCGACGTGGAAGTCTCCAAGGCGGAAGGAGTGGAGAACATCCTCTCCGTCCGTGCCGTGCAGCCCTACACGGCTGAGACGAACATCTCCGTGGTGCTCGAAGGCGGACGCTTCTACACCTTCAACCTCGACTATGCGGCGAACCCCGAACGCTTCACCTTCGTCATCGACAAGGAAGAGACACAGAAAGTCGCCATACTTAACGAAGGGGAGCGCAGCACCGGTCAGAAGGAGCGCATCCGGGAAGCCATCAAGGGACGCATGAAGCTCGACCTGGGACTGGACAAGAAGGTCGCGGGCGTGGAGTTTGAGATAGGCAACATTTTCATCGACAAGGACGTCATCCTGTTGCGTATCACACTCACCAACCGCACGCAGATAGCCTACGACATCGACTTCATGCGTTTCTACATCCAGGATGCCCGAATCCGCAAGAAGACCGCCGTCCAGCAGATCGAGCAGAAGATACTCTTCACCTTCGACATGCCCGATGCCATACCGGCACACTCTGAGAAGACCTTCACCGTGGCACTGCCGAAGTTCACCATCCCCGACAAGAAACGCCTAATCATCGAGATACAGGAGAAGGACGGCGGCCGCCACTTCCTCTACAAGCTCCGCAGCAAGCCCCTGCTGAATGCCGAGGAGGTCTTCCGCACCCGGCAGGAACAGCAGACCGACGACAAGGCGGACCGAATCCTTCAAATCCTGAACCGATGAAGGCGCTGCTTCTTTCACTCCTGCTCCTGGTCGCCCCACAGGACGGACACGGGCTGCTGGACAAGGCGCTGTGGGGCTGCAAGGACCTGGAACGGCTGGAACAGGTAGAAGCCCTGCTTGACAAGTACCGGGTCCGCAGCAAGCTCCCCTTGCGCTGTCCGCTGAAGGATGCCTTCCGCATCAGCTCACCCTACGGCAGCCGCGTCCATCCCATCACCGGCAGGCGCCGCTTCCATGCCGGGGTGGACCTCGCGGTCGAAGTCGCCACCCCTGTCTATGCCACGGCGGACGGGACGGTGGCTTTTGCCGGGCGGAGAGGCGGATACGGGCGCTGCATCGTCCTGGAACATGACTACGGGTTCTCCACCCTCTACGGGCATCTGATTGCCTACTACGTCCGCCAGGATGACGTGGTGAGGGCAGGACAGCCTATCGGCTTCGTCGGCAGCACCGGAAGGAGCACGGGGAACCACCTGCACTATGAGACAAGAAAAGACAACCGACCCATCAAACCCTATTGGAGCCTATGATAACCCAGACTGTACTTGACTACGTCCGCCGCCTGTCCACCCTCCATGACCTGATAAGGAGCCAGGACACGGGCGGAATCCGTGACCTTGCCGTACGCCTGCATGTGAGCGAGCGCACGGTGCGCAATTACATCGACGAGCTGAAGTCCCTCGGCGCCTCCGTAAGCTTCAGCCGGAACAAGAACAGCTACTGCTATGTGAGGGACTTCGAGCTGAAGCTGACGTTCGAAGTCTCGATAGACGGTGTTCCGTCCACCCTACAGGCTGTAAAAAGCAACAAATAAAATATGTTAAACAAATCTTTTAATCGTATGAAAAAAAAACTGATGCTGTTGGCGGTCCTGGCGACGATGTTCGCAGGCTGCCAGAAAGAGGAAAGTGAACTTCGAGGTCCGGACGGTCGTGAACCCGCCTCCGGCGTGCGTGTGGTGATTGACGGCGAAAAGTCTCTCCGTACGGAGACTACTCGTACCGGAGGAACCAAGGTGTATTTTGAAGGAGGATACGCAACCGGTGCTGGGCTGTATGATTTAAGTGAGAAGCCTATTGTTTCAGCCCATCCGGATGAAGGCTATGAAGTGGACTACTTCTATGGAGGTCCACAGGAAGAGCCGAAGAGATATGACTATGCTAAAAGTGACTCGTCATCTTTTGAAGTAAGATTAGATGGCAAAGACCACCTCTTCCACTGCGGCTTCAAAAAGTATGAAGGACCGAGGTTGAAACTCCGTGCTGTGCCGGAAGAGGGAGGTGTGTTGGAGATTCTGAGGAAACAACCAAAGACTGGATACTATATCGTCCGTGCCACTCCTAATGAGGGATATACATTCGGAGGAGGATGGTTTATCACATCCGGGGATGCGGAAATCACGCAGAACATGATAAAAGACGTTATAGTAAAGATGAACACCTCGACCAGCGTGCTGGAAGCCCTGTTCTCTCCCATCAAGGATGAGCCTGTCGGTCCATCGAAGGAGGGTACCATCAATGTAACCGTACGCGTGGAAGGAGCAGGTGCCGGAGGAGTGGGCTTCTACCTGGAACTTAAGGGCGACTCTGACCAGCCGACTTACTATGAAAGGGTCGACCGTGGTGTCCACTTCTATGATGAATACACGTTCTCAAACGTGCCGGTAATGGCAACCCGTCTGGAGCTGGAAAACGTGCACGTTACCCATTCTACCCCGGACATCTATTCTGTCAGCAACGTTACCGTGAAGAACTCCGGAGGGACATTGACTCAAAACTGGATACCGGGGTTTACGCAGAACGGCGTGCTTCTGTTTGAATCTACGTCCGATGTAGTTATTACTATCACTATCGACCGTAAAATAATGCCCATGCCATAACCTGGTGTTTGTACGGTCCGATGACCGCTTCCAGTCTATCACGCTTCTCTTTCCCGGGTGAGGTAATTGGATTACCAAACCCGGGAATCCTGTTACTACGGCGTGGTGTTTTATAAACATGAGACCAATAACCCTAAAACACATAAAACAAATGAAAACAAAATGGTTAATGATGTTGGCGGTCCTGGCGACGATGTTCGCAGGCTGCCAGAAAGAGGAAAGTGAACTTCGAGGTCCGGACGGTCGTGAACCCGCCTCCGGCGTACGTGTGGTGATTGACGGCGAGAAGGCTCTCCGTACGGAGACGACCCGTGCTGGAGGGACGAAAGTGTATTTTGAAGGAGGATACGCAACCGGTGCTGGGCTGTATGATTTAAGTGAGAAGCCTATTGTTTCAGCCCATCCGGATGAAGGCTATGAAGTGGACTATTTTTATG
>OJKC01000355.1_pt1 | contig 42153 bp, 37 predicted proteins | sample 1596401 | NCBI WGS metagenome assembly OJKC01 (sample SAMEA4350162, study PRJEB24818) | metagenome | biome: human; feature: gut; material: faeces | place: Denmark | collected 2013-09 | reverse complement strand
GGTAGAACCAGCGACAGCCGCAACGCTATGATGCGCGCTATGGTTACCTACCTGTTAGAGAATGGCAAGATTGAGACCACTGTCACTCGCGCTAAGGACGTTCGTTCCATGGCCGAGAAGATGATCACCCTTGGCAAGGCAAGCGACCTGCACACCAAGCGCCAGGTTTATGCCTACATCACCAAGGAAGATGTTGCAAAGAAGCTGTTTGATGAGATCAGCCCCAAGTACGCTGACCGCAACGGCGGCTACACCCGCATCATCAAGATCGGCGCTCGCCGCGGCGATGCAGCTGAGATGGCAGTTCTGGAGCTCGTCTGATCCTGCTCTGACTGTTTGATACAGTAACAAAAGCCCTTTCCCAGCAATGGGAGAGGGCTTTTTTGCGCTTTTCAGCCGTTTTTGGCATATCCCCGGAAATTTGCTTTGTTTTTGACTCAGAAACCGACAAAACGCCCAAAAACTCGACCTTATTTTCTGCTGTTTCGTCACTTGACACGATAGGGGGGGGGGGGGTAGAATGGAAAAAATGGGCACTTTTTCTCATGGTGCCCGGAAAAAAGGCGAAAACGGAGGACAAAAACAATGCGAAAAAAGAGTTTGCGGTTCATCAGTGCGGCCCTTGCGGTGAGCATGATGGCTTCCACTCTGCCCGTGGGTGCATTCGCGCTGGAAGTGGGTGCGGCGGACCCCGCTGCAACGGTGAGTGAGCAGGAAGCGGCTAAGTCACATCGTCTTGATGGTGGCGAAAAGATTGGTGAAGAATTTGTTGAAGCAAAAGGCACAGTTTATACTCTGAGCGGTAACTATACAAAGGGCATTACCATTGAAACGAAGCAGGATATCACCATCAATATTGATGATGAGGTAACAATTACAGGCGTTGCCAAATTTCTGCATGTCACGGGTACTGGTAAAGTGACCATCAACGGCACAAAAGATGGTGCGGACCAGAACATCAAGATGAAGACCGATTGCGACGTGATGAACACTGGAGATACAGGAATAGTATACCTTGACGCTGCAGGTGCAGATGTCACATGCAACGGCGGCGATTATTATAGCGAGGAAATGAGCGATGCTGATTCAACATATTCCGTGTTTTGCGTAAAGGACGGTTCCTTGAAATTGAATGCGGTCACAGCAGAGGCGGGGAAACGTACGGATGTGGTTGACTGCGGCGAAACAAATAGCTCGGCAACAAATAGCTCGGCAAGTGTTGAGATTCATGGTGGAAGCTTTAAAGCATCGGGAATCAGCAGTGGGGTGATTGACTGTAACTCAAAGGGAACCATTTACAATGCGACCCTTGAGATGCACAATGGTGGAAATTATGTGCTTGACGCCATCGGTTCGAGTGCGGAGTTAAAGATTTATAATAGTACCGTTGTGGGAGAGAATGAAAACTCTTGCGTTACGGTACAATTTGGCGGTTCTTTCTGGGCAGAAAACTGCGAGTTTACATCCGTTGGAAACCAAAACTACAACGGCGGGCTCCTTTATATGCTGAGCGGCGAAGCGACGATCAAAGATAGCAGCTATGTCACAAAACAAAGCGGTGCAACTGGTATTCTTGCCCAATACTTGAACTTTGCATCCTTGAATGGCCCCCATAAGCTGACCGTTGAAAATACAAAAATCAAAGGATGCGAAAATGCATTAAGCTTTGGATATGATCCGGAAGGTTCGGACATTAAACTGAAAAATGTGACCTTTGAGGACAACAAAACTGATATTTACCTGAGCAACGACAGCAGTACTCCTACCAACGCACCACAGGTGGAGCTGGACGAAGGCACGAAGGATACTGCCGGTGCTATTACGGTTCAGGTAGCAAACCCGGCCGAAGGCGTGCAGATCACCACAAAGACCACAGGCAAAGACTACCAGCAGAACCTGAAGCTGACCGGTAAAAATGATGACTGGCTGATCGGCTACGAGAAGGGTGCAGACGGTGAGTACCGCTACCTGACCCAGCGCAAGGGTAACGAGTACTACGGTCTTAACACCATCAACGCCACTGCCACGACCGGCAAAGGTGACAACGTGACCACGCTGGGACCCTATGCACAGCTCAAAGAGGGTACTCCGGTGAAGCTGACTGCTGATATCCCGGATAATGCGCGGGTCACCGGCTGGAAGGTGGAGAAAATTGCAGCCGAGGGTGTGATCGAGGTGTATGGTGTCGTAGACTACGACCACGAAAACCCCGAGACCGCGACCCTGACCATGCCGAACTACGACATTTTCGTGACCGCTGAGTACGAAGAAGGCGCCACCGTTGACCCCGGCACGGGTGACAGCGACTACGGCGGAGACATCGCGGCCGGTGTGGTCATCGGCGGCATTGCGGCGGTGGGTGCCTACGAAGTGGGCACCGGCCTGTACCGCATCCTCGCCATGGATGATGTGGCCATGCCCACGAACCGCATTGCCCTTGCAAAGCTGCTGTGGGAGCGCGCCGGGAAACCTGAGCCCGAGAGCACTGCGCTCTACAGCGATATCAGCGCCGAGGATACCGACGCCCAGAAGGCCGCCCGCTGGGCCGTGGAGCAGGAACTGCTCAACGATGCAGAGGATGGCAAGTTCCACCCCGCTTTCCCCGTGAGCAAGCTGCGCGTCTGCCTGACCTGGGAGAACGCAAAACAGAAGGGCCTGTTTGATTAAACCCAAAGCAAAGAGCTGAAAGTGCCGCCGCACGCGATACCGTGCGGCGGCACTTTTTGGTGTGTGTTTCTCGTTTTCAGGTGTTGGCATTGCGCGGCCGCCGTGGTATACTGACAATAGTGCAGTCTGGGCTTTGGCTCGGCAATTTTCTGCGAAGGGAGGGACCGCAGTTGAAAAACCTCATGTGCCGCTGGGCGGCACTGGCCTGTGTGCTGTTGTGCCTTGCGCTGGCCGGCTGCAGCGCGCTGCCCGGCGAACGCGCCCAGGTGGAAGAACTGCTCCGCGCGCCGAAGCTTTCCGGCGATTACGGCGACGTGCAGACGGCCCTGAACGACTGGCTGGGAGAGAGCGCCCAGCTCAAATACCCCATGCAGGGGGAACTGCTCTCGCCCTTCCTTTTGCAGGACCTGGACGGCGACGGCCAGATGGACGCCGCCGTGCTCTACACCACGGCCCAGAGCACCAACGTGTGCATCGCCATCCTGCAAAAGACCGACGCGGACGGCTGGCAGGTGCGCCAGAACGTGGAGGGCCTTTCCGACACGGTGGAAAGCGTGGGCCTGGCCCAGCTGCAGCCCGGCGACGGGGCACAGCTGGTGGTGGGCTATCTGTCCGCCCAGGGCGACCACTATCTGGCCGTGTATTCCTACGCCCAGAACCAGCTCTCCACCATTCTGGAACAGCAGTATGAGCAGTATCTGGTGGAGGACATCACCGGCGGCGGCAATCAGGACCTGATCCTCATGTCCACGCTGGAAGACGGCGGCGTGCAGATCGAGTTGCTCACCGTGGACAAAGAGGGTTCCTTCCAGCAGGTGGCCGTCATGGGCCTTTCGGCCAACCGCTTCTCGGGCTGCGCCTCGGTGGCGGCGGGCATGGGTGCGGACGGCAGGCACTATCTGGTGCTGGACGGCTGGACCGGCATCTCCGGCAACAACCTTGCCAGCGTGCTGCTGTATTTCGACGAGGAGACCCAGCAGATGGTGCCCGCCACCCAGATCAGCACCGAGCGGCTCTATAATGCGTCCCTGCGCAACGTGTCAACGCTGGTGAGCCAGGACCTGGACGACGACGGCATCGTGGAGATCCCCACCCAGCCGGACGAAGCGGGCCTGCTGAACATGAGCCAGAGCCGCCGCATGGACTTCATCGTCTGGATGGACTACACCAGCCCGGAGCCCAAAAAGAGCTTCGGCCTGCTGGACGAGGAGACCAACTGCTACATCGAGCTGCCCATGGAGTGGGAGGGCAACCTCAAGCTCACCGACAGCGAACAATACGACGGCGCGGTGGAGCTGCGCACCCTGGACGAAGACCAGCTGGTGATGACCGTGCGGCTGGCCCGCACCACCTCCAGCTCCAAGGGCTGGACAAGGCTGGGCATCGTGGCGTCCCGCCAGATGCAGGCAAAGCTGGCCCCGGATGTGGAGATCGCCGACAAGGATTACCGCCTTTCCAAGGCATTGCATCTGCTCAACTGATAGAACGGAGGAATGGTACATGGTACGAGTGCTTGTGGTGGAAGATGAAGCCAATATCCGCGAGATGATCGCGCTGAACCTGCGTCTTGCAGGCATGGAAGCGGTGGAAGCGGAGAGCGCGGAAGCCGCGCTGCCGCTGCTGGAACAGAAGCCGGGCTGCGACGCCGCCATTCTGGACGTGATGCTGCCGGGCATGAACGGCTTCTCGCTGTGCGAGACCATCCGCCGCACCGACCAGAAGATCGGCATCATCATCCTCAGCGCCAAAGGGCAGGAGCAGGATAAAATTCGCGGCCTGTCCATTGGTGCCGATGACTATATGACCAAGCCCTTCAGCGTCAGCGAGCTGCTGGCCCGCGTGGAGGCGCTCTGCCGCCGCGTTAGCCGCAGCACCGGCGGCGAGGAAAAGGGCGAAAAGGGCGGCAGCCTGGGCATGCTCACCAGCGGCGATTTCGTGCTGGACGAGAACCGCCGCGTGCTGCTGAAGGCAGGCCAGCCCATCGAACTGACCCAGGTGGAGTTCCAGATCATGGAGCTGTTCTTCCGCAACCCCGGCATCGCGCTGGTGCGCGAGAAGATTTTGAAGGGCGTGTGGGGCGAGAACTACTTCGGTGATGTGAAGATCGTGGATGTGAACATCCGCCGCCTGCGCATGAAGGTGGAAGACGAGCCCAGCCACCCGGCCCATATCCTCACGGTGTGGGGCTACGGCTACCGCTGGGAGGAGTGACCTCTGCCCCTGCTGCGGCGGCGGCTGCCGTTTGCCATCCAAGCCTCTTCCTGTGAAAAGGGGACAGCGGAGCGTCCGCAGGCGTTCCGCTGTCCCAAACTTAAAAATTATTTTTCCGCTATTGATGCGCAGAGCAGCGCGGCGCGCATTCCCAATCGTCCGTTCCCAGCCATTGCCGCGCAGCGGTGCTGCGGGGGAAGTTTCTGCCCACCGCAAGCGGGCTGGACGCTCCGCTGGGCCAGAGGCAGGGAGGGGTGTTCCGACTCCCCCCTCCCTACCTCTGGACTCCACCCACCCCGCAACGGGAAAGGGGCTGCTCGCCCCTTTCAGACCCCAAAGAGGAAGTCGAACCGGAAAAAATCTAGCCGCTTCGCTCAGACGGGTTGCGGTGCCCAGCGTCCACTTCGTGCCTTGAGCGGCACTCGTGTCCTGCTGACCGCTGCCCCAACAGCTCCTCCCTGTATCCGCCGCTGGCGGCGGTCGTCGCCGTTGCACTTTTTTCTCGCTTCTCCGATTTGAAGGCCCCTCAGCCGCTGCGGCGGCAGCTCCCCGCAGGGGAGCGGGGTGCCAGCAGATGCCGTTTACCGTTACGGCCCTTCCCGTGAAAAAGTAAATCAGAAAAGCCCGCAGGCTTTTCTGATTTACAAATATATAAAAATAATTTTTCCGCTGCTATTGTCAGAGCGAAGCGGAGACAATTCTAAATCGTTTGAAAGGAGGAGACCGCCATGCGAAGCGGTATCACCCGCCGGTGGCTGCGGGGCAGCCTGCTCATCACAGTGCTGCTGGTGCTGCTGGCCGAAGCTATGTTCCTGTACAGCTACACCCGCAGTTATTACAACAGCGTCCAGCAGACCATGTACCGGCGGTTCTCCTCGGTGTCCGGCCAGCTGAAAATGTACACCGGAGACACCGCCCAGAGCACGGCGGCCACCCGCAGTGTGGCGCTGCGCCGCATGGTGGAGCAGTTTGCCGACAAGGACAAATACGAGTTCATGCTGCTGGACAGCTACGGCGGAGTCATTGCGTCTTCCAGCGGCACCAATGCCGAGGGCATCGTCACAAACAACGACTTTGAGCTGGCGCAGGACGCTTCCGACGGACTGGGCGTGGCGGTCTACCGCACCCAGTCCGGGGAGCTGGTCATGGCGGGGTGCTATCTGGTGCCCTATGCCGCCGAGGACGTGGCGGCCATGCGCCTGGTCACCAGCCTTGCGCTGATCGAAGCTCAGATCAAAAACGCCATCCTCGCCAGCCTGGTGATCGTGGCGGTCATTCTGGCGTTCACCGTGATGTCCGGCTTGTACTTCATCCGCAGCATCGTGGTGCCGCTGGGGCAGGTGGAGCGCACCGCCGCCGGCATCGCCCGGGGCGAACTGGACGTGCGATTGCCGGTGACCGGCGACGAGCACGACGAGGTGGACCGCCTGCGCGGCACCATCAACCAGATGGCCGAAGGGCTGGAGGAGACCGAGAAGATGAAGAACGAGTTCATCAGTTCGGTCTCCCACGAGCTGCGCACGCCGCTGACCTCCATCCGGGGCTGGGTGGAGACCCTGCGCACTCTGGACGACCCCACCGACGAGAACTACCGCAAGGGGCTGGAGATCATCAACAACGAGACCGGCCGCCTGTACAACATGGTGGAAGAACTGCTGGACTTCAGCCGCCTGCAGAATGGCCGCATCCGCATGGACTGCCGCCCGCTGGACCTTGTGGCCGAGCTGACCGACGCGGTGCTGTTCTGTGAAGCGCGCATCCAGCGCGAGGGCCTTGTGCTGAGCTACAGCGAACCGGAGGAGATGATTCCAGTCTACGCCGACCCGGACCGCCTGCGGCAGGTGTTCATCAACATTCTGGACAATGCCATCAAGTATTCCGCACCCGGCGGCCGCATCACGGTCAAGCTGTGGGCGGGCGAGTACAAAGCCTTTGTGGAAATTCTCGATCAGGGCCGCGGCATCCCGCCGGAGGACCTGGAGAACGTCAAGACCAAGTTCTACAAGGGCAGCAACTCGGTGCGCGGCAGCGGCATCGGCCTTGCGCTGGTGGATTCCATCATGACCGCGCTGGACGGCACCATGGACATCAAGAGCACGCTGGGCCAGGGCACGGTGGTCACCCTGGGCCTGCCGCTGTACCATAAGGCATAAAAAGAAGTTTTTTCACAATTCTGTGTTAAAATAAAGGGAAAATAAATCCGATAGGAGAACCCAATGAATCAACCCAACAAGGAACGTTTCAAGACCAGCGTCGGCGGGCAGGCGCTGATGGAAGGCGTCATGATGCGCGGCCCGGAGCGCATCTGCTGCGCGGTGCGCAAGCCCGACGGCACCATCGAGACCAAGATCGACCCCGTGAAGCACCACGGCGTGTGGACCAAAATTCCCCTTGTGCGCGGTGCCATTTCCATGATCGAGAGCCTCATCGTGGGCTACCGCTACATGATGTACTCGGCCCAGGTGAGCATGGGCGACGACTACGACCCCGCCGAGGAGGAGACTGCCTTTGAAAAATGGGTGGGCGAACACCTGGGCGAAAAGGCCGAGAATGCCCTGCTGGCCGTGGCGGCTGTGCTGGGCGGCCTGCTGGCGATCCTGCTGTTCACGGTGCTGCCCACCTTCCTCGTGGGCGGCGTGGACCACTTTGTGGCGCTGGGCCGCTGGGGCAAGGTGGTGCTGGAAGCACTGCTCAAAGTGGGCATCTTCCTGGCCTACATGGTGGGCATCTCTAACATGAAGGAGATCCACCGCGTGTTCGAGTACCACGGTGCCGAGCACAAGACCATTGCCTGCTACGAGGCGGGCGACGAGCTCACCGTGGAGAATGTGCGCAAGTACACCCGCTTCCACCCGCGCTGCGGCACCAGCTTTTTGATTTTGGTGGTCATCGTCAGTGTGTTCCTCTACAGCGTGCTGCCCTGGGGCAGCATCGGTCTGCGGGTGGTGTGCAAGCTGCTGCTGCTGCCGCTGGTCATGGGCATCAGCTATGAGCTGCTCAAGTGGTGCGGCCGGTCAGATAACTGGGCCACCCGCATCATCCGGCAGCCTGGCATCTGGGTGCAGCACCTGACCGTGTTTGAGCCAGACGACAGCATGATCGAAGTGGCCATTGCCGCCGTGACGCCCGTCCTGCCCGAGAACCCGGAGGATGGCAAATGGTAACAGCTGGTATGATCCCGCGCGAAGCCGTGCGGGAAGCAGAAAACCGCCTGACCGCTGCCGGCTGTCCGGACGCGGATTTTGATGCGCGGGAGTTGTTCCGGCTGGCATCCGGGCGGGACATGCGCATCTCGGACCGGCCCCTGACCGCAGAAGAAGCGGACAGGCTGGAAGCCTTGTGCAGCCGCCGCGCGGCCCGGGAGCCGCTGCAATACCTGTGCGGCAGCTGGAGCTTTCTGGACTTTGAGCTGGCCGTGGGGCCAGGTGTGCTCTGCCCCCGGGCGGACACCGAGGTGGTGGCCGAAGCGGCCGCGCAGGCTGTGGCGGACATCGCCGCACCGAAGGTGCTGGACCTCTGCGCAGGGACCGGCTGCCTGGGGCTGGGCGTCAAGCGCTTTTGTCCTACTGCGCAGGTGACCTGTGTAGAAAAAAGCCCGGAAGCCTTTGCGTATCTGGAAAAGAACGCCCGCTGTGCACTGGCCGGGCAGGGCAGGCAGACCGAGAACCTGCTGGAGCCCACTGCTTTTGAGCAGGCGGACGCTCCTGCATTTGACTGGGGCCCTGCGCTGAACGCCCTCAAGGCAAAGCCCGCCTATGCCGTACAGCCGGTACAGGGGGATCTGTTCACCTATTGGGAAACCCTGCCGGAAGGGCAGCTGGACCTGATCGTGTCCAACCCGCCGTACCTCACCGCTGCCGAGATGCAGCAATTGCAGCCGGAAGTGGCGCAAGAACCTGCCATGGCGCTGGAAGCAGGGGAGGACGGCCTTGTGTTTTACCGCGCCCTTGCGCAGCATTACCGGCAGGCCCTGCGTCCCGGCGGCGCACTGGTGCTGGAGATCGGCTGGCAGCAGCGGCAGGCTGTGACCGACCTGCTGGCCGAAAACGGCTGGGCCGACATCGAATGCCGCAAAGACTACGGCGGCAACGACCGGTGCATCATCGCCCGGCGGCCGCAAATAAAATTGGAAAAATAAAACAACTTCCTGTTGTAATATTTTGATTTTGTGTTATACTATAGAAGAAAGTAAAACACAGCCCGTTTTCTGTGGGCAAAAAGCATAAAGGAGCAGCACGCTATGGCAAAAAATCAGAACACTGTCGCCCCGGCAACCAAAAAGACCGGCGCGGAAGCCAAGAAGGACGCTCTGGCCACCGCCCTGGCCCAGATCGAAAAGCAGTTCGGCAAGGGTGCCGTCATGAAGCTGGGCGACAACGCCGCCATGCAGGTGGATTCCATCTCCACCGGCAGCCTGGGCCTGGATATGGCGCTGGGCGTGGGCGGTGTGCCCCGTGGGCGCATCGTGGAGGTGTACGGCCCGGAGTCCAGCGGTAAGACCACGCTGGCGCTGCACGTTCTGGCCGAGGCCCAGAAGAAAGGCGGCGAAGTGGCCTTCATCGACGTGGAGCACGCGCTGGACCCCGTCTATGCCGAAGCACTGGGCGTGGACATCAATAACCTGTTGGTCAGCCAGCCGGACACCGGTGAGCAGGCCATGGAGATCTGCGAAGCACTGGTGCGCTCCGGTGCCATCGACGCCATCGTCGTGGACTCGGTGGCTGCCATGGTGCCCCGTGCCGAGATCGAGGGTGAGATGGGCGAGAGCCACGTGGGCCTGCAGGCCCGTCTGATGAGCCAGGCCATGCGCAAGCTGACTTCCGTCATCGGCAAGACCAACACGGTCTGCATCTTCATCAACCAGCTGCGCGAGAAGGTGGGCGTCGTCTACGGCAGCCCGGAGGTCACCACCGGCGGCCGCGCCCTGAAGTATTATTCCTCGGTGCGTATCGACATCCGCCGTGTGGAAGGCCTGAAGGATTCCTCCGGCCAGTTCATCGGCAACCACACCCGTGCCAAGATCGTCAAGAACAAGGTGGCCCCGCCGTTCCGTGAGGCCGAGTTCGACATCATGTTCGGCGAAGGCATCTCTAAGGTGGGCGAACTGCTGGACCTGGGCGTCAAGCTGGGCATCGTGCAGAAAAGCGGTGCGTGGTTCAACTATGGCGACATCCGCCTGGGCCAGGGCCGCGACAACTCCAAGCAGTTCCTGAAGGATAACCCCGAGATCGCCAACGACATCGAGGGCCAGATCCGCGCCAACGCCGACAAGCTGTATGCTTCCCGCCGCCCGGCAGGCAAGGCCGCTGCTGCGCCCGCCGACGAAAAGGCCGAGGCACCCGCACAGGACGCCAAGGAGCCGGTGGTCAAGGCCCCTGCCCGCAGCAGCGAGAGCGAGCTGGACATCATGGTGGAGGACTAAATGTCCTTTTACCGGAAAAATTACCGCCCGCGCCGGGACGGAGAGGAGCCGGAAAAGTGTGCCGACCCGGCCAAGGCCCGCGCCCGGGCGCTGGACGCCCTTGCGGCCCGGGAGATGACCAGCGGCCAGCTGTACGAGCGGCTGTGCGTCCGCTTCACCGAGCAGGCTGCCGCCGAAGCCGTGGCCGAAATGGTGGAGCTGGACTACGTCAACGATGACCGCTATGCCGAAGCCAAAGCCCACAGTCTGCTGGCGGCCCGCAAGAGCCGCCGCGCCGCCGCCCAGAACTTGCGCCAGAAGGGCCTGAACGCCCAGCAGATCGAGCAGGCGCTGGAAAGCGTCTACGCCCCGGACGAGGACGGCGAAAGCCCGGAGCTGGAGGCCGCCGCCGCGCTGGTGCGCAGCCGCTACAAAAACAAGCTGGCGGCAGGCCGCCGCGACCTTGTGGTGGCGGCACTGCAGCGGCGGGGCTTTGCCTATGCGGTGGTGAAGGAAGCGATCCGCAGGGCGGAGGAAGAATGACGTTCTGTTAGGGACGCTCCGCTGGGGACGCTCCGCTGGGCCAGAGGTAGGGAGGGGTGTTTCGACTCCCCCCTCCCTGCCTCTGGACTCCACCCACCCCGCAACGAGAAAGGGGCTGCTCGCCCCTTTCAACCCCAAAGGAGAAGTCGAAGCGGAAAAATGCTAGCCGCTTCGCTAAACGCATTTTTCGCGCTTCTCCGATTTGAAGGCCCCTCAGCCGCTGCGGCGGCAGCTCCCCCGAGGGGGAGCGAGCGCTCGCCCGCAGCGCCGCGCTTTCGCAGAAAGCGGCGCTGCAAATGCTGTTTTCCGTTACGACCCCTCCCGTGAAAAAGTAAATCGGGAAAAGCCGCAGATTTTCCCGATTTACAAATTATAAATAATTCTTCCGCTGAAGATGCGCAAAGCGAACGCGGAGCGCATTTTAAATCCTTAAATCGTAAAATTCAAAAGCATCCCTCAAAAGAGAAAGAGAGTATTATCCCCTATGAAAATTGCGTGTATTTCCCTCGGCTGCCCGAAGAATCAGGTCGATCTGGACGTGATGGTGCACATCCTGCTGTCCGCCGGTCACGAGACCGTGGCCGACCTGGCCGAAGCCGATGTCATCCTTGTCAACACCTGTGGCTTCATCGAGAGTGCCAAGACCGAGGCCATCGAGAACATCCTCGAAGCCTGCTCTTACAAGCAGCAGAACCCGGACCTGAAGGTCATCGTCACCGGCTGTCTGGCCGAGCGCTACCGCAGCCAGATCGAGGAGGAGATCCCCGAGGTGGACGCTGTGGTGGGCTGCGCCTCCAACAAGGCCATTGATACCATTGTGGCCCGCCTGTTCCACGGCGAGGACCATCTGGAAAGCTACGGCGCGAAGAAGGACTTCCCGCTGGGCGGCAAGCGCGTCATCGGCACGCCTGCCCACTATGCGTACTTAAAGATCGCCGAGGGCTGCAACAACCGTTGCCACTACTGCGCCATCCCCGCCATCCGCGGCCCGCTGCACAGCCGCGACATGGCCGACTGCGTGGCCGAGGCCCGCTGGCTGGCCGCCGAGGGCGTCAAGGAGCTCATCGTCGTGGCCCAGGACCCCACCGCCTACGGCGAGGACTGGGGCAAGCCCGGCAGCATCTGCGAGCTGCTGGACAAGCTGAACAAGATTCAGGGTCTGGAATGGATCCGCATCATGTACGCCTACCCTGAGCGCATCACCGACGACTTCATCGCCGCCATGAAGCGCAACAACAAGGTGGTGCCCTACCTTGATCTGCCCATCCAGCACTGCAACGACACCATCCTCAAGAACATGAACCGCCGCTCCAACCGTGCCGAGCTGCTGGACGTCATCGGCAAGCTGCGCCGCGAGATCCCCGGCATCACCCTGCGCACCACCCTGATCGCAGGTTTCCCCGGCGAGACCGAGGAGCAGTTCGAAGACCTGTGCAACTTCGTCAAGGAAGTGCAGTTCGACCGTCTGGGCTGCTTTGCTTATTCTGCTGAGGAGAACACCGTGGCCGCCAAGATGGACGGCCAGATCGAGCAGGAAGTCAAGGACAAGCGCGCCGAGATCATCATGCAGATCCAGACCGGCATCATGGCCCAGAAGCAGGCCGACAAGGTGGGCCAGACCGTCCGCGTGCTCTGTGACGGCATCGACGAGGAGAGCGGCCTGTACCTGTGCCGCACCATGGGCGATGCGCCCGAGGTGGACGGCAACGTGTGTGTTTCCAGCGAGGAACCGCTGTACCCCGGCCAGTTCTACGATGTGCTGGTGGACGACAGCGACCTCTACGATCTGTATGGTACTGTCGCAAAATAACGAATTGGAGGAATCTGTATGAATCTACCCAATAAACTCACCCTGACCCGCATCATTCTGGTGCCGGTGTTCATGATTTTCGTCTCCCTCACCACGGTGAGCGGCAGCGCAGACGGCACCTTCCAGCCGGTGTATTACCTGATCGCGGGCATCATTTTTGCCATCGCCAGCTTCACCGATTTTCTGGACGGCCATCTGGCCCGCAAGTGGCACATGGTGACGGACTTCGGCAAGTTTGCCGACCCGCTGGCCGACAAGCTGCTCACCACCGTTGCCTTCATCTACATGATGCGGGACGGCGTGTGCAGCCCGGTGGTGCTGTGCATCATCCTGGCCCGTGAGTTCGCGGTGTCCGGCCTGCGCATGATTGCCGCCGGTGCCAAGGACGGCAAGGTCATTGCTGCCAATATGTGGGGCAAGGTGAAGACCGTACTGCAGATGCTGAGCATCATCTTCTATTTCTTTGGTCTGTCCTTTGCCACCATGTCGGCCACCGGCGTGGAGCAGGCCGCCCGGCAGATCATCGTGCTGAGCATTTCCATCGTGCTGTGCTGGCTGGTGGCTGCCGTCACCGCTATCTCCGGCATCAAGTACCTGTGGGATAACCGCAGCTTCATCAACACCGCAAAGTAAAAAGAACCCTCTCCGTCAGCGCTTGCGCGCTGCCACCTCTCCCGAGGGGCGAGGCTTCAGCACTGAGATGAAATTCTCGGTTTGGCGAAGGCCTCCCCCTTTCGGAGAAGCTGGCAATGCCGAAAGGCATTGGCGGAGAGGGTTTTGTAATAGGAAAGATATCATGAAAAAATTCGCTGACACTGCCCGCCGCGTGCTCTCCATCGCTTTGAACCTGTTCATCGTGTGCGCAGAGCCCATTGCCCTGCCCATGAGCTGGGACTGGGGCAAAGAGCAGATGTTCCTCTTTTACATCGAGGACTCCAACATCTTTGCGGCCTGCGTCTGCGCGCTGGTGGCGGCGGCACAGCTGGTGCGTATCTTTACGGGCAAAGAGCTGCCCCGCTGACTGCGCACCCTCAAGTACATTGCCGCCTGCTGCCTGACCATGACATTGCTCACGGTCATCTTCGTGCTGGGGCCCATGTATGAGGACGGCAACGGCTGGTACATCATGCTCTGCACCAGCTCCATGCTCTACCACCACCTGCTCAACCCGCTGGCGGCCATCCTGTCGTTCACGGTGCTGTGGTGCATCGCCATCCTGGGGATGGATTATCTTTACGCCTGGCTGCTCTGGAAGGGGAACGGCGGGAAGAAGAAACAGTGAAGAAAAGCAGCATCCAAAGGTTCTGACCCCTGCTGTGAAAAATGAGAACCAGAAAATCCGCAGATTTTCTGGTTCTCAAAATTTATAAAAATATTTCCGCTAAAATAGCCAAAGCGTACGCGTCGGCTATTCTAAATTGTTTTTCAGGACACAGTAGCGTGGTCTTCCAGCCAGTCCAGCACGCAGGACTGCAGCGCGTTCAGGCAGGCGCGATTCTGGCCGTAGGTGTCGGCGTACTCGGCGTCGGCAGCGTCGATCTGCTCCTGGGTGGGGGTGATGTTCTCGGCATCGGCCACGGCCTGGAAAATCAGGTCCTGCTTTGCCAGATGCTCAAAGTAGGAGTCCGAAGCGGCCAGCATGGCGTCGGCGTCGGTGTAGCCCTGGGTCTGGGCAAAGGCGTCGAGGTCCATGCCGTAGCGGGAAGCATACTGGTTGTAGTAGCTCAGGAACATGCGGATGTAGTAGCTGGTCAGGACGGAAGGCAGGGCCTTGAACTCGGAGTTCTCCATCAGGTAGTCCACGATGGCGTTCTCGTAGTTGTCGGCATACAGCGCACTGCTAAAGTAGCTGTGCAGGTCGTCGGCGGTGTGCAGGCCGTCGGTGGTGCCAAAGTTGGAGTCCACCCATTCGTCGGTCAGCTCCGGGGTGACGCTCACGGACAGGGCGTTCAGGGTCACGCTGAACACGGCCTCTTTGCCGCTGAGGGTAATGGTGTTGCCCTCGGCGTCGGTGGAGTCGCCGTAGCCATCCGGGAAGGTGACGGTCACGTCAAAGGTGTCGCCCACATTGTGGCCGATGATCTGGTCTTCAAAGCCGTCGATGAAGCTGCCGCTGCCCAGCGTCAGGTCATAGCCCTCGGCGGTGCCGCCGGTAAAGGCCACGCCGTCCACCGTGCCGGAGTAATCAATGTTGGCAATGTCGCCGCTCTGGGCGGCACGGCCGGTGACTTCCTGGGTGGTGGTGTAGCGGTTGAGCAGGGTGGAGATCTGGAACTGGATATCGTCCTCAGCGGGGGTCAGGTCGGCCTCGCTGATGGAAATGGCGTTGTAGTCGGCGGGCAGGGTGATGTAGTCGGCGGTGTTCTGGATGGCGGTCCAGCGGCCGTTCTCATCCAGATCGTCGCTGTAGTTGAAGTTCTCGTAGTCAAAGTCGGCCACAGAGCCGAAGCGCGAGACTGCGGCTGCGGCCGAAGATGCGGCTTCCTCGGTGGTCTGCTTCTTTTTGCTCAGGGTAAAGCAGGCGAGAATAACGCACGCTGCCGCCGCAATGGCGCACAGGATGCAAAGGATCTTGCGAGTGGTGCTGTTCAAACGAATAACCTCCTGTTGCAGCGGCCCGCAAAGGGCCGGAAAAGCAAATGATACCGTTCCATTATAAACGCTCGAGCGGCAAAAAGAAAGCTCTTTGCAAAATTTCCACAAATCCTGCGGCGGCTTTGTATCACTTTTGCCCGGTTTTGTGCTGCAAAAGCGTCGAAACCGGTGGAAATGGCCCGGCGGTTCTGTTACAATAAAACTATGTAAGCCTTCCCCTTTGGGGGAAGGGGGGGCATTGCGTCAGCAATGACGGATGAGGGGAAGTTATCTTCCGTATTCGCTCTTGGGGAACGAAAGCAATTGGGACATTCCCCTCATCCGCTTCACTTCGTTCAGCACCCGTCCCCCTCTTTGCCGCTTACGCGGCATCTCTCCCCAGCCGGGGAGAGTCTTTCCCGAGGGGGAAGGCTTTTTGTGGAATTGGAGGACAACACAATGGATTACAATAAAGCAGCCCTGGAAATGCACGAGACCCACAAGGGCAAGGTGGGCATCACCAGCAAGGTGGAGGTCAAGACCCGCGACGACCTGTCCACCGCCTACACCCCCGGCGTGGCCGAGCCCTGCCGCAAAATCAAGGCGAACCCCGACGATGTGTATAAGTACACCTTCAAGAGCAACATGGTGGCCGTGGTCTCCAACGGCACTGCCGTGCTGGGCCTGGGCGATATCGGCCCGGAAGCCGGTCTGCCCGTGATGGAAGGCAAGGCCGTGCTGTTCAAGGAGTTCGGCGGCGTGGACGCCTTCCCCATCTGCATCGACGCCCATGATGCGGCCAGCGTCATCGCGGCCTGCAAGGCCATCGCGCCCACCTTCGGCGGCATCAATCTGGAAGATATCAAGAGCCCCGAGTGCTTTGAGATCGAGGAGACTTTGGAGCGCGAGCTGGACATCCCCGTGTTCCACGATGACCAGCATGGCACCGCCATCGTCGTCACCGCTGCCCTCATCAACGCTCTGCGCGTGGTGGGCAAGAAGATGGAAGATGTGCACATCGTGCTGAACGGCCCCGGTGCCGCCGGTACCGCCATCATCAAGATGCTCATGACCGCCGGTGCAAAGGATATCATTGCCGTGGACCAGTTCGGTACCCTGTACAAGGGCTGCAACAGCGCCGAGGCCCACAAGAACTGGCTGGGCGAGGTGACCAACCCCCGCCAGATCAAGGGCGGCCTGAAGGAAGCCATCGAGGGCGCCGACGTGTTCATCGGCGTGTCCAAACCCGGCATCCTGACCACCGAGCTGTGCAAGACCATGAATAAGGACGCCATCGTCTTTGCCATGGCGAACCCCACCCCGGAGATCATGCCGGACGAAGCCAAGGCAGGCGGTGTGCGCGTGATGGCCACCGGCCGCAGCGACTTCCCGAATCAGGTCAACAACGTGCTGTGCTTCCCGGGCCTGTTCAAGGGCGCATTGAGCGTCCGCGCCCGCGACATCAACGACCAGATGAAGCTGGCCGCCGCCTACGCCATCGCCGACCTCATCACCGACGACGACCGCAGCGAGGAGAACATCATCCCCGGCGCCTTTGACCCCCGCGTGGCCGAAGCCGTGGCAAACGCCGTGGCAAAGGCTGCCCGCGAGACCGGCGTGGCCCGCCTGTAAGCGGAGGAAGCGTTTATGAGAACCATTTCCGCACAGGAAATCACCAACACTGTGGCACGCCTCTGCATTGAGGCCAACACCCGCCTGCCGCAGGACGTGCAGAATGCGCTGGACAAGGCCCGGCAGGAAGAACCCTGGCCGCTGGCAAAGAACACCCTCGACCTGCTGTGGTCGAACCTCTCTGCCGCCAAGGAAAAAGACCTGCCCATTTGTCAGGATACCGGCATGGCCTGCGTGTTCGTGGAACTGGGCACCGATGTGCACATTGACGGCAGCTTTGAAGCCGCCATCCACGAGGGCGTGCGCCGGGGCTACACCGATGGCTACCTGCGCAAGAGCATCGTGGCGGACCCGCTGCGCCGGGGCAACACCGGCGACAACACCCCGGCAGCCATCACGGTGCATCTGGTGGACGGCGACGCCTGCCGCATCACGGTGGCCCCGAAAGGCTTTGGCAGCGAGAACATGAGCCAAATCAAAATGCTCAAGCCCGCCGACGGCGTGGAGGGCTTTAAAAAGTTCGTGCTGGATGTCGTGAAGCAGGCCGGCTCCAACCCCTGCCCGCCCATCGTGCTGGGCATCGGCGTGGGCGGCAGCTTTGATAAGGTGGCGTATCTGGCCAAAAAAGCTCTGCTGCGCCCGCTGGACGTGCCGAACCCGGACCCGTATTATGCTGCCCTTGAGCAGGAGCTGCTCAGTGCCATCAATGAACTGGGCATCGGCCCGCAGGGCTTTGGCGGCAAGACCACCTGTCTGGGCCTTGCCATTGAGCAGATGCCCACCCATGTGGCGGGCCTGCCCGCGGCGGTGAATGTTTCCTGCCACGTCACCCGCCGCGCCAGCGCGGAACTGTAAGGAGGGGTAAAGATGGAATACAGATTGACGACTCCCTGCACCGCCGAAGACCTGGCCCCGCTCAAGGCGGGCGACACGGTGCTGCTGTCCGGTGTGGTGTACACTGCCCGCGACCAGGCCCACAAGCGGATGATCGAAGCACTGGATAAAGGCGAACAGCTGCCCTTCGACCTGACCGGCAGCGCCATCTACTACGTCGGCCCCACGCCGGAGCGCCCGGGCGAGGTGATCGGCTCGGCGGGCCCCACCACCAGCGGCCGCATGGACGCCATGAGCCCCCGCCTTTTAGACCTGGGCAACAAGATCATGATCGGCAAGGGCAAGCGCGATGACGCCGTGAAGGCGGCGGTCGTGCACAACGGCGCGGTGTATCTGGCCGCGCTGGGCGGTGCCGGTGCCCTGATGGCCAAAAGCGTCGAGACGCTGGAAGTCATCGCCTGGCCGGACCTCGGCTGCGAAGCCGTGCGCCGCCTGACCGTGCAGGACATGCCGCTCACGGTCATTCTGGACGCCCACGGAGGCGATCTGTACCAGTCCGGCCCGGCGGCGTATCTGGAAAGCAAATAATTTATGGCCTTTGCACAAAACGCAACCGGATAAAAACCGGCAAAACAGCAGATTTGTGCAGAAGAAAATTGGTTTGTTTTAACAAACTTCCTGCGAATTGCTTGCACAACGGCAAAAAGTGTGATATCCTGTATCATATGAAACCGTGGTGCTTTGCATCCCGGCACAGACAGGAGGCAAAAACCATGCAGATCCACCAATCCGCAGAAGATTATCTTGAAACGATCCTGATGCTGAGTCAGCGTATGGGCAAAGTGCGCTCCATCGACGTGGTCAATGAGCTGGGCTTCACCAAGGCCAGCGTCAGCATTGCCATGAAGAAGCTGCGCGAGAACGGCTATATCGCGGTGGACGGCGAGGGCAACCTGACCCTGCTGGACCCGGGCCGCGAGATCGCAGAGCGCATCTATGGCCGCCACCGCCTGCTGACCCACTTCTTCATGCAGCTGGGCGTGGACGAAAAGACCGCCGCCGAGGACGCCTGCAAGGCAGAGCACATCCTCAGCGAGCAGACGCTGGAAAAGATCCGTGCCCGCGCCATCGAGACCGACGCCGAGCTGGCAAAGCCTGCCGAGTGACCCGCTCATTTTCAAGATCACAAGATCAAAGAGGATCCCGCTTCTTTCGAGAGGCGGGATTTTTTTGCGCCCAAATGAGCTGCAGATTGCTCTTGCATCCGGGGCGCGGGTGCGGTATGCTTATAAGATAAGAAGGTTTTCACAGCCAGACCGGGAGGGAACAGCCATGGATGCAGACGAGATCCGCACGCTTTTGGGCGAGAATATTTTTGAGCGGGCCAAAAAGTACCGCAAGCGCATCCAGCAAAGCACCTGCACCGTCAACGAGGACGGCGTGCGCCACCTTTCGGCCGTGGTGCAGGGCAAGGGCGGCAGCTATTACTACACGCAGGCATGGCTGCGGGAGAACGGCAGCTTTGTCAGTGCGTCCTGCAACTGCCCTTACAATGAAAACGGCGAGGGCACCTACTGCAAGCACATCGGTGCGCTGCTGCTGGAAGATGCCGAACAAAACGCCCCGGCTCCGGCTCCTGTGCAAAACAAGCCGGACGCCATCCCGGGCGTTACCCGCGGCGCAGCGGGCCTGAATGCAGAGCCGCCCCGGAAGGACAGCTATGCCTCCGGGCTGGAAATGCTGTTCGGCCGCAAGTGGCACGGCGACGCACCCACCACCGACTACGAGGCCCGGCGGCTGCTGGATACCTATAAAGAAGCTGCCCTTGAGAACCTCGGTGTGGACGAGAACACCCAGCGCACCGGGTTTGCCCATCTGGAACCGGAACTGACCCTCGTGCCCGGCGCGCAGCCCTGGCTGCGGCTGCGCATCTCGGACGGCGGCGGGCGGCAGTATGTGGTCAAAAGCATCCCGGATCTTTTGGAAAATATCGAGCATGGCCGCAGCATCAGCTACGGCAAGGCGTTGGCCTTCGTGCACCGGTGGGACGCCTTTGACGAGGAATCCCGCGCCCTTCTGCAGCTGCTGCGCCGTCTGGTGAGCGCCAGACAGAGCATGGACAAGGCCGCCGTGCGGGTGTACGGCGGGGCCGAGCAGGGCCCGGCGGGCGGCACGATCCTGACCGGCGAGATTTTTGATGCCCTTGTGCAACAGTACGAGCACACCGGCCTTCTGGGCGGGTACGAACTGCGGGAAGGCCTGCCCACCATCACCCTCACCGTGGAGCGCCGCCGCGGCGGCGTGCAGGTGGAGGGCAGCCCGGCGCTTGCCAGCGTGCAGGGCCTTGACTACGATTACCTGTTCAGCGAGACGACCCTCTGGCGGATGCAGCGGCCCGGCTGCACCCGTCTGCTGCCTGCATTGCAGGCACTGGGCGGCAAAAGCCTGTTCTTCACCAGTGCTGACGCCACGGCCTTCTGCAGCTATGTGCTGCCGGAGCTGGGCAACAAGCTCAACATTGTGGACCCGGAACGCCTGCTGTTGAACCAGATCCCGCTGGAACCGGTGGTGCAGTTCTATCTGGACGCGCCGGACGCCTTCCGGGTGGAGGCCCACGCCGAATTTTTGTACGGCGAAGACCAGGTCACGCCCTTTGCCCCGGCCCCGGCAGGCCTTTTGCGGGACGTGCGTGCCGAGAGCCGCGCAAAACGGCTGCTGGCTTCTTATCTGCAGACCGGCGTCGGCGGCAATGAGGATGTGTACGGCACCGCCGACGAGGACGATATCTACCGCCTGCTGGAAGAAGGCGTCCCGGCATTGCTGGCCGAGGGTGAAGTGTACCTGACCGATGCTTTTCGCAATCTGCAGGCCGCGCCGCCGCGCATCACGGTGGGCGTGTCGGTGCACGGCAGCGTGTTGGACCTGGAAGTGGACACCGGCGAGTTCCCGGTGAGTGAGCTGAAGGACCTGCTGCGCTCCCTGCACCAGAAAAAGCGCTACCACCGCCTGCGGGACGGCAGCCTTCTGCGGCTGGACGACAGTCTGGAAGGGTTGGACGAGCTGAACGATACGCTGGAGCTTTCCGGTGCCAAGCTGAAAAACGGCCACGCCGAACTGCCGCTCTACCGGGCACCCAGCTTGGACTGGGCGCTTTCGGGCCAGAACGGCCTGCGCTTCAACCGCGACGATGCCTTCCGACGCATCAGCCGCAGCTTCCACGCCGTGAAGGACAGCGAGTACACCCCGCCGGAAAGCCTGCACAATGTCCTGCGCAAGTACCAGCGGGACGGCTACCGCTGGCTGCGCACGCTGGACGGCTACGGCATGGGCGGCATCCTTGCCGATGACATGGGCCTCGGCAAGACGGTGCAGGTGCTGAGCTACCTGCTGGCCATGAAGGAGAACGGACAGCGCCTGCCCAGCCTCATCGTCTGCCCGGCGTCGCTGGTGCTCAACTGGCAGGAGGAATGCCGCAAGTTCACCCCGCAGCTCACCTGCGTGGCCGTGGACGGTGACGCCGCCCACCGGGCAGAACTGGCAAAGCAGTGGGCGGATGCCGACCTTGTGGTGACCAGCTATGACCTGATGCGCCGGGACGAGGAGCTTTACAGCGGGCAGGCGTTCTATGCCTGCATTCTGGACGAAGCCCAGGCCATCAAGAACCACACTACCCAGAAGTACAAGGCCGTCTGCGGGGTGAACAGCAAGGTGCGCTTTGCCCTCACCGGCACCCCGGTGGAGAACCGCTTGGGCGAACTGTGGAGCATTTTCTCCTTCCTGATGCCGGGCTATCTGCCGCCCTACAAGACCTTCTGCGCCCGGTTCGAAAAGCCCATCGTGCAGGAGGACAATAAAGACGCCCTGCGCCGCTTGAACCAGCTGACCGGCCCGTTCATCCTGCGGCGCATGAAGTCGGAAGTTTTGAAAGAGCTGCCGCCCAAAACCGAGAATCTCCACCGCATCGAGCTGGACACCGAGCAGCGAAAATTGTATCTGGCCGCTGTGGTGGATGCGCGGGAAAAGCTGCGCGCCGCCAAGCCTGAAGACAAGATGGCGGTGTTCGCTGTGCTCATGCGCCTGCGGGAGATCTGCTGCGACCCGCGCCTTGTGGCCGACAACTGGGAGGGCGGCAGCGCCAAGCTGGACGCCTGCATGGAGCTGGTGACGGCTGCCGTGGAGGGCGGCCACCGCATCCTGCTGTTCAGCCAGTTCACCTCCATGCTGGACCTGCTGGCAAAGCGGCTGGACGAAGCGGGCGTGAGCCACTTCACCCTGCAGGGCTCCACCCCAAAGCCGGTGCGTGCGGAGCTTGTGCGCCGGTTCAACGGCGGCGAAGCGGATGTGTTCCTCATCTCACTGCGGGCCGGCGGCACCGGCCTGAACCTGACGGCGGCGGATATCGTCATCCACTACGACCCGTGGTGGAACGTGGCGGCGCAGAATCAGGCCACCGACCGCGCCTACCGCATCGGCCAGCGCAACCCGGTGCAGGTGTATAAGCTCATTGCGCAGGACACCATTGAAGAAAAGATCGTGGAGCTGCAGCAGGCAAAGCAGGACCTTGCCGAGACGGTCACCGGCTCGGCAGACGGGGCCATCCTGTCCATGAAGCCGGAAGAATTGCTGCAGCTTTTGCAAGAAGAATAAAGGGGAGAAAGCGATGAAAGTCTGGGATCTGCACTGTGATACCCTCAGTGAGCTGCGCAAAGCCGAAAAGGCGGGCCAACCTAAGAGCTTTGCCCATAACGATCTGCATATTGACCTTGAAAAATTACAGCAAGGCGATTACATGCTGCAATGCTTTGCGGCGTTTGTGAATCTGGGAGACCAGACGCCCGGGGCCGACCCGCTGGTGACAGCGCTGGAGGAGATCGACCAGTTCAAGCGCATCATGGCGGCGTACCCGGACAAGATCGCCCCGGTGTACACAGCCGCAGATATCCGCAAAAATGCCGAGGCCGGGAAGATCAGCGGCATGCTCACCATCGAAGAAGGTGCCTGCTGCAAGGGGAGCCTTGGCGTGCTGCGCCGCATGTACGAGCTGGGTGTGCGCATGATGACCCTGACCTGGAACCACGAAAACGAGCTGGCCGCACCCCAGCTGAACCCCGGCGGCGTGCTGGTGCCCCAGACCGAAAAGGGCCTGACCGGGACCGGATTTGAATTTCTGGCCGAGATGGAACGGCTGCACATGATCGTGGACGTGAGCCACCTTTCGGATAAGGGCTTCTGGGATATCGTGGAGCACGGCACCCGGCCCTTTGCGGCCAGCCACTCCAACTGCCGGGCGCTGGCCCCCCATACCCGCAACCTGACCGATGAAATGATCCGTGCCCTTTCCAAAAAAGGCGGCATTGCGGGCCTGAACTACTACGCGCCCTTCCTGGACGCCGACCCCACCCACCCGGAGAGCTGCCGCAGCACGGTGGAGCGCATTGCAAAGCACGCGGCCCACTACAAGCAGGTGGGCGGTGCGCAGATGATCGCCCTTGGCAGCGACTTTGACGGCATCGACGGTGCCCATCAGCTGGAAAATGCAACCTGCCTGCCCCTGCTGGCCGACGCCCTGCGCAAAGAGGGCTTCACCGAGGACGAGGTAGAAGGCGTCTATTCCCTTAACGCCCGGCGCTTTTTTGAACAGAATTTGTAATAACAACGGAGAATATGCCATTATGGACAAAAATATGACGCTGGAAAAGCGCATCGAAGCGGAGCTGTACTGCTATCAGGGCAGAATGAGCGTGTTCGTGGACGACCTGCAGGGCTATACCGTTGAGGTGGGCGCGGACGAAGAATTTGAGACGGCATCTACCATCAAGGCCTTTCTTCTGGCGGCATTGTACCTGCAAGTGCAGCGGGGCAAAGCGGACCTCAGCGAAGAAATTGAATATGAGCAGAGCCAGTTCGTGGACGGCAGCGGCATGCTGCGGGCGCTGGGCGTGGGCGCAAAACTGAAAGTGAAGGACACCGCCACCATGATGATCATCTGCTCCGATAACATTGCGACCAACATGCTCATCGACTACCTGGGGCTGGATGCCATCAACGCCTGCATCCGGGAGTTGGGCTTTGCCCACACCGTGCTGCACAACCCGCTCCACTTCGACCGCTACCGCAAACTGGGTACCACCACGCCGCGGGACTACGCCGCCCTGTTTGCCCGCATCGCAAAGGGCACGCTGGTCAGCGCGCAGGCCAGCGCCGAGATGCTGGCCATCCTGCGCCAGCAGCACTACAACACCATGCTGACCCACGACTTCCCGCAGTATTATCTCGACTGCGAGGAGACCGGTGCGCCGGAGCTGATCTGGGTAGCCAGCAAGAGCGGCAGCATGAACGCCTGCCGCAACGACGGCGGCATTGTCCACACGCCCTACGGCGAGTACGTCATCGTGCTGATGAACAAGGAATTCCACGATATCATCGAGTACAACGAACACCCGGCCATGGTGTACGGCGCAAAAGTTTCGCGCATGATTTTGGATCAGGTGCTGGCGTGTGAGGGGAAATTGTGGCTGTAAAAAAAAAGGACTGCTGTACACTGTACAGCAGTCCTTTTTGCTTAAAGGTCCAATCCTTTGTCAAAAAACGCCAGACCAAACGCACCCGGGCCCGCATGGGTGCCGATGACGCAGCCGATCTGCTGCACCAGCGGGGCATCCATGTGCAGGTTGTCCCGGAAGTAGTTCTCGATGGGCTGCACCTCCCGCAGGCCAGTCGAATAACCGGCCACGGCTTCAAAGTCCGGGTGGACGCCGCCCAGCTCGTCGATCTTTTTGAACAGGGCCACATAGGCGCCGGGCAGACCCCGGGCTTTGCCCGCCATGGCCACCTTGCCGTCCTTGATGGTGATGAGCGGCTTGATGCCCAGCATGCCGCCGGCCACGGCCACGGCGGCGGGCAGGCGGCCGCCCTTGCGCAGATACTTCAGGTCGTCGATGGCAGCCACAAGGTGCAGGTGCTCTTTGGCGTGCTCCAGGTCGGTGGCGATCTGCACCAGCGTCCTACCGGCGGCGCGCAGCTGCACAGCCAGCCGTACCAGCAGCCCTTCGCCCAGGCAGACGTTGGCGCTGTCCACGAACAGCACGTTGTCCACGTTGACAAGGTCAGCGGCCAGTCTGGCGCACTGCCAGGTGCCGGACAGCTCATGGGACAGGAAGATGCCAAGCACCTCGTCCCCGGCAGCGGCGGCGTCCTGATAGAACCGCTCGAACAGTTCCGGGCTGGGCTGGCTGGTGGTGGGCAGCTTGCGGCAGGAAGCCAGTTGTGCGTAGTATTCGCTGGGGGTCATGTCGATGCCGTCCCGCAGGACGGTGCCGTCTTCCAGCGTGACGTTCAGCGGGATGACGGTCACGCCCAGCTGTTCGGCCTCGGCGGGCAGGATGTCGGACGCAGAATCGGTGAGAATGCGGATCATAAAATACCTCCGGTTTTCCGGTGAAACACATATTAACCGACGATTTTCATCAAAACGTCGGAAAGCATTATACCAGAACCACATGCGTTATGTCAATTGTTTGAGCGAAAATTGCTTCGTCCCAGCGCAGAATCCTTGCGCCCGGGCCGTCGGCTGTGGTAAGATAGAGAGCAGGACCATACATGGAAGGAGGCAAGGGCCATGGAGCACAGCGCAGCGACCATAAAGCGAAACGCCCTGCTGGCGGCCTTTGGCTGTGCGGTGGGGTATCTGCTGGGCGGCAAACTGCTGGCCCTGCTGCCCGCCCCGGCGTTTGTGCCAGAGGGCCTTGCGTCCTTTATGCACCACTGTGCCGCCGCGCCCATCGCGGAGGAACTGGTGTTCCGCGGGGCCATCCAGGGCCTGGCAAAGCCGCTGGGCCGCTGGCAGGCAGTGCTGCTGCAGGCCGTGCTGTTCGCTGTGCAGCACGGCACCCCGGCGGGCATGGCCTATGCGCTGGTGTGCGGCCTTGCGCTGGGCGCGCTGCGGGAACGCACCGGCAAAGTATGGCCGGGGATGCTTTTGCATACATTGAATAATCTGCTGGTCTTTGCAGCAGGATAGAGAGGGGACCCATGACCGATCATGAACTGATGGGCCTTGCGCTGGACGAGGCCCGCAAGGCCGCCGCCCTGGGCGAGGTGCCGGTGGGGGCCGTGGTGGCCCGCAGGGGCGAAGTGGTGTCGGCCGCCCACAACACCCGCGAGACCGAGAAAAACGCCCTGCACCATGCAGAGCTTCTGGCCATCGATGCGGCCTGCAAAAAGCTGGGTGGCTGGCGGCTGTGGGAGTGTGAGCTGTTCGTCACGCTGGAGCCCTGCCCCATGTGCGCCGGGGCCATCCTCAACAGCCGCATCCGGCGGGTGGTGTACGGCGCGGCGGACGCAAAGGCAGGCTGCTGCGGCAGCGTGACCGACCTGTTTGCCATGCCCTTCAACCACCACCCGAAAGTGGAAAAGGGCCTGCGCGCCGAGGAGGCCGGGGAGCTGCTGCAGGCGTTTTTCAGGGACCTGCGGGCCCGCCTTGCGGCCCGGCCGAAGTGGAAACCGCCTGTGCCGCCGGCCGAGAATATGAAGAAACCGTAAAAAAGTGGAAGCTGCGTGAAAAAGTGGGCAGCTTCCACTTTCTTTTTTCGGCAAATTGTGCTATATTATTTAATGGTGTTTTGTCGAAACCCATCTTGAGTGCCCGCCCGCCGCGCCGAGCACCGGACTTTGACCGGAGAAGAAAAGGACGCAGGCGGCAGGCTGTGGGGGCGAAAAAGCACCTCCTGCCGGTGCACCGTGTGCATGGCAGAGAACACGACAGGAGGATACGACTCTTGTACGAAGACGAATTTGAACTGACCTTTGATCTGCAGAGCGAGGAACCGGCCGCGCAGGGACCAGTCGTGCCGCAGCCTGCACCGGCAAAACCGGCAGCTGCGGTGCCGCCCATTGCGGATGAGCCCACCCGGGTCATGGTGCTGGAAAAGCAGCCGGAGCCGAAGGCGGAACCGGCCCGGCCCGCTGCACTGCGGCCCGCCCAGAAGCTGCCGCAGCCCGAGCGCCCGGCGCAGGGCGGCCGGTGCGTGCTGATCTCCGGCGGTGACCGGGGCATCGGCGCGGCGGCGGCCCGCCGGTTCTACCACGCAGGCTACCGGGTGGCGGTGCTGTACCACAGCAACGCCGACGCTGCCGCAGCGCTGGAAAAAGAGCTGCCGGGCGTTGTGGCCGTGCAGTGCGATGTGGCATCCCGCCCCAGCTGTGAGCTGGCCTTCCGCACCGTGGAGCAGGCTCTGGGCCGGGTGGATGTGCTGGTGAGCAATGCGGGCATTGCCCAGCAGAAGCTGTTCACCGATATCACCCCCGCCGAGTGGCAGCGGATGCTGGATGTGAACCTGTCCGGCGCGTTCCACCTGTGCCAGCTGGTGCTGCCGGGCATGATCCGCCGCAAGGCGGGCCGCATCCTGACCGTGAGCAGCATGTGGGGCCAGACCGGCGGCAGCTGCGAGGTGCACTATTCGGCGGCAAAGGCGGGCCTCATTGGCCTGACGAAGGCACTGGCAAAAGAAGAAGGCCCCAGCGGCATCACGGTGAACTGCGTGGCACCCGGGGTCATTGATACCGATATGATGGCAGCATTCACCGCCGAGGATAAGGCGGCGCTGGCCGAGGAGACCCCCGTGGGGCGTCTCGGCAGCGCGGACGAGGTGGCACGGCTGCTGGTGTTCCTGGCAAGCGAGGACGCCGGTTACATCACCGGACAGGTGTTCGGTGTGAACGGGGGACTTGTGATCTGATGCGCAGGAACGATTTATTACAGGATTTCCATCCCCGGAGCAAGAAGGAGAGAGCAAAATGGGCATGACTTTAAAGGAACTGTTGACGAAAGGCGAAGGCACCATTTCGGCCAAGGAGGCCAAGGCGCTGGCTGTACAGTGCAGAATGGACGAGGAAACGCTCTATACCCTTCTGGAAGAACGCGGGATCAAGGTGCTGGAAGAAGATGCCGAACCCAGCCTGGATGTGGAGAGCATCATGGCTGAGGTGGAGAACGCCGAAAACAACAACGACGATCTGGGCCTGAGCGAGGAGAACGAGGAAGAACAGAGCGAGGAGAACCCGGCGGACCTGAAGGCCGCCATGGACGAGCTGCTGGACGACCCCGTGAAGAACTACCTCAAGCAGATCGGCCAGATCCCGCTGCTGAGCGCAGAACAGGAAGTGGAGCTGAGCCGCCGCATCCATGCCGGTGCCGAGGCTGCCCACATCCTGCAGGCAGACCGCCAGAAGTACGGCGGGGCTGAGTACATCAAGAAGAACAGCGCACGCTTCTCGTTTGAGGAAGACGAGAACAGCCGCAGCTACACCGAGGACCTTGACGAGGAAGGCAGCGAAAAGTCCGCCGAAGACGCCGAGGAAAAGGCCGCTGAGGAAGAAGCCATGGAGGCCGTGGAGAACGGCCCCCTGAGCGACGAAAAGCGCGAGGAGCTGCTCAAGACCCGCCGCGACGGCCTGAATGCCCGCCGCAGCCTGAGCGAGGCGAACCTGCGCCTGGTGGTGTCCATTGCCAAGAAGCACGTGGGCCACAATCTGGCCTTCCTCGACCTGATCCAGGAGGGCAACATCGGCCTGATCAAGGCTGCTGAAAAGTTTGACTGCGACCGCGGCTTCCGCTTCTCCACCTACGCCACCTGGTGGATCCGTCAGGCCATCACCCGCGCCATCGCGGATCAGGCCCGCACCATCCGCATCCCGGTGCATATGGTGGAGACCATCAACCGTATGCGTCAGGCCACCAACCAGCTGGTGTACCAGAACGGCCACGAGCCCACCCCGGAAGAACTGGCAAAGGCCATGGATATGAGCGTGGAGCGCGTGCGCGAGATCCAGCGCATGGCCCAGGAACCCGCCAGCCTGGAGAGCCCTGTGGGCGAGGAGGAGGATTCCTCCCTGGGTGATTTCGTCGCCGACGAGAACGCCGAGGCCCCCGGCAAGGCGGCCGACCGCGCCATGGTGGCCCAGCAGATCAATCTGGCCCTCAAGAGCCTGACCCCCCGTGAGGAGAAGGTCATCCGTCTGCGCTTCGGCCTGGATGACGGCCGCCCCCGCACGCTGGAGGAAGTGGGCCGCGACTTCGGCGTCACCCGTGAGCGCGTGCGCCAGATCGAGGCCAAGGCCATCCGCAAGCTGCACAGCCGCAAGTGCCTGTCGCTGCTGAACGGCCTGATCGAGTGATGACGGCAGAGTTTTGAACAAGCAGACCGCCCGGCTGTGGAAAACGGCCGGGCGGTTTTTGCGTAAAAACCGACTTTTTGCGAAAGACGCAAACTATTTTGCAAAAAACACTTGCAAAACAGCAAAAGTTGTGGTATTATAACTGAGCTGTGATTGTGCTGCTATAGCTCAGTTGGTAGAGCGCATCCTTGGTAAGGATGAGGTCTCCAGTTCGAATCTGGATAGCAGCTCCAGCTCAAACGCCTCGAAGCGGAAACGCTTCGGGGCGTTTTTCGTTGTGTAAAGTGCTTTGCGTGGGGAAAGTGAATGTCTTTTTTGGAAGTGCGCCGGGACGCTCCGCTGGGCCAGAGGCAGGGAGGGGGGGTTCGACTCCCCCCTCCCTACCTCTGGACTCCACCCACCCCGCAACGAGAAAGGGGCTGCACGCCCCTTTCAGACCCCAAGGCAGAAGTCGAAGCGGAAAAATGCTAGCCGCTTCGCTAAAAGCATTTTTCGCGCATCTCCGATTGATAGGCCCCTCAGCCGCTGCGGCGGCAGCTCCCCGCAGGGGAGCGGGGGTGAACCTGCTCCAAAACAAAAACCGGCTGCTGTCTCTCAAAGTGAGAAAACAGCAGCCGGAATGGGAGGCTTATGCGGTTACGCCGTCAGGCTCAGAAGTCCACCTCGGTGTCGTAGTAGCAGCACTTCAGCAGCTTTTCCATTTCCTCCTGGCTGGGCTGGCGCGGGTTCGAGCCGGTGCAGGCGTCGGCGATGGCGTTTTTGGCGATCTCGGGCAGACGCTCCAGGAACACTTCCTCCGGCACAAAGCCCTGCTCGGCGGGGTAGGAGTCCGGGCCGTAGTGCTGGATGCAGTGGGGGATGTTCAGCGCGTCGTTCATACCGCGCAGGTACTCGATGAGCAGCTTCACCTTCTCGTCGTCGGTGGTGCCGCCCAGCTTCATCTCGTCGGCGATGACGCCGTAGCGCTTCTTGGCCTCGGGGTCCTTTGCGTTGAAGGCAATGACCTTGGGCAGATACATGGCGTTGGCTGCACCGTGGATGATGTGTGCGCCGTAGTCTGCAAAGGCCGCGCCGGTCTTGTGAGCCATGGAGTGCACGATGCCCAGCAGTGCGTTGGAGAAAGCCATACCGGCAAGGCACTGGGCGTTGTGCATGGAATCGCGCTTGGACATATCGCCGTTGTAGCTGTCCACCAGATCGCCCTGGATCATGCGGATGGCAAAGATGGCCAGCGGGTCGGTGTAGTCGCAGTGTGCAGTGGAAACGTAAGCCTCGATGGCGTGGGTCATGGCGTCCATGCCGGTGTGAGCCACCAGCTTCTTGGGCATGGTCTCGGCAAGGTCAGGATCAACGATAGCCACGTCCGGGGTGATCTCAAAGTCAGCAATGGGGTACTTGATGCCCTTCTGGTAGTCGGTGATGATGGAGAAGGCGGTCACCTCGGTAGCAGTGCCGGAGGTGGAGGAGATGGCACAGAAATGTGCCTTGCGGCGCAGCGGCGGGATGCCGAACACCTTGCACATCTCCTCAAAGGTGATGTCCGGGTATTCGTACTTGATCCACATGGCCTTGGCCGCGTCGATGGGGGAGCCGCCGCCCATGGCGATGATCCAGTCGGGTTCAAACTTCAGCATGGCTTCGGCACCGCGCATGACCGTTTCCACGGAAGGATCGGGTTCAATGCCCTCGAACAGCTCCACTTCCATGCCGGCTTCCTTCAGGTAAGCCACGGCACGGTCCAGAAAGCCGAACCGCTTCATGGAGCCGCCGCCCACGCAAACGATGGCCTTTTTGCCGGTGAAGGACTTCAGCGCTTCCAGAGCGCCTTTGCCGTGGTACAGATCGCGGGGAAGGGTAAAACGAGCCATAGGGGTTACCTCCATTTGTTCAAACTACTCTCTGCTGCGGCCCGGGAAGCCGCCTTCTATACTATGACAATTGTATAACAATCATGCGGCAACATCAATTGACGGTTCCGAAGGAAAGTTCCCCGCATTTTTGGGCAGAGTAGCCAAGCAGATGGATGCAACAAAGAAACGGCAAACAAAAAAACACCCCGAAGTCCTAAGACTTCGAGGTGTCTGCGTGTGGAGCTGCTATCCAGATTCGAACTGGAGACCTCATCCTTACCAAGGATGCGCTCTACCAACTGAGCTATAGCAGCAAATGGCGACCCGGATCGGGCTCGAACCGACGACCCCCAGCGTGACAGGCTGGTGCTCTAACCAACTGAGCTACCGGGCCATGATCGCTCAAGTTTCGCGCGGCGCTTACCGCCGGAACGTGCTCTATTATATCGAAAAAAGTCTGTCTTGTCAAGCACAAATTTCAGAAAATCAGAAAATTGTGCAGCAGATGCAGCTCCCGGTCACGACCCCTCTGGTGAAAAGGCATTTGGAGCGGCCCGCAGGCACATACAAAACAAAACGCACAAGTTCTGAAGAACCTGTGCGTTTGTGGCAGGGGTAGTAAGTCTCGAACTCACGGCACGCGGTTTTGGAGACCGCTGCTCTACCAACTGAGCTATACCCCTAAATTGTGACATTCGCTGAATGCTAGATTATTATAGCCGATGCAAACGCGAATGTCAAGCATTATTTTTCAGCTTTCGTGCTGCACCCGCAGCAGCCCTCTTTTTTCGCGGTGTCGGCGGCGGGCAGCTGGCTGGCCAGCTGTTCCAGCGTGACGCTGTCGATGTACTGGTTGATGACCTCGTCCAGCCCGGTCCAGAAGGGCAGGGTGAAGCACTGCTCGGACATGGGACACTCGTTGGTCTCGCTGCCCAGGCAGGGGATGGGGGCCACGCTGCCCTCGATGGCGCGCAGGATCTCACCGGCGGTGTAGTCGGCGGGGGCTTTGGTCAGGCGGTAGCCGCCCTGACTGCCGCGCTCGCTTTTCACAAGGCCCACGCGGGCCAGCGGGGTGACGATCTGCTCCAGATATTTCAGGCTCAGGTTCTGCCGCTCGCTGATCTCCTTGAGCGAGACGGTGGTGCCCGGGGCGTAGCGGGCCAGTTCGGCCATCAGGCGCAGGGCGTAGCGGCTTTTGGTGGAAAATTTCATGGTGATTCTCTCCTTACTGCTCTTTATAGTATAACACGCCGCACGGCTTTTGCAAAGGTATCCTCTTGTGCAAACAAAAAAGGTCTGTTATCATAAGATGGATAAGACGTTATCGCAAGGAGTGAGAGTATGAGTGAGAAGATAACCCCCGCAGACGCCATCCGCCTGCTGGATGCGGGCAGGGCCGTGGCCGTGGATGTGCGCGAGCCGGACGAATTTGCTGTGGGGCATATCCCGGGCGCAAAGCTGCTGCCGCTGGGCAGCGTGCTGAGCCGTGCTGCCGAGGTGCTGCCGGAAAAGGACGCCCCGTGGCTGATCTACTGCCGCACCGGCCGCCGCAGCGCCGACGCCGTGCAGAAGCTGGAAAGCCTGGGCTACACGAACCTGTATGATCTGGGCGGCATCCTGAGCTGGCCCTATGAGATCGAGGGAGATTTTGAGGGGCATTTTTAAGGAAAACCATTGAAATGCCCTCCGCTTACGCTCTGGGCATAAATAGCGGAAAAATTATTTTTATTTCGCGTTTGGAGCGACCGCGTTTGCGGAGCGCAGCGTAGCAATGAAAGCCCCAGTGGGGCTTTTAAGCGGCAGAGCGGTCTGCGTTAGCAGATGGAGGGGCTTTGCCCCGACAAGCTCTGCGGGCCACTCCAAACGCATTTTCACGAAAAGGGTCGTGAAGAAAAACGGGATATACCATATAACAGAAAGGACAACTGCCATGTCGTTCCACGCAAAAGATTTCGCCGGCAGCCACTGCGGCTGCCGCTACCAGCAGGACTACCGCCCCACCCTTGGCCGGGACGGCAAGAAGGAATCCGGTACGCTGGAGGTCATCAAGTTCTATTACGATGGCGCCATCCGTTTTGAGCAGCACTGCTACGGCGAGGCAGCGACCTTCGTGTTCGGCGTGTGGGCATCCGGCATGGATGCGGACGGCACCCTGCACTGGGTGCTGCCCGACCGCCGCAAGAGCTACTATGACGAAGCCTACCTGCCCAAAAAGCTGGACCGCGTGGACGAAGACGGCAGTCTCTATTTTGACGGCAGCGTTTTTCCATGGAAACTGGCCGATGACTTTGCCGAAGACAAGCGCTGGGGCTACCCCAAATGGAAAGTAATGCTGGGAAAACTGACCGGTAAAGGCAAAAAATAAGTCTGAATCACGAAAATATAGTATTCCTATTGACACAGTAGGGGATAATACGGTATAACTATCTCTGTCAAAATGAGAATTTGCGGGCAAATGCCCGGACGACGCGGAGCGCAAGAGAGACGCCCTGCGCCCGCCAGAAAGGATAATTCCGATGGAAAATATGGAGAAAGTGGTCTATCTGGACAACGCCGCCACCACGGCCTGCGCGCCGGAAGTGCTGGCCGTCATGGTCGAAGCACTGAGCGGTGCCTGCGGCAACCCCAGCAGCCATTACAGCGTCGGCTACGAAGCCAAAGAGTTCGTGGACGCCGGCCGCGCACAGGTGGCAAAGGCCATCAACGCTTCCCCCGCCGAGATCTTCTTCACCGGCTGCGGCTCCGAGGCCGACAACTGGGCCGTGAAGGGCTCTGCCTTCACCAAGGCCCGCCAGAACAAGAAGCACCTCATCACCAGCGCCTTTGAGCACCATGCCATCATGCACAGCATGGCTGCGCTGGAGCGTCTGGGCTTTGAAGTGACCTATATCAAGCCCACTGCCGAGGGCTACATCCGCCCCGAGGACGTGGAAGCGGCCATCCGCCCCGATACTGCCCTCGTCAGCATCATGATGGCCAACAACGAGATCGGCACCATCCAGCCCATCAAGGAGATCGCTGAGATCGCCCACAAGCACGGCGTGTGGATGCACACCGACGCCGTGCAGGCCGTGGGTGCCATCCCGGTGGACGTGAAGGAGCTGGGCGTGGATATGCTGTCCATGAGCGCCCACAAGTTCAACGGCCCCAAGGGCATGGGCGCACTGTACTGCAAGAAGGGCGTCTGGCCCCAGAACCTGATCGACGGCGGCAGTCAGGAAGCCCGCCACCGCGCCGGCACTGAGAACGTGGCCGGCATTGCAGGCATGGGCAAGGCACTGGAAATTGCCACCACCCATCTGGGCGAGCGCATGGCCCACGAGCAGCAGCTGCGTGACTATGTGATCGACCGCGTGCTCAAGAACATCCCCGAGGCCCGCCTGAACGGCGGTGTGGAGCACCGCCTGCCCGGCAACGTGAACATCAGCTTCCCGGGTCTGGAGGGCGAGACCATCCTGCTGGATCTGGATATGCACGGCATCTGCGCCTCTACCGGCTCTGCCTGCAACTCCGACAGCCTGGACCCCAGCCATGTTCTGTTGAGCATCGGCGTGCCCGAGGAGATCGGTCATGGTTCCATGCGGTTCACCTTTGGCCCGCAGAACACCATGGAAGAAGCAAAATATCTGTGTGACGTGCTGGAGGAGGTCATCCCCCGCCGCCGCGCAATGAGTTGTATGTGGCTGCAGGGCCAGAACAAGGCCCGCCAGTTCAGCCTGAAGGGAGAGCAGTAAAATGGCAAGCATGTATAGCGCAAAGGTCATGGAGCATTTCGCAAATCCGCACAACGTGGGTGAGATCCCCGACGCAAACGGCGTGGGTGAAGTGGGCAACCCCAAGTGCGGCGATATCATGCGCATGTACCTGAAGATCGAGAACAACGTGATCGTGGACGTCAAGTTCCTCACCTTCGGCTGCGGCGCCGCCATTGCCACCAGCAGCATGGCCACCGACCTGATCAAGGGCAAGACCATCGATGAGGCCCTCAAGCTGACCAACAAGGCTGTTGTGGAAGCGCTGGAAGGCCTGCCCCCCATCAAGGTGCACTGCTCCGTTCTGGCCGAGCAGGCTGTCAAGGCTGCTCTGTCCGACTACTACCGCCGTCAGGGTATCGACCCGGAACCCATCGTGGGCAAGATCGAGGAAGACTGCGACCACTGCGAGAGCTGCGGCTAAAAGCTGATATCTGAAATAAGAACGCCTGTTATTGGACAATATGCCCGATAGCAGGCGTCTTTTTTGTCAAAATGGAAATCTTTTACAGCACTCGAAAAAATGATATAATAAGGGCAGAAAACACTGGCTTTTCGAAAAGGAGCGAATATGAGAAACAAAAAAAAAAAAAAAAAAATTATAGGGTGGACAGCGGCCTTTCTGTGTGCTGTTTTGCTTGCTTCCTGCGGAAGCACATCGACGATGGCGGAAAGCTCCGATGAAAGCAGTTCATTGAACAGCATGTCTGTAAGTGAAAATCAATCGGAAGAACAACAGCCGTATGAAATACTTCGTGAAAGCGAAAATGAAACAAAGCAGATTGCGGCGGATGAAGAACAGCAGACGAAAGAACTTCAAGATGCATTGAGCGAATTTGAGTTTCTTTATACAGAATTTGAAGGCGGCGATGCCCTGATGGGGGTGAGTCTGCATTGTGATAAAGTAGCAGAGAAAGGCGAAAGTTGTATCTTGCCGGTTCTTTATATATTTGGCCCGTCGATGCCACCATATTTGTGTGTGGGATTCAATTATATAGGCGACGAATATCTGGATATGGATACAGTGGAGATTGATACAGATAATTACAGATATACTTATGACAGCGAGAGCTTTATGCAGGAAGTTCAGAAAACTACAGCAGAAGTGAACGATGGTAAAGAAAAAGCGGACGAGCTGGCGTTGAGACTTGTGACGGAAGACGATATAGATAATTTGGCGGATATTATAAAATCCGATAAAGTACAATTGACATTTGCAAAGTATAATACTGCAAAACCTGTTTTTGTAGAATGTGAGATGCCGGACGAAGATAGACATGCTATTACGGATGCTTTGAACGCGTATTACCTATACTTGAATGCCAGTGAGAGGGTGCGCGCAAAGGCGCTTGCAGATATTTCGTATACCGAAGTTGAATCATAAATGAAAGGGGCAGATAGAATGCGTAGAAAAATCACGGCCATAATTTTAGCAATGTTAATGATTCTGACGCTGACGCCGATGAATGCTTTCGCGGCAGCGCCGTCTGTGCAGGAAGTGGAAACACTGATTGCTCAAATCGGAACGGTTTCGCGCGAGAACCGCAGTGCAGTTGAAAAGGCTGTCAATGCTTATAACCAATTGGACGATGCTTCTAAGGCTGGCGTGTCAAATTTTGATGTGCTGGCCGAAGCACAGCAGATTTTGGGCATCAAGGATGCACTGGCTAAGTTGGAAATGCATCAAGACAAAGTTGAGAATACAAAAATATGGTTTAGTCCATATACTGAAAAGTGTGAAGAAACTGGTCAATCGGTGGTAGCGCTGTGCATTGGAATGAAAGAAAATATTAATATGCCAATGTTGATGATGTCAATGGAGTACATAGGAGATAAAGACTTAAGAATGAATGCAATCAAAATAAGGGCAGGCGATAATAAATTTACTTACAATTCTGGTGCGTTTGAAAAAATAGAACGGGGAAACATAAAAATAAATAATATAGAAAAATATGCAGAACGTGGTACGACATGGGTGGAAGAATTTGATATTAAAATGTTGAAAGAATTTTTAAGTGCAGATGAAGTAATCGTAAGATTCCAAAGAGAAAACTATGGTACAACAGAGTATATTGATCATACAGTGACTCCAGAAGAACGTCAGGCTATCACGGATGTATTGAATGCCTACAATCTTATGTGCTCGGTCAGTCCGGAAGTGTTGCACAAGGCGCTTGCGTAATTTTGGACTTCCGGCCCGCCGACCACACCACGGTTGTATACTATCCGAAACGTAATAATTGCATATAAAAATATCGTTTGTTGATAAAAAAGCCCTGTTTGCTCACTCGTTCATGAAAAGTTCGTAATATATTAACATTCAGTTCACCACTTTTCGGTATAAGTAGGGCAACAAATGCGCAAAAGCGCAGGACCCAAGGTGGATACGGGCGAAACACAGCGAGGGAAACCGAAACGCGGCTGCCTTTGCCGGGGCGCAAAACGCCCCCGGTCAGAGCATCGGCGCTGGATGGCCCGGCCCGCACAGGAAAGGAATTGGATCATTATGAAAATTGGTTTTTGGGAACTTGTCGTGGTCGTGATCGTGGCGTTCGTGTTCATCGGCCCGGATCAGCTGCCCGTCTACGCAAAGAAGATCGGCAAGATGCTGCGTGAACTGAAAAAGTACACCGGCGCTGCTTCCGAGGAGATCCAGAAGAACGTGGTGGAACCGCTGAACGAGATCCAGGCTCCCCTCAAGGAAGCCGTTGCCCCGCTGACCGATATCAAGAAGGATATCGACAACAGCGTGAAGGATGTGACCAAGAGCTTTACCGGCATTGGCAAGACCAGCAAGGAGGAGGCCGAGAAGAAGGCCGCCGAGGCTGAGGAAGTGGTGGACCTGACCGAGGAGCCGGTGGAAGAACTGGCCGAGGATGCCCCCACCGAGAAGGCCGAGCCGGTTATCCCGCCCGAGCAGCAGCCGAAGGCCCAGCCTGCCGAAGCCCCGGCTGAGGAAGCTGCTCCCGCAGAAGCTGCCGAGGCTGCCCCGGCACAGCCTGCTGCTGAAGCGGCCCCTGCCGCCGCACAGCCCGAGGAGGACCCCCGCCAGAACGATATCCTGCCGCAGGACTGATTACTTACTGGATGCACCCGCGCCCGCGGTTGCCTGATACATGCAATAAGCCCGCCACGCGGCGCGGCAAAGTAAAAAGGAGATTTTTATTATGCGTATTGGTACTAACGAACTGCTGATCATTCTGGTCGTCGCTCTGCTGATTTTTGGACCCAAGAACCTGCCGAAGCTGGGCAAGATGTTCGGCAAGACCATCAACGGCTTCAAGAAGGGCATGGAGGACGAGGAAGGCTCCGATGATTCCGAGGAGAAGACCGAGAAGAAGGTTTCCAAGAAGGACGAAGACGAGGAGTAATTGTGGCTACGAACGTTAAGCGCAAAAAGAAAAAAGCCGAAGTAATGGCAGAGGACGGCAGCATGACGCTGACCGGCCATCTGAAAGAACTGCGGAACAGGCTGATCATCTGCGCGGTGGTGTTCGTGGTGGGTGTTGTGGTCTCGCTGGCATACGCCGACCGTCTGATCGATCTGCTCACTGCCATGGGCCGCGAGTATTACCAGTTCGTGTCCATTGCCCCGCAGGAAAAACTGATGCAGTATTTCCGGGTGTCCATTCTGGCAGGCGTGGTGGTCACTGTGCCGGTGGCGTTCTACCACATCTATGCATTTGCAAAGCCGGGCCTGAAAAGGAGCGAGAGCGCCTTTTTCAAGCTGGTCATGCTGCTGGGCCTGATCCTGTTCTGCGTGGGCGTGCTGTTCGCCTACAAGCTCATGATGCCCTTCATGCTGCGTTTCCTCAGCACCGGCATCAATGGTGCAGAGTACATCCAGACCACCACCAGTATCGAGAGCTATGTCAACCTCTGCTTGACCATGTTCATCATTTTTGGCTGTGTGTTTGAGATGCCGCTGATCACCATCATTCTTTCCAAGATGGGCATTATCAACCCGCAGCTGCTCAAGCAGGTGCGCGGCGTGGCCATCGTGATCATCTTCTTCATCGCGGCTGTGGTCACCCCGCCGGACATCGTGTCCCAGTGCATGGTGGCGGGCCCCATGGTGCTGCTGTACTTTGTCAGCATCTTCCTGAGCGGCATCTTCTACAAGCCGCACAGCGACGATGAGGATGACGAGGACGAGGACGACGACGAGGATGAGGACGAGCAGTAAGCGCGCGGCCCCATCGGCTTTCTGAACCGAAAATGCAAAAGCTGCCGTACCGTTTGGTGCGGCGGCTTTTTTGTTAAGAATGGGTTCCCGCAAAGTGCGATTTCGAGTGGGGGCAGGTCTTATGGCTTTTGCAAAGGGCATCGCCGCCGGGACGCTCCGCTGGGCCAGAGGACAAGAGGGGCGTTTCGACGCGCCCCTCTCATCCTCTGGACTCCACTTACCCCTGACGAAAAAGGGGCTACTCGCCCCTTTTAAACCCCAAAGCAGAAGGGCTCCATACAAAAAAGCTAGCCGCTTCGCTCAACGCTTTTTTGTGTTCCGCCGATTTATAGGCCCCTCAGTCGCTGCGCGACAGCTCCCCGCAGGGGAGCGGGTGCAGCAGATGCCGTTTCCCACTGCGACCCCTCCCGTGAAAAAGAGTTTTAGAAAAATCCGCAGATTTTTCTAAAACTCAAATATAAAAATAATTTTTCCGCTATTATTGCAACGGCGACGACTGCGGCCTGCGGCCGAAACAGGGAGGAGCTGTTGGGGCCGTGGCCAGCAGGATGCAAGGCCCGCTCAAGGGCCGTAGCAGACGCTGGGTGCCACAACTCGTCCAGAGCGAAGCGGAGACAATTTTAAATCTTATTGCTTAGTCACTACAAACTGTGCTAGAATGGAGCCAACAGATGAAAAAAGGCGGTGGCACCATGCATCCTTTGCCCGAATACCCCCGCCCGGCTCTGCGCCGGGACAGCTGCGAAAACCTCAACGGCCTGTGGCAGTATGCCATTACCGCCTCGGCAGAGCACCCCTCTGCGTGGGACGGCAGCATTCTGGTGCCCTATTCCCCGGAAGCGGAAGCCTCCGGCGTGGGCCGCACCCTGCAGCCCGGTCAGTGGCTGCACTACCACCGCTTTTTTGCCCCGCCTGCGGGCGAAGGCGGCCGGGTGCTGCTGCACTTCGGCGCGGTGGATCACGCCTGCGCCGTGCAGGTGAACGGCCATCTGGTGGGCGGCCACCGGGGCGGCTACTGGCCCTTCAGTTTTGACATCACCGACCAGCTGAACGGCACCGGGCGCAACAGCCTGTGGGTGGCGGTGCAGGACCCCACCGGCAGCGGCACCCAGGCCCGAGGCAAGCAGACCCTGAAGCCCGGCGGCATGTTCTACCCGGCCCAGAGCGGCATCTGGCAGACGGTCTGGCTGGAGCGCGTGCCGGAAAATTACATCCAATCCCTGACCATCACCCCGGACTACGACGCCCGCACCGTGACGGTGAAAGCCCACACGGCAAAGCCCGGCGGCGCGGCGAACCTCTGGGCCGTGGTGCGGGCCGGGGGCGTGACCATCGCTGAGGACTGGGGCAGCGACGACGCCGACCGCGACGGCGAAGTGACGCTGGATATCCCACCGGAACACTTCTTTCCGTGGAGCCCGGACACGCCCTTCCTCTACGACCTGACCGTGGGCACCACCCAGGGGCCGGAAGAAGACTTTGACACCGTGCACAGCTACTTTGCTCTGCGCAAGTGGAGCTGCGTGCCGGATGCCCACGGCGTGCTGCGCTTCTGCCTGAACGATCAGCCCATTCTGCTCAACGGTCTGCTGGACCAGGGCTACTGGCCCAAGGGACTGTACACGCCGCCCTCGGATGCGGCGGTGGAGCGGGAGCTCAGCGAAGTAAAAGCCCTGGGCTTCAACCTGCTGCGCAAGCACGCCAAGATCGAGCCGCAGCGCTGGTATTATCACTGCGACAAACTGGGTCTTGTGGTCTGGCAGGACATGGTGAATGGCGGCAGCGCGTATAACCTCTGGTTCGTCACCTACCTGACCAACGTCCTGCAGCCGCTGCTGCGCCGCCTGCCGGATGTAGAGCCCCTCTGGGGCCTGCTGAGCCGGGGCAAGGATGCAAGCCGGGAAGAATACCGCCGTGAGCTGGAAGCCACGGTAGACGCGCTGCGGTGCCACCCGTGCATCGGCTGCTGGGTGCCCTTCAACGAAGGGTGGGGCCAGTTCGATGCGGCCGGGGCGGTGCAGGCCCTCCGCACGCGGGACGACACCCGCCTTGTGGACGAGGCCAGCGGCTGGTACGACCAGGGCGGGGGAGATGTGCACTCCCTGCACAACTACTTCTACCCGCTGCATGTGCGGCCCCAAAAACGCACCGTGGCCCTGAGCGAGTACGGCGGCATCGCATGGCCCATGCCCGGCCACGAGGCCCCGGGCAAAACCTATGGCTACGGCACCGCCAAAAGTCGGGAAGAACTCACGGCCCGTTACAAAAAGCTGCAACTGGGCACCGTGCTGCCCCAGCTGAAAAAAGGCCTTTCGGCGCTGGTGTACACCCAGCTCACCGATGTGGAGGACGAGGTGAACGGCTTGTTTACCTACGACCGCACAGCCATCAAGCCGGACGCCAACGCGGTGCGCTCGGTGAACGCGGCGCTGGCGGCGGAATTTGCAAAAGTGACAAGATAAAATTCTGCAAAACGAAAGCCAGAAACACCGACCGGTGTTTCTGGCTTTCAGTTTTAAGAGATAAATTCAACTGTAAATGGCAAAGCGCACGCGGAGCCATTTTTGATGGTCAGCTGTTGGAGCTGCTGCTGTTGTCGATCTTGGAAGCGGGCAGCTTGTTCATGGCAGAGCTGTCCAGACTGTGGGTCAGCTCGGCACCGTAGGCGGCGAGGGCATCTTCCAGCTCGTCGCCCTTCATGTCGCTCAGGATGGTATCCCGCAGGCTGTCCAGCGAAGCGACATTCAGCGGGTCCAGACGCACCATCAGGATCAGGCTGGAACCGTTCAGCTGCACGGCGGCGGCTTCGCCGTAGGCAAGGCCGCGCAGGGCATCGGCGGCACCGTCCTGGGTGAAGGCAGTGTCCACGTCGCTCTCGGTCAGCAGTTCGGTCTGGACATTGACCGAATCCGCCGAGAACTCGCCATCCAGCACGGCGTAGATGTCCGGCAGGGCGGCCTTGGCGGCTGCGGTCAGGCTGCTGACCTGCTCGCTGGTGGTCTCAGGCTCGGCCAGGTTCACACTGTCAGCAGCGGTCTGGGCCAGGCTGAGCATCTCGGCCTTCTGGTCGTCGTCGGCAAAGACATAGGTGCTGGTGTTGTACAGCGGGATGGTCACATAGCCGATCTCATACATGCTGTCGTCCAGATGGCTGGTCAGCTCGTCGTCGGCCACCGGGGTCTCGCCGTCCGGGCCGTAGATGAGGCCCAGCAGAGCGGTGTGCTCCAGCTGCAGGCGTTCGAAGGCCTTGAGGGTCTCCAGGCCAATGCCGTTGGCGGTGTAGGTGTCGCCGTAGTTGTCCATCATCTGCTGAGCGTAGCTGTCGGCGGTGGTGATCTGTGCGTCGGTCAGCTCCCCGCCCAGCTCTTTGAAGCGGGCGTCCACAGCGGCCAGCGTTTCCAGCGTTTCCTGCGTTTTCTGGGCCACGTAGTCGCTGACCACAGCGGTCTCGCCGGTGTCGGAATCGGTGGTGATGGTCTCTTTCAGAAAGGCTTTCACGTTCGTGGCGTCCTGATCAG
>OJKC01000336.1_pt1 | contig 43524 bp, 42 predicted proteins | sample 1596401 | NCBI WGS metagenome assembly OJKC01 (sample SAMEA4350162, study PRJEB24818) | metagenome | biome: human; feature: gut; material: faeces | place: Denmark | collected 2013-09 | reverse complement strand
AGTAGGCTTTATAGAGCTTTTCATAGTCCATACTTGTCATCACCTCCTTCAGCTTCATAGGTTAGACGGAGAAATCGGAATTTCGTTACAAAGAAGTTTGAAATTTTTATACCTTTACGCTACTCTTAAATTGCTTTTGCTTTATTGTAGCAAAGTCCTTGAAAAATGTAAATCCATCCAAAATATGAGACGCTTTTCAACTCAGGTTGCGCACCTTTATCTATGTACATATTACGGCGGGAAAAAGCCCCGGAAAGCGTATGCTTCCGGGGCTTTTGTGTGATTGCCCACCGGTTTTGTTCCCTTACCCCTGCCTATCGCAAGGAAGGGGGAGTGTGAGGGGGGAACCTTAGCGGGTTCCCCCGCTCGCGTTCAGTCACCCGCCCGCAGGCGAGCACTTTTGCGAAGCAAAAGTGCTGCGCCAGAAACAAAGCCACCCCTAAGGGGTGGCTTTGTTTCTGGCGCAGTGGGAGGGATTCGAACCCTACGAGAGCCGTAAAAGACGGGTACTAACGTACCCGCAAATGCTCTGTTTTCAAGGGTTTTCCCCAAAGCTGTTGATACCAATGGGATTTCATTTGTGGTCAAATTTGTGGTCAAAATGGGGCGCGACCCGCAGGTGCGAAGCACCGAAAGGAGGCTCCAAATGAAAACAAAAGAACACGTTTCAGACAGGCGTGAACGGTTCTGCGTCCTGCCCCCGAAGGCAGGGAACCCTATCAGGGGAGCGCCTTCCCCATCCCTGCCTGAGATTATATACGATGTTCGGGTGAAGGTCAAGAGTATCGAAAATAATTTGAAGGCACTGCGTGCTGCCCACAAGAAAATCGGATGGACTTTAGAGAATTTTGAAGACGACCTGCAGGGCGTCCGGAGGATTATTGACGCCGATACTTCCGATGAAAGTGCCGCCCGAAGAGCGGCACTGCTGCAGAAAGCGGTTGATGAATTAGCAAATAACACCTGCCTTCCCTTCATGAAAATGTGGGATTCGGTGTGCGAGCTTGAGAGTATTTCTCTGCAATGGAAGACCCGCGAGGCGGACGTTTCGGATGATTTTTGCGTCGAGCTTTTTGAAAAAACACGACGGGAAGCGGGCCTGTTTGATGCTTTTGTGGAGGCGGATTTGCTGCTGGTCAGGATGCCGGCACTGCCCTCGATTCGGGCTCACGGCACGGTTGTAAACGGGCGGAAGATGGTCATTTATGACACGCAGATGTTCGTTGAAAAGGTGCGCGGAGCCGTGCTCTCCGTGGAGGATTCACTGCCCAAAATCGCTCGAAAATGCGTGACGTATGTTTTCATTTATAACAGCCTCACGACTCCCTGTCTTGACTCCGACAACCACGCAACGAAGGCGATTACCGATGAAATTTGCTCTCATTTCGAGGGCGGGGACGATGGTCTTTGCACCGATTTTCGCTTCTACACGAGGGTGTCGGAGACCATTCCTGCGGGGACTTACGTTACGATTTCTCCCATGGAAGGGCCGCTTCCAACGCCGGAAAATATCATCAGAATATGGGAGGCTCGCCAGCGAAGCAGCGGGGCTGCTGTAGGCCATTAAAAGAGGGCTAAATTGGTCGCATCAAAACGACCGCTCCAATGGCCGCTTTGGTGAGAACGTGGTGCAAGTGCAATCCATTGATTTTACTGGATTTTACGAGCCTTAAAATCGAAAAATGCCATTGCCGATATTGACCAAGGTACAATCAGCAAGAAATTTATGCCCGCCCCTGAGAGACTAAAAACGCTGTTGATCTACCCCATTTTCGGGGGCGGGCATCCTGAAAATAGTAAAAGGAGGATGGAGAATGCCAACCCACTATAACGTGAAAATGAAAATGTTATATGCCCTCGCTATATGTGGTCTTGTCCGTCGGGATGACCTTGCGATTTTTTCCGAGACCATGAACGCAGGTTCCCACGACATTATGGATTTGATTAGCGCCGGTTTTGTGAAGGAGTCGAGCGCAGAGGTTGATATTCGCATTGGGGGAAGAAGTCGGAAGCGGGTGCGCCGCGTCTGCTGTATCACAAACAAAGGCTTGGCTTTTCTTTTGGAGTTTGGCGGCGCACTGTTTCCATGGCTGGAGAGCATTCCCAAGAGTATCATCGGAAACGTCAACCTGCGCGGCGGTACGCTGGCGCGGAAAGCGCCGTTAGACCGCCGCCTGAATTTGGCTGGGGCGAACTGCTTTTATGCTGCCGCAGGTTTTGAGGTTCATCCGCTGGTATTCGGTGATGATGAGGACAGCCAGAAGCCTGCGTTGTCAGCCGTGATTGCAAACGCGATGGGTAACTTCGCTCCGGAGGAAAGCACCGTGTACTACAACGCCATTGAAGTGAAGGGAAAGTGTATTGACGCAGACGCAGAAGATTCGCACTCTCAGAGATTTACTCGGCAGGTCGGATTCGCGGCGTATTCCAAAAATGATTTCAGCATCTATGTCATTCCGCAGGGCGGCATGAGATGGAAAACAGAAATTGCAAAAAAAGAGTGGCGGCTGTTTTACGACTACCGCAGCAAAATCCGTATGAATCAAATGAAAGATTGCTGTGCTGTCCTCCTTGCTCGTAACCCCCGTGATTTTGCGGCATCGTTCCTTTCTATCAATGATTTTTCCAGCAAGAAAACTAAAATGCAGCGCATATACGTTGTTCCGATGAGGTGCGAGGGGCGTAAGGACAACGTGATAGCCATGACATCTGGTTTCGATGGTGAACGGGAGAACTGCATTATTGAACTGGGAGAAGATTTTGAATTTGAACGAGATGCGAGGTCATTTATCTTTCCGTTCCGCATGTGTTGGGAGGGGACGACCTATCACGTGGCGATAGGGACGGTGATGGAGCTCTACAACATCCGCAATATAAAAGAAGATGTTGAGGCCGGAAAGCCCGTGATGGTTTATTGTTACCACCATCAGACACCGTATTATCAGGCGATATTCGGGAATAGCGTAGGTTATATTTTTGCAGATTGAAAGGCGAGGGGTGATCCGCTACGCGGATAACCCCTCGCAAAGATGGCAGCCGGCTGGCTGCATATTGGTCACAGAAACATTGCCATGTAGATGGGCAGATGGAGGATGTTATCGGAGCGCATGACATCCTTTGTGTAGAGAATATAGGACTCACCTATTTTCGAGGAAAACTTTGCGCGGAATTTGTCCAACGATGCGTGGCTGCGGTAGTTGCCGGACTTTACTTCGATGGGGGCTATTTTTTTGCCCTCGGCAATCAGGAAATCGACCTCCATGTGGTTTTCCCGATGCTCCTTATCACAGCGAGAGTAGAAGTAGAGCTTATGCCCACGGCACCGGAGCATCTGCGCCACCATGTTCTCCAAAATCATGCCCTCGTTTACATCCAGCTTGTCAAAGAGAATGGCTTTATATAACTCGTTGTCTGTATAGCCCTTGTCCATGAACGTCTGTGTTACCAGCAGTCCCGTGTCTGCCATGTAGCATTTCTGTGTGGTGTGGTCGGCGCTGAGGGCAAGCCCTACATTGGGGTCGGTGGCGTTGAAGCAGGTGTTGACCACCATCGCCTCGTTCAGCCAGATAAAGGAATCCTCATAGGAACGAAAACGCGCATTTTCGCCCAGCGAACTCAGGCGATATTTCTTTTCTTTTTTGGATAGCTGACCGGGGATACCGTCGAAAACCGCATAAACCTTATCCTCGTATCCCTCGGCAAACTTGGCTACGTCGTCGCGGTAGAGCCGCAGGATGTTCCGCTTGACCGCATCGGAGGCGGCAAAGTCCTTCCCGTTCAGGTAGGCGAGGACGGATTGTGGCATCCCGCCCACCAGCAGGTACTGCCGGAAGCTGTTCATGACCTTTCGATGCACCGCCTGACCCAAGGGTTTTCGCGCCTCGAATGCCTGCCGGATAAACGGAACGGTGACCTCATCACCCAGCGCCCATAGAAATTCCTCAAAGTCCAAGGGGAACATCTCCAGATGCTCCTCCTCCGATGGGATGATAATGTCCTTGACGTTCTTCTTGAGCCGGATGAGAGAACCGGTTTCCAAATAATCGTAGCGCCCATCCGCCACAAGGTACTTGATAAGCTGCCGTGCGCGGGGGAACTGCTGCACCTCGTCAAACACGATGAGGGACTCTCTGTTGTAAAGCTGTGTTCCGAAGAAGACGGACAGCTTGGCAAAAAACATATCGAGGTCGGTGCTGTCATTTTCAAAGATGTCCAGCACATCCTTCGGGACATTTCCGAAATCAATAATGATATGGCTTTTATACTCGTTCGCTGCGAACTCCTTGGCAATGAAGCTCTTGCCAACGCGCCTTGCTCCGTCAATCAGCAGAGCTGTCGTCCCGCCGCTTCGCTGCTTCCACGCGACGAGGTCATTATAAATTTTCCGCCTCAGCATACCGATTCCTCCTGACTTTCAGAGTCGTGTTGTTTTCCTTAGTTTAGCACAGAGCTGCACGAAAAGGCAAGTTAAAAATGTCGATATTTGCACGAAACGGCAGCTCTGCGGTTTTTGCTACTGCACGAAACGGCAGGTTTAACGCCTGCCTTTGTAGTAGTCAAGAAAGACAGGCCGCATGATCTGTGCGGAGGCACAGATCATGCGGCCTGCGTTGCGTGGAGTGAAGTAAAACTATTCGGCGGGCTTTTAGAATTTTCACTCAGTCTATCGTGTTATATGACTTAACACGCCCTTGTGTTTTTGAGATAATCTGCGGTCAATCGCGGATTTTCATAATTCCGCTTCGTTACGAAAGTCATTATGCTTTGGTGCTCTCGTGGACGCTTAGGAATCCGAAACAACGAGACACCCCCTCAGAACCCCGCTGTGCCACGCCGCAGAGTTGGGTATAGTTTCAGGCACGCGGACAGTTCCGCGCTTGCCGTGCCCCGTCTGAGGCCCTTAGCGGGTACGCCGCCGCACGCTGCTGATCAGCATATAGCCGGAACGCCTCGTATGGGCGGGAGGGCAGCGGATACCCGCATAGTTTAACAGACACACTCCTTTACGCACGTTGCCTGCCATAAGCCTCTCTGCTCGGCATTCGCTTGAAAAAATAGGGAGGAGTGAGTTTCACTCCTCCCTCACTTTTTGATTGAGAGTTTTCTGCTGGTTGTCAGCCGTGACATTCCTCAGCGAAACGTCTGTTGGCACAAGTAGTTTAAGTCCCCTGCGTGGACTACAACGGTTGCTGCTCGTTGCCAGCCACGGCATCCAGTTAAGATGCCAACAGTTATGGGTGTTTACCCTGTCCCATATCCAGCACAACTTTTTGCAGTGCTCTCACACTGGGAAGCATTACTGCTCCTGTGAGTATTATATGCTTTCCTCAAAAGCGTGTCAATCGCTTTTCAAGCACGTTGCGGTGGGGTGAAACTTATGATATACTCAAGGCATACTTGGTGCGGGGAGGAGCCTTATGAGGAAAATTACTTGTCTTATCTTGGCCTTGGCACTGACGCTGCTGTGCGGCTGCGGCAGCAAAAGCGGCGGAGATGACGCGCAGGATAGCGGAAACACACAGCAGACGGAGGAGTTTGTCATTACCCCCATGGCGTCCGGGCTGGAGCTTGTGCCGTATAGTTGCGCGGATTTCTCCATGAGCATCCCCCAGGGCTGGGCGGTGGAAGCCGCTACGTCCAACGCAGGGATGTATCACGCTTTGCGGGCATACGACCCCGCGTGCAGCGTAAATCAAATTTTGTATATCCTGAAGGCAGAGCCGCTGTTTGTGGATGATTTCCTGAAACAGAATTACACCTACTGGAATGCGGCTTACGCGGCGTATCCTGTGATGGCGGAGGAATCCGTGAAGGGCTACTTCGATGTGCTGCCGCAGTATGTGGCGGCGGTGGCGGAAGAACCGTTTTACCGCGACCTCCACCTCCCACAGTATGAGAATTTCACGGTGACGGAGACCTTTGACGCGACCGGCTCTTTGGGCGGAACAGCCGGCGTGCTGCGTGCGGAGTTCACGCAGGACGGCATCGAGGCGGAGGGTATGTGCTCCGCAGAGCTTGTTCCCTTTCCCATCCCCGGCCTTGGCGGGTATTACATGGCGTACAGCACCACCATCGTCTCCGCTGAAAAGGGAATGTTCCAGAATTGGGAGGACATTCTGACACGGAGCTTGGGCAGCCTGGACTATTCCGGCAGCTACACCTCCTCCGCCATGGCGCAGAGCGATGCGGTGATGCAGCAATCCCAGCAGTTGAGCCAGTCCGCCAATGAGATGCAGGATGCCATCATGTCCTCGTGGGAAAGCCGGAACACCAGTCAGGACATCATCAGCCAGAAGCAGAGCGATGCCACCATGGGCTTCGAGCGTGTGATGGACACGGAGACCGGCGAAATTTATCAGACGGACAACGGCTTTACCGACTGGTATGACGGGGAACGGTATACGGCTATCACAGACGACCAGTACACGGAGGCCGTTGTGGGCCGGTTCTCGTGGAAGTAAGGGGGATATTCGAATGAAAAAGATTTTGACCATGCTGCTGGCCGCAGCAATGCTTTTTACGCTGGCCGCCTGCGGCACGACACCCAACGAGGCAGACAACAATAAGAACAACGAACAGAACGACCATCAGGCCGAAACGCCCGACACGTCTTATGAAGCGCCTCAAATCACGGAACTGTATAACGAGGATTTCGACTATACCGACGGCGTGGGCAACAGCGGGTACTATACTTACCGTGTGCCCCAAATCGAAGCCGATACGCAGGGCGCGGAGGCTATCAACAAGGCTATCTCCGATGAGTACAGCCCTATCGTGAATGGCGTGCTCGAAAATGTCTCGGATAAGGTCAGCCTGTCCTGCTTCTACGTAGCGTGGGAGAAATATCAGTATGAAAACATCCTGTCGCTGGTCGTCTCCTGTGGCTGGGATGCAGATGTGAACGAGTACAATGTGTATCTGTATGACATCGCCAGCGGCCAGCAGCTTACCACAGCGGACTTGCTGAAGGTAATGAATGTAGATGAAGCGGCATTCTTGGAGGCGGCACGCCGCGCTGCCGCTGCAACATTCGACACACAGTGGGGAACTATCGCGGGCGGCGATATGGATGAGTTTCTGACGGAGCGCCGCGATTGGACGCTGTCCGATGAAAACATCAACATGGACGTCCGCACATACGCTGACGGTGCCGGAAAGCTCCATGTTGTTCTGCCCATCGGCTCTATCGCCGGCGCGGACTCTTATGAGCAGGTGCTGGCGCTGGATGGCATCAGCAAATAAGCGCGGTTCTCTGGACACATGAAACGAATAAGCGCTCCCGCGAGGATGATCCTCGCAGGGGCGCTTTTCCTATGCAGCAGCGCTCCTGCGCCTGAGAAAATGCTGGTTAGGCTATGCAAAAAACGGCAGTTTGTTGAATGTGTATTATATGAGTAAGAATGTTTTGTTTGAAAATTGAGCGACATGAAACTCGACGCGCCATTCAATATCTTCCGCCACTGGTTCAAAATGCAGCGCGGAGCAGACAGCGTGTAGATGTCCCTGAGCGTTCTTTCCGAACACAACTGCGGCTTGGCCAACCGCGCCACCGATAACACCGACACAGACAATACCGTTTCTGGCCTCCGGCGCATAGCTGTCAGCACATGGGGCGATTTCCAAAGGCCTGTCGCCCTCAGCACAATCGCAGATTGAAATATCATCATCTGGTTCAGGAGAAATGGTATAGCTCATGGCAGTAAAATGTGTCGGGTAGCACCAACGATTCGAGTCAAACTGTTGTTGAGAAATCGCCTGTTCTTCCAACTCCTGCACAGTCAATGTGTATTCCGTTCCGCTGACCGGATGGGAGAAAGAAAACGAATCACCGGGAGCGTGCGTCTTGAAATGCGGGCCGGGTACGCGGCACGGCTGCTGCTCCATCGTAATGGAAAGTGATTTTATTTCAGGGCGGCGTTTTCTGCCCCACAGATAAGACTCCCTGTAAATCATCCAGCCGTAGGAGTCGTCTAAGCCATAATGCGTGGCTGCCGCTTGCGCCACTTTCTCGTTTGCTACTCCATTCGGCAAGCATGGAATGATGCCTACTGCACAGCCGTGAGAAGATTGCAGTGTCTTTCCGTTCAGCTCTATTTTGGCGCTGAAATCAAGGTCAAGCGGATTTTCCAGCTCCATCTGCATCTGCTGTTCCTGCGTAAAGTTTTCCGCTGAATCATTCTCAGCAGTCAGGTTCCATTTTGCTATGAACCTGCGGATGTCCTCCGCTTCGGCACGCATACAGAAATCCACGACCAGCCCCTTGCTGCAAGAATACACCGCAGGGATAATCCAATGATGCCCCGCCCAATCAAAGTGTTTATTCAATTTGATTTCTACTCCGGCACGGTCTCTTCCCGAATGCCCCCAGAAATTTCCCTCAAAGTAGACTTTCCATTCCGGAGCAGTCGGTTCTGCCGCAGGGTTCATGTCAATATCGTAGTAGTCCTCTGTATACTTGATTTTCCCGTAATCAAAGGATGCTTGCAGCTCTTTGAGATACACCCACGGATGCTCCATCGGAGTCAATTTCAGCCGTGCAGCGACTTCAGACAACACCACCTGCTGTGCTTGTGTCGGCGGATTATTCCGCAAGAAGGCTTCAAATTGTGCTTCCTCCCACATCCAAGCCTGCTCCAGTGCCGCTACATCGCCGCAGGCAAGAAGCAGCCTCAAAAAGTCTGCAAAATCTTTCGACAAAGGGTGAACAAAATCAGGCGCGGAGTTCATGGGACTGACAGCAAAGACCATACCGCCGAATCCTCGTATAAAGCAAAAGTGGATACCATCCACGCCTGCCCAACCAAATATAGAGGCACCTTTCGGTGTGCAGAAGTAAGGGTTATTATCTTCACGACGTTCTACCCCCACAGGAGAAAGGTCAATTCCACTCCGCAAAAGCTTCTGAAATGTTTTATCCATAATTGTCTCCCTGAATTCCCGTTTGCTAATCTTACAGCAATTATAAGCGAAAACACGTTGCAGCACAAGGGTTTCGAGATAAAAGATATGTTAAAAGCCTCGTGAGAACTTCTCTCACGAGGCTTTCACGTCATCTGGAATTGTATTCCCTCAGAATGTTTTGAGCAATAAAGTCGATTTTGTCCTCCACACTCATAGATGCATAGGGCTCAGGCACGGGAGGGGCTTCCATCCGCACGAGCTTCACGCAGAACCGCGCCACCGTTGCTCTGACGGCAGTGCCGAGACCAGCGCAAAGCGTTCCACGCCTGAAGTACCATGCTGGTCACAAAAAATTCACGACCTTCATTTTTTGAATGTGCTATAATATGTCTACAAAAGTCATTCTCTGAGACGATTGAAGGGAGCGTGAATTGCATGGGTTTGGAAAAAGCCATTGCGTCCGGGCAGGAACACCGCAGGCCGTACCACGGCGCGAAGGCGGTGTGCTTTAATTGCCGCAACCATGGTACTTGCGACTATTGCAAGGGCAATCGGCTGCACAGCATACGTAAGCGCGAGGCGGCGGCAGATATGCAGCAAAGGGAATATAATAGCTATAACTGCGGCGGGGAGGACTCCGCCGCAGATGTTTTTTATGAGAGCCGCCTTGCCGTTCTGACAAAGAAAGACATGGGCATCGTTACATGGCCCCCTGTTATGGCGGGTGCAAATCTCGAAATCAATCGAAATCACAAAAATGAGCGAGTTTTTCGAGCACCATCACATTTCATGAGCGAGTTTTACTTGTAGTTGCACAAAAACCGACATTAGTGGATAGCTGCAGAGAGGGAACTGTAGCAGTTGCTTTTTATGAGAGCCCTCTGCAAAAGCACAAGCCGGTGATCCGCGCAGTCGCGCAGATCACCGGCTTGTTTCCCAAAGCTGCACTTATTTATTGTCGTCAACATACTCCCTGTGTCCATCGGGATATAGCAAATAGGCAGCCTTCCTCTCTGCGTCGTAGCGTGCCACGGGGATGTCCCTCATCTTGGCACGCTGGTAGGCTTCAAAGGCCACGGACGAAATACGGCGGTCCATCTCAGCGTCATCTTCTTCATTGTCCAGTTCTTCGAGCGTGTGGCGCTTCGAATCACCCCGTATATAGCCCAAGGCGGCCATCAGTTCAGGTACGGAGTCAAACGAGCCGGACAGGTCCTCGCCCTTCTCGGCGGCAGCCATCGCTGCCTGAGTCACCGCGTTAGGCACTTCCATGTCGTATGGAAATCTTCCCGCTTGGACGACAGCTTCCGCAAAAAGAGTAAATGCCTCTTCAAGCGACAGATTATATCGGGCGCAGATGGCCGCCAGTTGTTCCCTGATGCCACTTTCCAATTCAAAGGTTATTGTTGTCTTCATCCGCATCGCCACCTCCTGTACCGTTATTATACCATGCGTAAGGCGCTGCAGGAAAGAGGCTCTTAAAGAAGCAGGTGATCTGCGCCGATGGCGCAGATCACCTGCCTTGTCTGCTCAGGTAGAGGAGTCATCTTCACTCATAGCCTTGTCGATGGCCCGGTTGATGTAGGCGTTTACGGATTCACCCTGCTGGGCCGCGTGAGCCTGAATGACCTCCTTTTTGCCCTTGGGCATACGGACTTTAATTTCGTCATAGTTGTTCTTAACGTACTTGTTGACAGCACGTTGCTGTGCCTTTGAAACGGCCATAAACGCTCTCCTTAAACTATATCAGTTCCATATTATTCTAATCGAAAAGCTATACTGGGTGCAATATACAAACTGCACATATAATGTACCCAATATTTGTTTGTTTTACCTATTGAATATTGTACCCAATATGCTATAATAAGTATACAAAATAAAACAGCGGCAGTCAAGGGAAGCGCCAACTCCCCTTGACCTGAGCAGGTGAAGTGACCACCTACACAACGGAAAAAATCCGCACCGCAGGGAGTAGTATATCCTATTTTCAAGGGATTTGCAAGCCTTCCCTGCGGACGGATGCTCCGTCTCCTTGTCGTTTTTCGACGCACCGTGTAGGGATTATCCTGCACGGTGTTTTGTTTTGAATACGACGAAAGGAGCACGCGAGATGTACGAGGACGACAAGTACAAGGTAACGATTGATGTAACCGACTACGAATGGAAAGAACTCCTTCACATGTGCATTGACCTGCATATGTCGCCGGACGCGCTGGCAACGGCGTTCTGCAAGGAAGTTATCCGCCAGCAGGCCCTGCTGCGAATCATCGCAGCCGCGCTGGAGGAGAAGTACGATGGGATGCTGGACGACATCCGTGAGCTGTGAGAGCAGCGCCACCTACCTGAAAAAATACGAAAGGACTTAGAACTATGAACAACGGAAAGAAGACTCCTATCGGGGAGGCAATCATCCAGAATAACCCCACCGGCTACGGCCTGTTTGCAGGCATCGGCGACAATTTCAATAGTATGGGGCAGGTCATTTGTGAGCTGGCGGACGACGCCATTTCCAACCTTCGCGCCAACTGCAGCGACCCAGACCTATCCATGACGGTGGTGCTGTCGTTTGAGAATTTGGGTGACGCTGTGAGAATCGGTGTGGTAGACGGCGGCACGGGCATCTCCGACCTGAACAGTGCCCTGACCATCGCTTGTCGGGATGGAGTGCAGACCCCGCTGAATGAGCACGGCTTTGGCCTGAAGCACGCTCTGGCCTCCTGCGACAGCGGCCCAACGCAGGAGTGGGTCATCCGTACCCGCACGAAGAAGGACGCGCAGAAGAACCGCTACCGGGAGGTCACGGCGCCCTACTCTATGGGAACCTCCGAGAACGACAAGCCCATGAAGGTTCGCTTTTACTCAGGTACGGGCGGGCTGCCTCACCGGACCGGAACGGCCATCTCCGTCCGCTGCCCCATGGTGAAGTTCCGCACGGTCAAGCCCGACCGCAAGGCTGCTTCCTCCGATTTTCACAGCCTCGTGCGTTATGTCATCGAGGAATTGCGGTATGTCTACGCCGGCGTGCTGGCAGACACCGGCATCACCATGGAAGTGGTGGAGATCAGCGACGGCGTGGAGAAGCACCACGTCCTGACACCGCTGCTGCCGGCATGGGAGGACGGCACAGTGACGGATTACGGCGATGTTCCCTGCGACCTCGGTGGAGGCCCGCTGACCATCCGCTGCAAGTATGGTAATATCCTGCCCACCAAGGCAAATGCCGTTTACTATAAATGCAACATGAGCTCCAGTGGCGTAGAGTTGCGTATCAACGGTCGCGCCATCGAACACGGCCTTTTCGATAGGGTTTGGGGTGAAGCAGTACACCCCAGTCAGAATCGCTTTTTGGTGCAGGTGGATTTGATTACGGACAACTCCGCGGCGCTGCCTGCCACGAAGAACACCAAGACATCCTTTTGCGAGGCTGACCCGCGCCTGAAGAATCTCCTTAGTTGGATTGCCTCTTATGTGCCTGCCCCGGCCAAGGATGTGGACACCCTTGAAGCGCGGTACATCCGTGAGCTGACCGCCAAGCGGGAGAGCGACCCCAACGCCCTGCGGGTGAGCCGTGAGGAGCCTGTATTCCAGAAAATCGGGTTGAAAGCCAAGGTAGACCTGTTCGTGGGATTTGTCAATGGCGTCACCATCTATGAAGCGAAGTCGGGTAGGACGAAGGCCCTCGACCTCTACCAGCTCCGTATGTACGTGGACGGATGCGCGTTGGACAATAAGCCCGTAGACGAGGCGGTGCTGATCGCCAAGAGCCACCCTGCGGAGGTGCGGGAGCTGCGGGACATCCTGAACAGCCTGACCGCGCCTGACGGTCGGCCCTACAACTTCCGTTTGGCTACTTGGGATGAGGAGGGCATTGTCGTCCAGCAGAGCGCGTAAGGAGTGAAGGAAAAAGTGTGCAATGATTGCACACTTTTACAGGAGAAATATATGATTATCAGAAACGCTATCAAATGCAGGAAATGCGGAGAGGTCATTGAGTCTGTTTCCCCACACGATTTCAAGACCTGCTCGTGCGGCACCTGCGCTGTGGACGGCGGTCACGATTACCTGCGGCGGTCTGCGCCATCACTGGACGACTTCATCGACTTGAGTGTTGTCGAGTTGGAAGAGCCCTCCGACACGCTGTCCTTTTCGTGAAAGCAGAGCAGCAGATCGCGGCATCGCCGCGATCTGCTGTATTACTCCAGTATGTCATCTATAATAGCCGCTACATGGGTGAGCTGCACGGCGTTCAGGCGTTTCAGGCGGGACATCATTTCGGAGGCCTCTTTCGGTGCCTGCGTGTCGAAGTCGAAGAAATCACAGGGGGAGATGTCGAGATATTCGCAGATATAGAAAAAACCAGTCATGGAGGGCAGCGTCTTCCCGCTTTCGATGTTGCTGATGTAGCCGGTGTTCTGTCCGAGAGCGAGGCTCATTTCACGCGCCGACACCCCTTTTTGAACTCGGAGTTGGGCCAGCCGCTTCCGCAGGGCGTTGTCGTATCCGTAGCTGTTCATCTATACCACCTCAATGATATATTCTAACCGCTATATTTCTGATTATATTTGATTTGTGCCAGCGCAAGTGCTATAATGCTGGTTACAAACCCGACTTGCGCATTGATTTGGCGGAATAAAAACGATAGAAAGGATAATGCGCGGCAAATGCCGCGCACAGGGAAAGGACGAAAGAAAGATGAAAAACAGAAAACACATCGTTGTGTTCTTGCTGGCCGTATCGCTGCTGTTGACGTTGGCCGCCTGCGGCGGCCATGATGATGCTGAGATCAACAACGGCCAGCAGCGGTACTCGTTGGAACACCCCGAACCAATTCCTGATGGTATGGAGGACACCAAGGGTTATATCGGTGATGGAAAGTACCGCAACGACGTAAAGCTGACCTGTACCCTGCAGTCCGGCTACGAGGTCACGCTGGGCATGGGCGACAAGGATGCCGGCTCTAACGCCGTCTACCTGAACCCCACCTGTTCCAACCCCAACGGTGCGGTTTTCTATATCGAAGCCGAGCGCATGATGTTTCCTCAGTATTCCACCCCGATGGAACTCGCCACTGTTAAGCTGGCTGACTTCCCTACCATGGATACCAACAGCATCGCTGCTTTCCAGTGGTATGAAGATACCATGGGCGTGGATGCCAACTACTACAACGAATATGACTATGGTGTGGCATGGCAGGACTCCATCCTTGTGGATGGCGACTCCGGTTCCGAAACGCTGACCATCAAGGTTTGCGATAAGGTTATTGGCGAGGAGCTGGGAACAATCGTTGCCCACATCGACTATGATGCTGAGAATGACATCTACTTCCTCGCTGATTTGAATGAAGCATTAGACAACGCGGCATGACATATAGCGAAGAAAGGAACTATGACAATGAAAAAGATGAAGAATTTTATGGCCCTGCTGCTGGCTCTGGTGATGACCATGAGTTTGGTGGCCTGTGGCAACAAGACCAGCGAGGAAACCAAGACCGGCGAGGAAATCGGATGCTACGTGCAGACGACTGAGACCGGAGAAAAGGTTCTGGTGGACAAGGACGGCAAGGCAGTGACCGACTTCACGCTGGATGCGGACGGCAATGTGCTGGATGCGGATGGCAATGTGGTCGTCAAGGCGGAGGATATCACCGCTTATGTCGAGCAGTCCGGAAACGTGACAGATGAAAAGGCAGAGGAGCCCAAGGTCGATGATGCTCAGAAGACCGAGGATAAGACCGATGCCAAGGATGAGGTCAAGGCCAACGACAAGAAGACCGAGACCAAGGTTGACGAGTCCAAGAAGGACGAGACCAAGAAGGACGAGACCAAGAAGGACGACGCCAAGCAGGAGACTCAGAAGCCCGCCGACAACAAGCAGGACACCGCGAAGCCTGAGACCAAGCCCGAAACGAAGCCTGAGGTTAAGCCGGAGCCCCAGAAGCCCGCAGCACCCAGCTACGATAACGGTTCTCTGACCACCGCACAGGTGAAGGAGCTCCAGCGTTGGTACGGCGTCGGCGCGGACGGTCAGTGGGGTGCGGGTTCCAAGAAGGCAGCCGGCGGTCGTACCGCTGACGAGGCTTGGGCCTACTACCAGAACAACAAGCAGACTACCACGCCTGACAAGCCCTCCGGCGGCAACGGTGGCAGCACCACTCCCAGCAAGCCCTCTGACGACAACACAGGGTCCACTGGCGGCGGGTCTACTACTCCCACTGAACCTACCAAGCCCACCAAAGCGAACATTGACCGTGAGAAGGCAATGCGTGTTGGCAACGAGTACGCCATCAGCATTGGTTTTACCGACAACTGGGATGGCGCATCCAGCTATTTCCCTCCTATTTTTCTGGAGCGTGATTGTCCTGAGTCCTGTTGGAATCAGGAGTGGGTCGAATCTACAATAAAGCAGGCTGTTGACTATGTGAAAGAACGTGTTGATGCTGCGGGCCGTTGGCACCCCGAAGACCCTCGCTACGTTATGAGTATCAACTGTGTCGTCAACTGGAACGCCTCTGCCGGGTACCATGAGATTTACGTTTACTACGCAGCGTAACAAGTTTCAATTAAGTCAGAAAAGCAGCGGCATAGCCGCTGCTTTTTTTGCGCCTCCTGCAAGAAAAAGATGCTGATGCTTTTTGTTCGGCTGAAATTTTGCAGCTTCAGATGTGTTGACAATATAATCGAATATGCTACTATGGGATTATGGAGAGCGTCGGCCTCTCGATTTTTTCACACCTCGAACTTGGCAAAATATCACGTTTGTGTAATAGTCGATTGACCGGTTAATCTTCAAAATTTTTGAAAGGAGATTTCAAAAACCATGAAACACAAGAAGCTGCGTGGCGTAGTAGCTATGTTGCTGACGCTGGTGATGGTGGTTGGATTGCTCCCGACGTCCGTGTATGCAGCGGATGCGGATGGCGGCAGCAATTCGGTCGTTATTGAAAGTGTTTCTGACCCTGTAGAGGTATCAAATGAAAAGTAAAGCCACCTGCCGGAGAAGCAGGTGGCTCTTTTGCTGTGCGAAGCGGGATGTTGATTTTACCTCAGGCACGCGAAGCACTTCCCCTGCGCGGCGGTGATCAGCGGCGTGCGGGGGTGCATCCGCATGGGGAGTCAGTTGGGGCGTGGCAAGCTAAGGTATGCGCCTTCCGACTGTGCCGAGGGCGCAAGAAGCATCTCAAAGCATAGCCGGTGCGTTGTGAATAAACTCCCGATGCAAAAAAGCATTATGCAGTTGACTTTCACGCTGGTTTTGCCGTATAATATCAGCGTGAAAGTTGGTGATAGGCTTGAAAAACTATGTAATCGAAAAACTGTCTCTTGAAAACCAAGGCGTTCTGAAAACCTCCGATGTTTTGGCTGCCGGTGTCACGAAAGACGCTTTCTATCGGTATATAAAGGAAAGAGGGCTGGAAAAGGTCGCACACGGTGTTTATGTGTCTCCCGATGTGTTCCCGGATGAGATGTACCTGCTGCAAGCGCAGTTCCCAAAAGCAGTCTTCTCACATGAAGCGGCGCTATATCTGCACAACCTCGCCGAGAAGGAGCCGCTGCCGTTTTCTGTTACTGTTGCGGCAAATTACAACAGCAGAGGATTGGTGGAAAAGGGTGTAAAGGTCTATTATACAAAAGCGGACTGGTATGCCATGGGTATCTGTCTGATTTCTTCAAATGGCGGCCATTTTGTCCATGCTTATGATATGGAGCGGACGATTTGCGATATAATCCGCAAGCGGTCAGACATGGACAGCGCAGCATTCAACTATGCAATAAGGGAATATATGAAAAAGAAAGACAAAAATCTTGTCAACTTAAGCCATTATGCATCGGTCATGCGAATGGAAAAACAAGTGAACGAGGTGATGGGGGTGTTGTTCTGATGATTAAGACTTCACGGCAGCTTAAGGACAAAGTCCGAAACATGGCACGAGGAGATAGTGCCAAGGCACAACTACTGATACGCAATTATGGTATGGAACGATTCTTAGAGCGAGTATCTCTGTCGGAGCATAGGGATAATTTCATCTTAAAGGGCGGGATGCTTGTATCTGCCATGGTGGGCCTTGAAAACCGCGCCACTATGGATATTGATACGAGTATTCGCAATATGCCGCTGGATACGATAGCCGCAAAAGCAATGGTTGAAGAAATCATTGCTGTGCCTGTTGATGACAATATCCGCTTTGAAATCAATGATTTTGGGACGATTATGGATGATGCGGAGTATAGCGGTGTCCGTATTTCCCTCAATGCGTTTTTAGACGCAACTCGAATACCGCTGAAAATCGATATATCCACGGGAGACGCGATTACGCCAGCCGCTGTCAACTATCAATACAAGTTGATGTTTGAAGAGAGGTATATCACTCTTTGGGCGTATAACCTTGAAACGGTGCTGGCGGAAAAGATAGAAACGGTATTGTCGCGCTCGGTTCTGAATACGCGGCTGCGCGATTTTTACGATTTGTATGCTCTGCAGGATACAGGACTGGAGATTGACAAAGCCACCCTTGCGGCAGCCCTTACTGCGACTGCCCGCAAACGAGGCAGTGAGCAGGCACTGGCACTATATGAGCGAACGCTTGATGAAATCCGAATAAGCCCCCTGATGCGGGAACAATGGGAAAGATACCAAGGAAAAAACAATTATGCAGCAGGTATTGTTTGGGATGATGTGATAAGTGACATTCGTGCTCTTTGCGATGACTGCTGCAAGTAGCACCTATTCACGAGGTACACGCTTTGCGCCCGTACAGGGGCTCAGACGGGTGGATAAGCGTGGGCTACCCATATGCTCCTTGTCCTACTGGCCCTCGCAGTATGGCTCAGAAAAGCTCTAAGGGACAGTTGATGCTTTGCAGAAAACTCTCAGACAAAAACAGGAAGGAGTGGAACTCCTTCCTGTTTTTGCCTTCTATTTTCATTTATAGATTTCGCTATCGACCTCACCGCAAAAAGCTGTTCAGATTAGATGAAGCCTCAGGCACGCGAAGCACTTCCCCTGCGCGGCGGTGATCAGCGGCGTGCGGGGGTGCATCCGTATGGGGGCTCAGGTAGGGCGTGGTAAGTACGGGACGTGCTGTGCCCTGCCTGACCCCCTTGTGGTGCGGCACAGCGGGAGCTGGGGGGCAAAGAGCTACAATGAAAGCGTTAATTCAGGTGCTGCTGTATTCTTTACACAATTCGATGTTGGAAAGCGACCTGCAGCCAAAGAAAGCGGGGTGAAAGTTCTCATCTTCTTTCAGCCAGTGATATGATGTGCCGGTTTTTCCTTTGGCAGCCTCGCAGAGAAGATTAAAAGTGCGAGGCCATCCGATATTTCCGGCAAGGCTACATGCGATATTTATGAAATTCTTGATGCGACTGTCCGGGTCGCAACCGGCGGAGTCCTTAGGCCTTGTCAGGCGAATGGGCTGGGCGATAAGAACAAAGTTCTCCCAAAAAGCAGCAAGAGACCACCTTGATGGATTCGAATCCGTCAGGCTTTTGTCTTTAAAGCGAAGATACTTGTCCATGAGGGAGGCAAACAGTACATCTAAGATATCTAAGGAGAACCCTGCCCGCAGTGCATTGTCAGCGTTTTCGTTGCGGAGCTGAATTTCCGCCCGCACCCAATGTTTTTCAGGCATCTTCTGTTCCGCTGCCTTATCGTAAAACCGAATATACACATTACTCTTTGATGAGCCAAAAGAAACAGTGAGGCCGTCTTCGATTTTTTTGCTGGAACGAATCTCACTGTTGACTCGCAAAAGTGATGTGTACCGCCCACTGTCTCGCAATTCCTTGAGTTTCCTAATATCAAGAATTCCGGTGAAATCGTCATAGGCAATATCGAGACGAGTTGTATGGGCATCGGGCGCAATGGCGATTTTTCGCAACGCCTCCCAGCCGATGGGAGACTCTCGCTCGAAGGTGCTACATCCTTTACCCGAAAAGGTTATAGCCACACCTTTTTGGTCAAGTCCGTGGTGGCAAATTATGATATTGTCAAAGCCACACGCTTCTTCATAAAAAGAAGGCAATGGGTTTATGCATTTCTCAAATGGCCAATGATGGTTCAATCCTATCTCGGTGGCAGCCTCATGAGGCGTCAAACCTTCTTTGCGGAAAGAAATGTGGTCAATATGCACGTAGTTGCTGATTTCGTCCATAATATAATCTCCTTTGTATATCTATATTCCTTTCGATTCTAATTACCTTTTGTACGCAGAACCCCCCTGTTAGTAAAGGGGGAGGGTATCGGCGGATCTTTGATCCGCCGATACGTTACTGGAGAGGGAATTAGTTGGTGGCGCAAAGAGCCTTTTGACTCTGTGCCCGTATCCACTCATCAAGTTCGACGATAGGGATAACAGTCCTGCGCCGGAGCTTTACGGCTGGAAAACCGCCCTCCTGTATCATCTTATATACAGTGGGTCTTGACACACCGAGAACTATAGCAGTTTCGGCAACAGAGATGGTACGCCGTTCCATAAATAATCCTCCTAAGCATAATAATATAGTTCGGCCACAGGTGAAACGCCTTATCTGATTGCATCATAACATGATAATGCGTTTGTGTCAATATGCATTTATTCATAACGCGTATTCTTTTCTTGACAATCGTTAGTATTGAGATTATAATAATGCTAAAGAATCAGTGAGGAGGTTCTATGAATGGCTGGAGTGGCAAGTACGCCTCAAGTTGCGAAGACTTTTGGAGAAAGATTTGAATCTTTGATGAGACAACACCATGAAACGGCAGCAACGGCAGCCGCAAGGCTCAATGTTTCGGCGGCGATAATTGCGAAGTGGCGTCAAGGGAAAGTCGTTCCCAGTGGTGAATATTTAGCAAGGATTGCAAAGAGTTATCAAATCTCTATTGATTACTTGGTGGGGATGGTTGAGGCACCCACGCCGATTGCAGATAAAAAAGCAATGATTGCCGAGTACACTGGACTGACTTTGGATGCGATTGAAGCGCTCCATAGTGCTTATGAGAGAACTACATCTGCCGAGGATATTACCAGCTCCGCAAAATTCTATGAAGTGTTTAGCGGAACGGCAATTGAAAGACTGTTCCATTACTACTGTGGCCTTGCTGATGCTGAGGTAGCATTCAAGAAACAATGCGCGAACATTAAGTCAACGTCTCCGCGTTTTGAAGTATTCAGCCGAAACCGATGGAACGGCAATGTCAAGGCGGAAAAAGTCACGTTGGAGAATCGAATCTGTGAATTACTAACATATATTGCGAGTATATCAGTTACTGATGCTGAATGCGGCAAAGTATTATCTTCAATAGTCATTGAGCCAGAAGATAGACTGTTACGAGCAATGAAACTTACTGCACAACAAGAGACCGGGTTCGAAAGGCCGGAAGAAAGCGAAAAAATCTAATTTTTATCCCATCCCTTCATCCCTATCCCACCATTAGATATTGATATTAAAAAAACAACCCTTTCCAATATTGATTTTCCCCTTAGCACCTTGGCTGCGATGCCGTATGTTTGAATACATTTTTTTGGAAAGGATGAAGGACTATGAACAAAAAGTGTTCTGACAGAGACGGTATTAGCGCTTTCAAGCGGAAAGACGGTCGTTATGAGGCTCGCGCCCTTGATACGCGGCGGTTCGGCAGCGATGGCAAAAGGAAATACAAGAGCTTCTATGGTGCAACAAAAAAGGAGGCGATGGACAAAGCCATCGCCTTCCTCTACGAAGTCAAACAGGGCTCCTACTGCGATAATAGCACAACAACGGTTGCGGAGTGCGTAAATGAGTGGTTCGAGAAAAGAATCAAAACGAAGCGGGAACCGCTGACCGTTGCGAGTTATATCGGGATTATCAAAAATCATATCAACCCTAATTTGGGTGGGATTCGTGTGCAGAGCTTGCAGCCGGGAGACATCGAAGATATGGCAGAAACGCTGTCAAAGAAAAAACTCTCCCCGAAGACCGTCAAGAACGTCATCACGGTGCTCCATACGGCTTTAGCTTATGCCATTAAGAAGGGTATCATTGTCAAAAATCCCTGCGAAAATTTAGACATTGAAAAGTGCAAAAAACATAAAATTACTCCGTTGCTCGACGGTGAAATCCCGGCATTTCTGAAGGCCATCGAAGCGGACTCAGAGTTCAAAAACGCTTACGCGTTTTGCCTTTACACCGGTTTACGCGAGGGCGAATGTCTTGGACTCACATGGGACAAGGTGGACCTCAAAGGCGGGTGCATTTCCATTGAGCAGCAGCTCCAGAAAGACCGCCAGAAGAGCGGTACATACTTCATCAAAAATGCGACAAAAACGAAGAAGACACGCACCGTTTACTTGACAGAAGATGCGGTAACCTGCTTGGAAAATGAGAAAAAACGGCAGGAAGAAAACGCGAAGCTGGCTGGCGAATTGTGGGACAACGAGTGGAACTTGGTTTTCACAAACGACCTTGGCCGGTATATAGTCCCGATGACATTTTACAAGCACTTCAAAAGAATTGCCGAAAAAATTGGCCGTCCGGATTTGCGCCCCCACGACCTGCGGCACACCTTGGCCACCGTTGCGATCGCCAGCGGCTCGGATGTGAAATCCCTGCAGGACATGCTGGGCCACACCACGGCAGCGATGACGCTTGACGTGTACGCCCATCCTTCGGACAAGCGGCAACGCGAGGTGGTGGGCGGTATACAGGAACGGTTTAGAGGACTCGCCAAAGGCGAGGAAAAACAGGGTCAGTAACCACGTTTGTGGTCAAAATCATGGTCAAATCCCCATTTTGACGCAGAAGAAAACCCTGTAACCGGCATGGTTACAGGGTTTTTCACTGGCGCAGTGGGAGGGATTCGAACCCTCGTGCCGCTTTTGACGACAACACGATTTCCAGTCGTGCTCGTTATGACCTCTTCGATACCACTGCATATTCAATTTGCTGGCAAACAGCATGGACTATTATACCAAAAATGCGCATTTTGTCAAGATGGAATTTTTCGCGGGAGGCAGAAAATTTGGCGGGCGGGCAGAGGTTTACATAACCTTTGCCCGCCCGCACGATACCGTGTGCTATTGCAGCCTGGAGCAGACCTCGTCCACGGCCTCGTCCAGCGCGCAGGACAGGCGGTGCATGGCTTTGCCGGCCTGCGTTTTCCTGAACTTGGGCGAGGGGCGGAGGGCTGTGTCCAGCAGGACGCCGGTGGCCACACCGACGACCATGCCGCGCATAAATGTGCCTATTTTCATGATCTGTCACTCCTTTTCCGGCTTGGAGATAGTTTGCCCGCCGGATGGGGAAAAATGCGAAAATACCGGCGGTGTTTCTTGCCAAATGCCGCGCCAGCGCTTATAATATACAATCGAATAAATATGGCGCTTCACTTGTCCGCCGGATGAGCGGCGCGCCTGACAGAAGGAGACGGCTATGCTTGACATGGAATTGCAGCGGCGCATCCGCGAGAGGAAAACGCCGCTGGCGCTGACGCTGGCGCCCGATCCGGCGCGGCTCAGCGAGAAGATATTGAAAAATTTCACCGACATGTTCGGCGACACGCCTATGGCGCAGGCGGAAGCCCTGCGCTACCACGGCACCACGCTGCTGGACGCGGCGGAGGGCAGGCTGCCCGCCGTGGTCATACAGGGCGGCGCGTACCTGAGCCGGGGCATGATGGGCGCGGACGTGCTGGCCAATCTGATCTCCGCGGCGCACGCCAAGGGGCTATACGTGATACTGGACATGGAGGCGGCTGCGCCTGGCTGCTGGGCGGCATACGGCGCGGACGCCGTCACCGTGTCGCCCTACGGCGGCAGCGCCTGCCTGGAAGCGGGCGGCATGCTGCCTATCGCGGCGGTGCGCACCGGCGGGCAGGTGCAGACGCTGATGGCGGGCGACCGGGCGCTGTGGCTGTCCGTGGCGGAGCAGATGGCGCGGCGGGGCGCGGCGCTGTCGGTGTCCACGGGGTACAGTCTTGACGTGCGGGATGTGCGGCGGGTCTGCCCCAATGCCTTCCTGCTGCTGCCGGACTGCGACGGTGAAAACGCGCTGCCGGCCTTTGACGACATGGGACACGGCGCGCTGCTGACGGACAGCCGCCTGCAATACGAGTCCGACCCCGCCGCCGCCATAGAGCGGGCGGTGAAGGAGCTGAAGCAGTGGGTGACAGTGATATGACGAGACTGTATCTGATCCGCCACGCAGAGGCGGAGGGCAACCTGTACCGCATCGCCCACGGGCACTGCAACGGGCTTATCACCAACTACCGGGGCTATCAGCAGATCGACACGCTGCGGGAGCGGTTCCGGGATGTGGACATCGACGCGGTGTACAGCAGCGACCTGTACCGGACGCAGATCACCGCCAGGGCGATCTGGCTGCCCAAATTGCTGCCTTTGCAGCTGGAGCCGGCCTTCCGGGAGATCTGCATGGGATCGTGGGAGGATCACACCTGGCACGAGCTGAACGTGAAGTACCCGGAGGAGATGTACAACTTCAACCGCCGCGCCGACCTGTGGCGGGTGCCGGGCGCGGAGACGGCGCAGCAGGTGGTGGATCGGTTCATCCCGGCGCTGGAGCAGGTGGCGCGGAGGCACGAGGGCGGCGCCGTGGCGGTATTTTCCCACGGTATGGCGCTGCGGATGGTGCTGGGCGTCCTGCAGGGACAGACGCTGGCGCAGGTGGGGCAGACGTCCCACGGGGACAACACGGCGGTGTCGCTGCTGGAATGGGACGGCGCGTCGTTCCGGGTGGTATACCGGGACGACAACAGCCATCTGGTGGAGCGCGGGCTGTCCACCTTCGCCAGGCAGAGCTGGTGGAAGGACAAGAATATGGTGGAATCCGGCGAGGGCTACGCGCCGCTGCCGGAGGACAGGCGGGCAGAATGGCACATTCCGGCGGGCAGCGAGGCCACCGGCGTGTGGTACGGCGATGCGCTGATCGGCGCGTTCGCTCTGGCAGACGAGGGCGACGCCCTGCGGCTGACGCAGTACGCCCTTGCCCCGGAGTGGCGCGGCAAGGGGCTGGGCATCCCGCCCATGGGACAGGTCATCGACGCCTGCCTGAAAAAAGACCGCCCCGCCCTGCGGATCAGCTGTCCGGATAAGGCGCTGCGCCCCTTCTTCGCGCGGCTGGGCTTCGTGCCCACCGTGGGAGAGGATATGGAAAAGGATGTAAGGCGCATACTGCCGCCGGTGCCGGCGGCGTACCGGCCATAGGCGGAGGGATATTTTCCGCCGATACTTCGCTGCGCCGGACAGGACTGAGGAATAGAGGATGGAAAGTGTGAGATATGGAAAAAGGAATTGAATTTCTCCCCGTCAGCCGGGAGGATATGATCGACCGGGGCTGGTACTACTACGATTTTCTGGTGGTGACGGCGGACGGATACATCGACCACCCCAGCTTCGGCACCACGCTGATTGCGCGGCTGCTGGAGAGCAGGGGCTACCGGGTGGCCATCCTGCCCCAACCGGACTGGCACTCGGTGGAGGCCTTCCGCGCCATGGGCAAGCCCCGGTACGGCGTGCTCATCGGCGGCGGCAATCTGGACTCCATGGTGGCGCACTACACGGTGGCCAAGCGCCGCCGCACCCGTGACCTGTACAGCGAGGGCGGGCAGATGGGCAAGCGCCCCGACCGCCCCACCATCGTGTACGCCAACCGTGCGCGGGAGGCCTTCCCGGACACGCCCATCGTCATCGGTGGGCTGGAAGCGTCCCTGCGCCGCTTCGCCCACTACGACTACTGGGACGACAGGGTGCGCCGCAGCATCCTGTTCGACGCACCCGCCGATCTGCTTGTGTACGGCATGGGCGAGAGCGCCACGGTGGAGATCGCCCGGCGTCTGGCGCGGAAAACGCCGCCGGCGGATATCACCGACGTGCCCGGCACGGCCTATATCACCGACGCGGTGGGCGAGCTGAAATTCCACCGGGCGGACTGCCCCTCCTACGAGGCGGTGTGCGCCGACAAGACGGCCTACGCCCGCGCTACGAAGGTGGAATACGACGAGCACGACCCCATCCGGGGCTGCGCCGTGGTGCAGCCCTGCGAGGGGCGGTATCTGGTGGTGAATCCCCCGGCGCGTCCCCTGCGGCGGGAGGAGCTGGACGCGCTGTACGCCCTGCCCTATACCCGCGCCGTTCACCCCATGTATAAGGAGGGCATCCCCGCCATCGAGGAGGTGCAGTTCTCCATCACCCATAACCGGGGCTGCTTCGGCGGGTGCAACTTCTGTGCGCTGGCCTTCCACCAGGGGCGGATGGTCACCAGCCGCTCCATCGAATCGGTGCTGGAGGAGGCGGAGCTGCTGACCCACGAGCCGGGGTTCAAGGGCTACATCCACGATGTGGGCGGCCCCAGCGCCAACTTCCGCCACACCAGCTGCCAGAAGCAGAAGCGCTGCGGCATGTGCAAGAACCGCAGCTGTCTTGCGCCGGAGCCGTGTCCCAATCTGGACGCGGATCACTCGGAATACACGGAGCTGCTGCGGCGCATGCGGGAGATACCGGGCATCAAGAAGGTGTTCGTCCGCAGCGGCATCCGGTACGACTACATGTTGCAGGACAAGGACAGGTCGTTCTTCAAGGAGCTGGTGCAGTACCACATCTCCGGCCAGCTGAAGGTGGCGCCGGAGCACTGTGTCAGCTCGGTGCTGGACTATATGGGCAAGCCCCATTTCGACGTGTTCCTGAAGTTCTGGCGGCAGTATCAGAAGCTCAACGAGGAGCGGGGCACGGAGCAGTATCTGGTGCCGTACCTCATGTCCAGCCACCCCGGCTGCACCCTCAGCGATGCGGTGGAGCTGGCGGAGTTTCTGCACAAAAACGGCAGAACGCCGGAGCAGGTGCAGGACTTTTATCCCACGCCCGGCACGCTGTCCACCTGCATGTACTACACGGGTATCGACCCGCGGGACATGTCGGAGGTCTATGTGGCCCGCGACCCCAAGGACAAGGCCATGCAGCGGGCGCTTTTGCAGTGGTCGCGGCCGGAGAAGCGGGCGCTGGTGGTGGAGGCGCTGGAGGAGACGGGCCGCACCGATCTCATCGGCTATGAGAAGAAGTGCCTGATCCGTCCCCGTAAGGGCGAGCCCTACGGCCAGCCTTCGGCAAAGCCTGAAAAACCGGAGAAGCCGGAGCGCCAGCCCCGCCGGAAAAAGGAGACATCCGGCAACCGGGGACGGCGCGGTACGCCCACGGCGAAGCAGCCGGCGCAGAAGGGCAAGATGTCGCCCCGGAAAAAGGCCGCCTTCGCCAAAAAGCGAAACGGAAAATGAGCAAAGAGGCAGCGTCCTGCATAGCGGGGCGCTGCCTCTTTTGTCAGAATACGCAAACTGATAAAACTTTTGTCGGATTTTATGGAATGTTGTGACGCTTGCGACGAAAAAATACTTGTGCTGTAGTGGAATTTCTAATATAATAAAAAGGAAGTGTCAAGATGCTGATATCGGATGTTAAGATTTTGCTAAAATCAGGACATTCGATGGAAGCGCCGTGCCGCTTCTGCCGTACATGAAACGACACGGCACAAAAATTTTACCGGATGTAAAAGGTGAAAGACGAATGGAAAAAAAGAGGAAAATCAGGTTCATCGTGGTGTGGCTGCTGATCACCGCGGCGTTCCTGGCCGGTTCTCTGCTTGTCCCCGGACACGGCAAGTCGGAGTCGGTGCAGGAGGCCATGCGTGACGCGGTGCTCCACGGGACGAACCGCATCAGCCTGTTCGGGCTGAAGGACGTGAACCCGGCGTACATATCGTCGCTGGTGGTGGTGGGAGCGATCCTGCTGGCAGCGCTGCTGCTGCGGATCTTTGTCATCCCCCGGTTCAAGATGGTGCCCGGCAAGCTCCAGATGGTGCTGGAGACGGCGGTAGGAATGTTCGACGGCATGGCAAAGGGCAACAGCCCTCATCGCAACAAGTTCCTGGGCGCCTACATTTTCGGCGCAGGCGTGTACATTTTCATCGGCACCCTGTTTGAGCTGTTCGGCTTCCAGGCCATCACCACCAACGGGCACACCATCGCGCTGCCCGCCCCGCTGTCGGACGTGAACGCGGCCATCTCACTGGGCTGCCTGTCCTATGGCGTCATTCTGGTAGGCGGCATTATCGCCAACGGTGCAAAGGGCGCGGGCAAGGCGCTGAAGGATTTCTCCCTGCCCATCTCCATGAGCTTCCGTATGTTTGGCGCGCTGCTCAGCGGCCTGCTGGTAACGGAGCTGGTGTACTACTACGTGTCCCTGAGCTTCGTTGTGCCGGTGGTGGTGGGCGTGCTGTTCACGCTGCTGCACGCGCTGATCCAGGCCTACGTGCTGACCACCCTGACCTCCATGTTCTACGGGGAGACTACGGAAAAGCACGCACCCAAGCCCAAGAAAAGCAAAAAAATCAAAGCTGAAACTGTAAATAACTGACGGAGGAAAGAGAAATCATGAAAAAGATGTTCAACAAGAAGGCCTTTGCCCTGCTGCTGTGCCTGGTGCTGGCACTGACCGCCCTGCTCACCGTGACCGCATTCGCCGATACCGCGTCTGCCGACGGCACCGCCGCCCAGACCGAGGAAACGGCCGACAGCGGTGTAAGCGCCAAGGCCATCGCCTCCGGCATCGCCATCGGTGTGGCCGCTGCCGGCGGCGCCATCGGCATGGGTATGGCCATCGCCAAGTCCGCCGAGGGCATCGCCCGCCAGCCGGAGGCCGAGGGCAAGATCCGCACCACCATGATGCTGGGCCTGGTGTTCCTGGAAACCGCTATCATCTACGCCCTGCTGGTGGTCATCCTGATCATCTTCGTGCTGTAAGAAACGGGGAGTACCGCTATGAATAACATCCCTCTGAATATTGATTGGCAGCAGATACTGCTGCACTTCTTCAACTTCTCTATTCTGGTGGGCGGGCTGTATCTGCTGCTGTTCAAGCCGGTGAAGAGCTTCATGGCCAAGCGCGAGAAGCACTATGCCGACATGGAGAGCGCCGCCCAGGAGCGGGAGAAGTCCACCGCCGATCTGGAGGCCGCCATGCGCCAGCGCGAGGCGGAGTTCGACGCCGCGCTGGAGGAAAAGCGCGCCGCCGCCGCCAAGGAAGCGGAGAGCTTCGCCCAGCAGCAGCGTGACGCCGCGCGGGTGCAGGCGGACAAGATCCTGTCCGATGCCAAGGCCGCCGCGGAGAGCGAGCGCCAGAAGATCGTGGCGGAGGCCAACCGCGAGGCGGTGGCCATTGCCGAGGACGCCATGGAGAAGATCCTGGCAGCCCAGACTGCCAAGGCTTACGACTCCTTTGTGAACGCAGCGGAGGAGGAACACCATGAACACGACTGATGCACGCCTGACGGCAAGACTGTTCAGCGCCGCGGCGCCGGACAGCGCACAGAAGGCCAAGCTGGAGGACGTGCTGTCGAAGAAATACGGCAAGGCTGTTGATCTGGTCTGGCAGGAGGATCGCACCGTTGTGGGCGGCTTCCGCATCGAGCTGGGCACCGAGATCATCGACTGGACGGCGGAGGGTCGTCTGAGCCAGCTGAAGGAAAAGCTGGTGGAGCTGAAGCCCGGCGCCGGTTCCGTGATCCCGCTGATCCGGGACGCCGTGCGCAGCTGGGTGCCGGAGGTATGCGCCCGCGAGGTGGGCAGTGTGCTCACCGTGGCGGACGGCATCGCCTATGTGGGCGGGCTGGAAAACGCCACCTACGGCGAGATCCTGCTGTTCGAGGGCGGCATCCGCGGCATGGTGCAGGAGCTGCGCCCCGGCCGCATCGGATGCATCCTGTTTGGCCGCGTGGAGGAGGTCAGCGAGGGCACGGCGGTGTACCGCACCGGTAAGACCGCCGGTATCGGCGTGTCCGACGCTATGATCGGCCGCGTGGTGGACGCGCTGGGCGCACCCATCGACGACGCGGGCGACATCCGGGCGGACGAGTACCGCATGATCGAAAGCCCCGCCCCCGGCATCATCGACCGCCAGCCGGTCAACACCCCCATGCAGACCGGTATTCTGTCCATCGATTCCATGTTTCCCATCGGACGCGGTCAGCGTGAGCTGATCATCGGCGACCGCCAGACCGGTAAGACCGCTATCGCCATCGACACCATCCTGAACCAGAAGGGCAAGGACATGATCTGCATCTACGTGGCTATCGGCCAGAAGGCCAGCTCCGTGGCGCAGATCGCCGAGCTGCTGCGCCGCCACGATGCCATGAGCTACTCTATCATCGTCTGCGCCGGCGCCGGCGAGTCCGCCTCCATGCAGTACATCGCGCCCTATGCCGGCGCCGCCATCGGCGAGTACTTCATGAACAAGGGCAAGGATGTGCTGATCGTCTACGACGACCTGTCCAAGCATGCCATCGCCTACCGCGCCCTGAGCCTGCTGCTGGGACGCTCTCCCGGCCGCGAGGCCTACCCCGGCGACGTGTTCTATCTGCACTCCCGCCTGCTGGAGCGCGCCGCGCGCCTCAGCGACGAGCGCGGCGGCGGCAGCATGACCGCCCTGCCTATCGTGGAGACACAGGCGGGCGACGTGTCGGCCTACATCCCCACCAACATCATCTCCATCACCGACGGCCAGATCTTCCTGGAGAGCAGCCTGTTCTTCTCCGGACACCGCCCGGCGGTGAACGTGGGTCTGTCCGTGTCCCGTGTGGGCGGCGCGGCGCAGACCAAGGCCATGAAGAAGGCCGTGGGCACCCTGCGCCTCGATCTGGCGCAGTACCGCGAGATGGAGGTGTTCACCCAGTTCTCCAGCGATCTGGACGAGGAGACGAAGAGCCAGCTGGCCTACGGCCAGAGCCTGATGTACATTCTGCGTCAGGGGCGCAGCGCACCGCTGAGCCAGGCGCAGCAGATCGTCACGCTGGTGACGGCTATGGCGCACATCTATCAGCAGGTGCCGGTGGCGCAGGTGTGCCAGCTGCGGGACTTCCTGCTGGGCGAGTTCGCCGTCAGCCGCCAGACGCTGATGCTTCAGCTGGAGCAGGGCGCGGCGCTGACCGACGAGCTGCGCGGGCAGATCAACGACTTTGCAAAGACGGCGCTGGAGAAATTCAAGCGCACAGGCGGGCGGTGAGCGCATGGCGAGCACCAGTGAGATCCGCCGGCGCATCGGAAGCGTGCGGCAGACCCAGAAGATCACCCACGCCATGTATCTGATCTCGCAGGCCAAGCTGCGCAAGGCCAAGCAGGAGCTGGATAACACCCGCCCCTACTTTCAGGCGCTGCAAACGGAGATCGGCCGCGTATTCAACGCCGACAGTACCATCGAGAGCCGCTATCTGATCCCGGCAGACCCCAACGCAAAGCCCCTGCCCGGCGTGCCGGCGTGCCTGCTGATCACGGCGGACAAGGGACTGGCCGGCGCCTATAACCAGAATGTCATCCGCCAGGGGCAGCAGCTCATGGCGGAGCATCCGGGCACGGCGCTGTATGTGGTGGGCGAATACGGCCGCCGCTGGTTCGCCCAGCGGGGCGTGCCCGTGGAAAAGAGCTTTCTCTACACGGCGCAGAACCCCACGCTGGACAGGGCGCGGCATATTGCCGAGCTGCTGCTGGATCGCTTTGACGCGGGCGAGATCAACTCCGTCTGGATCATCTATACCGACATGAAGAACGGTCTGGAGGCCACGGTGCATCAGGCGCAGGTCATGCCCCTGCACCGGGAGCGCTTCCACGCGGCAACGGCGGCGACCGCCGGCGACGCGGTGTATGAGTTCGTGCCCAGCGCCAAGGCGGTGCTGGACAACGCCGCCCGCAGCTGCCTGACCGGATACATTTACAGCGCGCTGGTGGACAGCTTCTGCAGCGAGCAGAGCGCCCGCATGACCGCCATGAACGCGGCGGATCAGAACGCGGAGGAGCTGCTGAAGGATCTGTCCGTCCAGTTCAACCGGGCGCGCCAGGCCGCCATCACCCAGGAGATCACCGAGGTCTCCGCCGGTGAGCGCGCCCAGCGCAGCAAGAAAGAAAAGGAGGGCTGACCTCAATGAAACAAGGTATTATCACGGGTATTTCCGGCCCCGTGATCGACGTACAATTCCCTGAAGGGAGCCTGCCCGCCATCAACGAGGCACTGACCGTGGAAGCCAACGGCCAGCGCTACACCATGGAGGTGGAGCAGCATCTGGAGAACAAGACCGTCCGCTGCGTCATGATGGCCGGCAGCGACGGGTTGGGTCGCGGCCTGACCGTCACCGCCACCGGCCACGGCATCGTGGTGCCCGTGGGCGAAAAGACGCTGGGGCGCATGTTCAACGTGCTGGGCGATCCCATCGACGGCGAGCCGCCGGTGGACGAGAGCGTGCCCCGGTGGGAGATCCACCGCGCCGCTCCCACCTTCGCCGAGCAGATGCCCGCCGCCGACATTCTGGAGACGGGTATCAAGGTCATCGACCTGATCGAGCCGTACCCCAAGGGCGGCAAGATCGGCCTGTTCGGCGGCGCCGGCGTGGGCAAGACCGTGCTCATTCAGGAGCTGATCCACAACGTGGCCATGGAGCACGGCGGCTATTCCATCTTCACCGGCGTGGGCGAGCGCAGCCGCGAGGGTAACGACCTCTGGGGCGAGATGCGCGAGTCCGGCGTGTCCGACAAGACCGCCCTGGTGTTCGGTCAGATGAACGAGTCCCCCGGCGTCCGTATGCGCGTGGCGCTCAGCGGCCTGACCATGGCGGAGTATTTCCGCGATGAGGAGCACAAGGACGTGCTGCTGTTCATCGACAACATCTTCCGTTTCGTGCAGGCGGGCAGCGAGGTGTCCACCCTGCTGGGACGTATGCCCTCCGCCGTGGGTTATCAGCCCACGCTGGCCGGTGAGATGGGCGCTCTGCAGGAGCGCATCACCTCCACCAAGAACGGCTCTGTCACCTCCGTGCAGGCGGTGTATGTGCCCGCCGACGACCTGACCGACCCTGCCCCGGCCACCACGTTCTCCCATCTGGACGCCACCACGGTGCTCAGCCGTAAGATCGCGGAGCAGGGCATCTATCCCGCCGTGGATCCGCTGGAGTCCACCTCCCGTATTCTGGAGCCGGACATCGTGGGCGAGGAGCACTATAACATCGCCCGCGCCGTGCAGTCCACGCTGCAGAAGTACCGGGAGCTGCAGGACATCATTGCCATTCTGGGTATGGAGGAGCTCAGCGACGAGGACAAAAAGACCGTCGCCCGCGCTCGCCGCATCCAGCGCTTCCTGTCCCAGCCCTTCTATGTGGCGGAGAAGTTCAGCGGCGCTCCCGGCGTGTTCGTGCCCCTGCACGAGACGCTGCGCGGCTTCAAGGAGATCCTCTCCGGCGCCATGGACGACTATCCCGAGGCGGCCTTCTTCAACGCCGGCACCATTGACGACGTGAAGCGCAAGGCCGAGCAGCTGAAGAAAGGCGGCATGTGATGGCCGCCGCGTTTCAGCTGGATGTGCTGGCCGCCAGCGTGCCCTTCTTCCGGGGCAAGTGTGTGTCGGTGGTGATCCCCACCACCGATGGCGAATACGGCGTGCTGGCCGGTCACTGCAACGCAGTGGGCGCCGTTACCGCCGGCGAGCTGCAATTTGAGACGGAGGAGGGCGAGCACCGCCGGGCGGCCGTGGCACAGGGACTGTTCAAGATCGACGGCGACCGGGTGCTCCTGCTGCTGGACGCCGCCGAGCGTCCGGAGGACATCGACGTGAACCGCGCTCTCCGCGCCCGGGAGGAAGCGGAGGAGGCGCTGCGTCAGAAGCGCAGCATGGCGGAGTATCAGCTGGCGCAGGGCAACCTCGCCCGTGCGCTGAACCGCCTCCGCGTCAGCGGGAAAATGTGAGCAACAAAAAATCAGCTCAACGGCTTAGCCGTTGGGCTGATTTTTTCGTTATGAGTGATCGCTTATCCCGTGCTTGGGGCGCGCAGGGCGGGTATCGCGGTTTACAGCACTTTGCTAAGGAAGTCCTGAAGCCGGGGATCCTGCGGATGGTCGAAGATATCGCTGGGGGAGCCTTCCTCCAGGATCTTGCCGTCGGCCATGAATACCACCCGGTCGGCCACCTCGCGGGCGAAGCCCATTTCGTGGGTGACGACCGCCATGGTCATGCCGTCCTTGGCCAGATCCCGCATGAGATCCAGCACCTCGCCCACCATTTCGGGGTCAAGGGCGGAGGTGGGCTCGTCGAAGAGCATGACCTCCGGATCCATGGCCAGCGCCCGGACGATGGCGATACGCTGCTTCTGACCGCCGGAGAGCATGTTGGGATACTCGTCGGCCTTATCGGACAGACCGATACGCTCCAGCAGGGCGCGCGCCTGGGCTTCCGCCTCGGCGGGGGTCTTTTTCTTCAGCGTTACCGGCGCCAGCGTGATGTTCTGGAGCACGGTCTTGTGGGGAAACAGGTTGAAATGCTGGAACACCATGCCCATCTTCTGGCGGTGGAGGTCGATGTTCACCGACTTGCTGGCCAGATCCACGCCGTCGAAGAAGATGGCACCGGAGGTGGGCTCCTCCAGCATGTTCAGGCTGCGCAGCAGCGTGGACTTGCCGGAACCGGAGGGGCCGATGATGGCCACCACCTCGCCCTTGTGGATGTCCAGGTCACAGCCGTCCAGCGCGTGAACGGTGCCGTGGTTGTACTCTTTGACCAGCTTTTCCACGGAGATGAGAACTTTACTGCTTGTCGCCACGGCGCATTCTCCTTTCTATGGCCTCGATCGCTTTGGAGGCGGGGTAGTTGATGCAGAAGTAGACCAGCGCGGCCAGCACGTAGGGCGCCAGCGTGATGTAGCTGTTGCCGGAGACGGTCTGGGCGGTGTACATGATCTCCGCCATGCCCAGCACGGAGCAGATGGAGGATTCCTTCACCATGGTGACCACCTCGTTGGCCAGGGCGGGGAGGACGTTCTTGATGGCCTGGGGCAGCACCACCAGACGCATGGACTGCCAGCTGCTGAGACCCAGAGAGCGGGCGGCCTCGGTCTGCCCCTTATCCACGGCCAGAATACCGGCGCGGAATATCTCGGCCACGTACGCCGAGCTGTTCAGCGCCAGCGCCACCACGCCGGGGATAAAGCGGTTGACGGCGATAAAGCCGAACAGGAGTGTACGGGGCAGGGTGATGTAGTGGAACAGTCCGAAGTAGATGATGGACAGCTGCACCAGCATGGGGGTGGAACGGAACACGGCGATATACGCGCCGGCGAACCACTTGATGGGCTTGACCTTGCTCAGCCGCATCATAGCCAGCAGCAGAGCGGGGATCACAGCCAGCAGCACGGATACCACCGCCAGCAGCAGGGTGTATTCAAAGCCGCGGACGAAGGCAGAGCCGTACTTGGGCAGGAACGAGAAGTTAAAGAAGTTGGTGTTGTCCATGTTGACAAACAGATCATTCCACGACATAGACGAGACATCCTTTCAAAAGTTCTGATACAGAGCGCAAGCGTGCAAAGCCGGGGCTTTGCACGTTTGCGGTAGTTGGCGGGGTTATCAGCCCACGTAGCTCAGACCCACGTTGCCGTCCAGCACCAGCAGGTCGATGGTGCCGTTCTTCAGCTCAGTGACCAGAGTGGGGACCAGAGACTCCAGAACCATGCCGTTGGCAGCATCGGGGAACATGTCGGCGGCAGCCATGGCCTTGGTGGTGTTCTTCTGGGCGCCGATGATGACGGAGGCCTGGTTGATGTCGTCAACGGTCTTGTACTTGTCGGCGTTGGCAGCCTTCACCAGAATGACGGGAGGCAGATCGGTGTAGTAGGGGTCGGAGAAGTCGCAGGCCAGAGCACGCTCCTCGGTGTACTCGCAGGCGGCCAGCACCATGTCGAAGTCGCCGTTGCTCAGGGAGGTCACCAGGTTATCGAAGTTCATGGACTCGATCTGCAGCTCCATACCCATGGACTCGGCGATGTACTTGCCCACTTCCACGTCGATGCCGGCGTACTCGGTCATAGCGGCATCAGCGAAGAACTCGTAGGGAGGATAGTCGGGGCTGGTGCCCATGACCAGAACGGGCTTGTCGCTGGCAGCGGCATCCTTATCGGCGGCAGCCAGATCGGAGGACACGGAATCGGGGGTGTACGTCTCCTGAGAGGCGACCTTGTTCTCGATCTCCTTGATGAGCGCGCCGTCGTTGGCGGTCAGCTCAGCGATGGCCTTATTGATGCCGGGCAGCAGACCCTTGGGGTCGCCCTTCTGCACCAGAACGCGATAGGGCTCTGTCTCGCCCCAATCCACCACGTTCTCCAGAACCACCAGAGAATCGTCGGTGTCGGCGGCGGCGTCATCCTTCTTGGTGTCGTCAGCCTTCTGGCCGCAGGCCACCAGGCTCAGCGCCATGACCAGCGTCAGCAGCATTGCCATAAACTTTTTCATGTTACTTACTTCCTTTCGAATTATGTATGGTTCTATACCGTGAATCGGAATATAGACGTGTATTTCGGAGGAGTTCCTCCTGACAGTGGCTACTATACACCGCGCATGCATAAATGTCAACATATTTTTGCATAAAAAATCGATGCAAAGGCGGATTTGTACAAACGGTACATGGGAAAACGGGGGAAAATGCGGCTCTGGTTGTGCAAAATGGCGATACTGCGCCGCGCATAAATGAATAAATATGCAAATATACTGGATGAAACAGAAACGCCAGCCTTTCGGCTGGCGTTTCTTCTACAAAAGAAAGGGGGATCATGAAGAAGTTTCTGCTTACATGTCGATAAGACGGGCGGCGTAGAGGTAGGTGCGGGCGTAGTAGCTCTCGTACAGGGAGCTGATGATCACGCCGCTGCTGGTGCTGGAGTGGATAAACTGCCCTCCGCCCAGATAGATGCCCACATGACCGATGCCGCTGCCGCCGGTGGCGAAGAACACCAGATCGCCGGGAGCGCGCTCCGCGGTGGTCACGCTGCGGCACATGCGGTACTGGCTGGTAGCGCCGTGGGGCAGGCTGATGCCGAAGGCACCGAACACCTTCATGGTGAAGCCGGAGCAGTCGATACCGCTGCGGCTGGTGCCGCCATAGCGGTACGGGGTGCCCAGATAGCTGTACGCCTCGGCGATGACATCCTCCAGCAGGGTGTTGGTGGCGGCGGTGCCCTCGTAATCCTCGTAGCGCACGGGCTGGCAGTACTCGGACAGGACGTAGCCGGTATCGCTGCCGTAGGCCACCTGATACCACTCATCGTCCACTATGTCCAGCAGACGGGCGGCCTTGCCATCAAAGATGATGCGCAGGCGCTGCGCGTCGGTGCTGGGTTCGGCGCGGAGAGAGATGTAGGAATTGCAGTCCACCAGAACGCCGGTGTTTTCCTTCAGGAAGTTCTCCTTACGGAGCGCCTCCGTCTCCTGCACCAGCGCCTGAGCGGAAAGCTGGGTCAGGGACAGCGTATCGCCGTCCAGCAGGCCGGCCTCCTCCGCCAGACGCAGACCGTCGCCGGTCTGAAGGGCGGTAGCGGAGCCGGACACAACACCGCTTTCGGCCAGCGCTTCCACGGCAGCCGTATAGCCGGCGGTGTTGATGGGTGTTGCCTCCTCCGCATTGGCGGCGGTGACAGCCCCGGAGAAAAGCAGCAGACTGGACAGACCCAGCGCTGCGATCTGTTTTCCAAACATGGGCATTACCTTCCATCGCATTGATTTCGCCGGGGGTAAGGCACCCGACAGATGATACTATATCACAACTCTATCAAAAAAGCTACATAAAAATTACAAATTGGAAACAAAATTTTCAGAACGGTAATAAGTTGGCTGGAATATTGCAATATTTGCACGAGCTGTGATATAATAGATGCAAAAAATGCGGAGGTGATACGGTGGAACCGTTGCAATATGAGGAGAGAGGCTACCTGAAGGAGCCGTTCCGCCTGTTCCATCTGGCAGATGGACGGGGCGAATACATTGAATATCACTACCACGCCTTTCATAAGATTATTATCCTGCTGGCGGGAAAGGCGGGCTACGCCGTGGAGGGCGAACGGTATGAGCTGAGCCCCGGCGACTTCGTGCTGGTGGGGCGCGGCAGCATCCACCGGCCTGTGGTGGCGGAGGGAGACTATTACGAGCGGATGATCCTGTACATCGCGCCGGAATACCTGCGGTCGCTGACGGCGGGGGACTGCGATCCCTCGGAGTGCTTCCGGCGGGCGCAGGAGACATTCCAATATGTATACCGGGACGAGAACGGCAGCCGGGTCAGGCCGCTGTTTCAGGCGCTGGCGGAGACGATACGGCAAGGCGGCTACGGTGCGGCGCTGCTGGCACAGGCGCAGTTCACCGAGCTGATGGTGGAGGTGAACCGTGTCGTTCGGGGCGGGCACCGGGTGGGCGCCGCCGGGGGAGACAGCAAGGTGATCTCCCTGCTGCAATACCTGAACCTGCACCTGACAGAGCCGCTGACCATCGACCAGCTGGCGGAGCGGTTCTACATCAGCAAATACCACATGATGCGGCGGTTCCGGCAGGAGACGGGGTATTCCGTCCACGGCTACCTGACGGAGAAACGGCTGCTGCTGGCGCAGCAGCTGCTGGCGCGGGGCTGCACCCCGGCGGAGGCCGCGGTGCAGGCGGGGTATCAGGACTATTCCACCTTCTCCCGCGCCTATAAGAAGCAGTTCGGACGCAGCCCCTCGGCGGATGCAGAGAAGGAGCACGATTTGCAAGTAACTACGCAAGATTTATGATTTACATTGCGGAAAATGCCCATATAATAGAAAACGAAAGTTCTCGCTGCGATTTGTGGAGGAGGTCATTATGAAGAAATTCCTGAAAAACTACTGGTTTATCCTGTGCATGCTCACCGGTATCGTGGGCGGCTGTCTGGTGGGCGCGTTCGCGCCGGGCTTCGGCGGCAAGATCGAATTCCTGGGCACGCTGTTCATCAACATGATGTTCTGCGTGGTGGTGCCCATGGTGTTCTGCTCCATCGCCTCCGCCATCGCCAACATGAAAAGCGTGAAGCGCGCCGGTAAGATCATGGGCGTGACCATCGCCACGTTCCTTGTTACCGCCGCTATCGCCGGTGTGCTGATGTACATCGTCTGCCGCATCGTTCCCCTGGTGGACGGCAGCTATACCATCGTGGAGGGCGAGGTCGGCGAGGCGCTGGGCTACGGCGACATGATCGTGAACTTCTTTACGAAGCCCGACTTCGCGGAGCTGCTGAGCCGCCGCGCCATCCTGCCCCTGATCGTGGCGGCGGTGCTGTTCGGCTTCGGCATCCAGATGAACGGCGGCCCGGAGACAAAGACCGCAAAGCTTCTGGAGGATATCACGGGCTGCATCATGAAGACCGTGAAGCTCATCACCTTCTATGCGCCCATCGGCTTCTTCGGCTTCTTCGCCAACCTGGTGGCCACCTACGGGCCTGAGCTGGTGAAGGACTACAGCCGCACGCTCATTATTTACTATGTCATGAGCTTTGCCTACATGTTCATCTTCTTCCCCCTCTATGCCCGGTTCGGCGGCGGCAGGGGCGGCGCAAAGCTGATGCTCTCCAAGCTGTTCCGCCCGGCGGCGGTGTCCTTCGGCACCTGCTCCAGCGTGGCTACCATCCCTACCAACATGGAGGTGGCGGAGGAATCCGGCATCAGCAAGGACGTCAGCGACATCGTGCTGCCGCTGGGCGCCACCATGCACATGGACGGCTCTGCCATGTCCGCCATCATCAAGGTGGCGTTCCTGTTCGGCGTGTTCGGCCTGGACTTCTCCACGGATAAGGCGATCCTGGCCATCATCGTGGCGGTGTTCTCCTCCGTGGCCATGAGCGGCATCCCCGGCGGCGGCGGCACCGGCGAGCTGGTGGTGTGCACCATCTTCTTCCCCGACCATCTGGCTATTGCCTATCCCATCGCGCTGGCTATCGGTAATCTGGTGGATCCCCCGGCCACCATGGTCAACGCCGCAGGCGACTATGTGGTGTCCTTCATCGTGTCCCGCTATGTGGACGGCAAGGACTGGCTGCAAAAGAAGCTGCACGGCAAGACCGAAGCGTAACAGCATATAAAAAGAGAGCGTCACCATTGCTGGGTGTACGTAAGACAGTATTGCGCTAAGATTGACGAAGCGGCACGAAACCGCATGGAGCTGATCGTGCCGGAGTTGGCGAAGCGAAACGGCGTGACCGAGAAACTGAAAGCCGACACCAAATGGAATGGGTACGGCAGATGAACGCTTGCAAGGCACAGGCAGAGGAAATTGTGAAAATCGAATTGATTTATGATTGAGCGAGGAAGTCCGGGCAGAAAACTGTTCGGACTTTTCTCATATAGTCCAAAGTTGCGGTAGAACTGTTCACAAGTTTTATGGTATAATTTGAATACGAAAAGTGAGCAACAAATCGGAATTTGATGAGGTGATTGGGTGAAAACTTATACAATTTGTGGAAGCATGAAATTTGCCGAAGATATGAAAAAAATTGCTTATGACCTTGAAATAAGCAAAGGATATAAGATATAATATATTACAATGTGTTTATTGTGAAGATAATATTGTTCCAACTGAAGATGAACTTTTAAAACTTGAAGATGCTCATTACAGAAAAATAGATTTAAGTGATGGAATATATGTTGTAAATATGGATGGTTATATTGGAACATCTGTGAAAAAAGAAATTGAGTATGCTGAAAGGCATGGAAAAGAAGTGTTGTATCATTACAATCAGTAGATTTTAATTCATAAAACAGTTAGATAAATTTGAATTTGACGAGGTATTGATAGAATGGTAGAAGTAAAATTTTATGACAATGTCGCAGATGAATTTTTGAAGTTTGCAGTGATAATATCCAAAACAGATAACAAGTGGGTATTCTGTAAACACAAAGAAAGAGAGACTTATGAAATACCAGGAGGTCACAGAGAACCTGGAGAAAGTATTTTAGAAACAGCTAAAAGAGAATTACAAGAAGAAACAGGAGCAGTTGATTTTAGAATTGAACCAATATGTGTGTATTCTGTTAAAGGAAAGACACGAGTAAATGAAAATATTGATGATGAAACTTTCGGAATGTTATTTATTGCAGACATTAACTCATTTGAGGAATTACATAGTGAGATTGAGAAGATATTGATTTCAGATAAGTTAGTTGAAAATTGGACATATCCTTTAATTCAACCTATATTGATTGAAGAAGCAAAAAAAAGAGGCTTTATATAAATAGACAAGCAACGGAAACTTTCAGTTTATCAAAAACAGCGCCTGCCCTGCCGTAAGTTTTACGGCAGGGCAGGCGCTTTCTTCTTATACTGTGTGCTTTCCGGGGGCAAGGGTAAACTTACGCCCATCGGGCAGGGTGACATCGGCGGTCAGATTGGCAGGGATCTCAAACTCATAGGTTACCACATCGCCGTCATACCGCCAGCCGCTTACAATGCGCCCGGCTGGGGAATCGTAGGTGGCTTTTGCCCAGTCCAGCGATTTGTCGGGCGTAGGTGCAATCGTCAGTGCGCCGTCCGTGTACCGGATGCCGCACACACCGCCGAACAGCCAGCCGCAGATGGCTCCGTAGCTGTAATGGTTCAGGGATTCGTGCGGCTTGCCGTTTTCGTCAATGCCCGTCCAGGTTTCCCAAACGGTCGTGGCGCCCTTTCCAACCTCATACAGCCAGCCGGGGGCGTCGGGCTGCAAAAGCAACTTGTAGGCAGTGTCCGCATAGCCGTATTTTGCCAGCACATCGCACAAAAATGGCGTGGACAAAAAGCCTGTGTTCAGGTGGTAGTCGTTCTCGGCAACCATCCGGTTCAGCGTTTCGGCGGCGGCTTTGCTTTCTTCCTCACCCAGCAGGGCAAAGGCAATGGCGCGGACATACTCACACTGGCGGTCAGAGTGGATCACGCCGTTCTCGGTAAACGCTGCACGGTAGGCTTTCACTGCGTTGGCGGCAGTATCGCGGTAGTTGGCAGCATCGTCCGCCTTGCCCAGTTCATCAGCTACTTCTGCCAGCAAGCGCCCAGAGTAGGCCAGATATGCCGTTCCCACGCTCTTGCGCGGGTTCATCATTGCCTGCATGGGGGTGATGCCCGGCTCGCACCATTCGCCGTAGTCCATGCCGTTTAAAACGGTGAACTTGGCGTAATCACCGCCCTGCTGCTCATCGGTTGTCTGCTGCGCGCGCCCCAGCAAAAAGCCGTACCAGCGCTGCATCATCTCGTAGTTGTCCGCCAGAATTTTGCGGTCACCCGTGCGTTTGTACAGGGCATACGGCACCAGAATCGCCGCATCGCCCCACCCTGCCGACATGCAGAGCATCGGGGTCATATAGCCGGGGTGGGCGTTCGGCGGGGCAATGTTCGCCATGCGCCCGTCCGGGTACTGGTTCAGGCGGCACTCCGCCAGCCATTTTTCCGCCACGGGGTAGCAGTTCATCAGGGTCAAGCCGGTTTCAATAAACACGCCCATATCCCCTGTCCAGCCGGCGCGTTCGCGGGTCGGGCAGTCGGTGGGGACATCGCAGAAGTTGCCCTTCTGGCTCCAGACGCTGTTCTTGACAAGCCGGTTTACCGCGTCATTTCCGCAGGTAAACGCGCCCGTCACCGCCATATCGGAGTAGACGGCGTAGGCAGTAAACACGGCATCGGTCAAATCGGCGTCGGTTTCGACCTTGGCGTAGCGGAAGCCCATAATGGTGAAGCTTGGCTTAAAGTGGTTTTTCCCCTCTTTACAGACAAGCTCCAGCATCTGGGCGGTGCCGCCCTCCTTGTGGCGGTTGCGGTCCTGAAAGTTTTCTTGGGTAAAGTTTCCGTTTTCGTCCAACGCTTCGCCGCAAGTCAGCTTGACCTTCTGTCCGGTGTGGGCGATCAGCGTTATCTCCACATAACCGGCGATATTCTGCCCAAAGTCCAGCACCGTCTCGCCGTTGGGCGTTTGCAGCAGCTTGCCGGGGAATGCTTCGTGTTCCAGAATCGGCACGGTATTCATACCGGTAATGGGCAGATCATCACGGTAGGTGCGCACACCGTGCCAGCCGGTCAGTTCGCCCTCAAGTTGTGCATTGTAGACCTCGCCCTGCTGCATATCGTTCTGACGAATAGGCCCGCATTGCGTTGCCTGCATCGTGTCATCGGAAACGCAGACCGGTTTGCCGTCCACCTCCAGCTGAAACAGCACGCCCAGGGTATCACCGAACAAATCACGGTCGCCATCCACACCGCCCGTGCTGCGGTGCCAGCCATCACCGAGAGCAATTAAAAGCTCATTCTCGCCCTCGTGCAGCAGCGCGGTCACATCGTAGGTCTGCGCACTAAGATGCTTGTTCCCGGTAAAGCTGCCGGGGGCCAAAACCATATCACCAATGTGTTTTCCGTCCAGCCATGCCGCGTACAATCCCTTGGCCGTGATATACAGCCGTGCCTCGCCCTTGGACGCCGTGAAGCTTTTGCGCAGGTACGATGCCGGACGATGGGGCTTGTACGACTCGGCTGCACCCTTGCCCGCGGCTTCTTTTTCTGCCTGCTTGCGCTCCCAATTGGGGCGGGCAAAGGCGTTGATGGCATCGTCACCGGGGATGTCGATTGGCTCGGTCTCGGGGTCCACCCACTCCCCTACCCAGTCGCACTGTGCAAGGCCGGTCTCAAAGCGTGCCTCACTCCACGCGCCGGGGACATCGTTTTCATCCCACAGGCGGATCTTCCATGCACCGCGCACGCGGGAATCGGCCACGGCGGGGGTATCGGCGTGCATGGCACTGCTTTGTACTTTGCCGCTCTGCCATACGGTTTTGTTGTTGGCGGTTACTTCAATTTCATAGGCGGTCTGGCGCACGCCGTCAGCGCACTGCCAAGACAAAAACAGCGGCCCGGCGTCAATACCGACAGGCGCTGTCAGATGGTTGGTTTTAAGGTTTATTGCTCGCATCGTCAAGGGACTCCTTTATATTGTATTACCTATATTATAAAGGAACCGTGCGAAGATGCGAACACAAAAATTGCAGAACAAGGATAATTATTCGCAAATTAGCACCTTAATATGCGATGTATATCTTTTGTAGCGCAGACAGGACAAAACCCGGAGCCATTTCTTTGCTTACATCAGCTTGGAAACGGCTCCTGATCATTTTATCATGCTCAAGCTGAACAAGCTGGAAAAGCAAACCATCCGCCCAGCAGCAGAAGTCTATGACGTCTGCGCCCAGCTGTGCAGCGTGGCCGTGCAGTTTGAGGATGCGTGGAAGCGCAAGGACATTGAATTTGACGCTGACCTAGAGGATGCCGCCTACACACAGGCCGACCCCGGCTTGCTGGAACTGGTGTGGACGAACTTGCTTTCCAACGCGGTGAAGTTCACACCGCAGGGCGGCAGCATTACCCTGCGCCAAACGCGGGCGAACGGCAAACTTTATGCTTCCGTGACCGATACCGGCTGCGGCATGGATGAAAAGACGATAAAACACATCTACGATAAATTCTACCAAGGCGACACGAGCCACTCCACCGAGGGCAATGGCCTTGGCATGGCGCTGGTCAAGCGGATTCTGGAATTGACCGGCGCAGAGATGCAGATAGAAAGCACCCCCGGCAAAGGCTCGACCTTTACGGTCGTGCTGGCCGAGAGAAAATAAGCAAAACCGACATTGTGCAGGCGGATACACCGCGCAATGTCGGTCTTTTTTTAATTTTTTTCAGAATTGAGGCAATACCGCATAATTCTAAGTGCCGATACCGATATAAAAACTTTTTCACCATTCTCCGACTCAAGTACCTGTTGTCAATTCTAATATTGTTGTATGA